>Ga0210040_10001917_pt1 | contig 30364 bp, 32 predicted proteins | sample CryGeyCG12114_NA_FD_185462 | JGI IMG/M metagenome (GOLD analysis project Ga0210040, IMG submission 185462) | Groundwater microbial communities from aquifer - Crystal Geyser CG19_WC_8/21/14_NA (SPAdes) (version 2) | ecosystem: Environmental > Aquatic > Deep subsurface > Groundwater | place: USA...
GAGCGGAGCTCCAAATGTTTTGTGCGAACTGGAGCGGAGCGGAGCGGAGCTCCAAAATTTTTGTGCGAACTGGAGCGGAGCGGAGCGGAGCTCCAAAATTTATGTAAGCTCTGGAGCGGAGCGGAGCTGAGACCAAACTTACATCACTGGTATGTAAGGATGTAGCGGTGACATTTCTTGGCCCTTATAGCAAGACCCCGTGTCCGCACCGTTCGCCGAAAACTTTTACGCCGAAGAAAAAACGCCGAGGAAAAAACGCCGAAACCCAAATGGACTACGTTTAGTTAGGTTAGGTTTTTGGATGTTTCGGCGTGATTTCCACGCCCTTAAGGACTCGGCATTTTTGTTTTCGGCGTACTGACCGTGAACCCAAGACCCACATAGGTGTTCATTAAACCGTCACTCAGCATAAAAAGTTATTCCTTTTTCGCAAGATTTCAAAAAAAATTATGTAAAAAAGCACTTTGCCAATGTTATCCGTGTGTAGGGTCATTAAAATTCTCAAGCAAGCAAAAATTTGTACCCTCAGATTCTAAAACTTACACTCTACCTTAATTTAAAACAAAGGGTACGACCAATTCAATCATTTGTTTTGACGATTTATTTTTTCAGATTGGCGAAAATCCTGACGGTAAAATTTGGTACAATCAATTCGCCAGCTCAGCATTAGTGAATGAGGCCCCACCAGACCGTGTGTACACAGCTTTGACTCCAATTTCTATCATGAAATCTGTCAAGAATGAAGTTGAAGTGGCAGGATTCAAAAATGCATTAATTCGTGATGCAGCAGCTATTGCCGAATTTTTCGCATGGTTAGAGCCTGTGATGGAATCGGGGAGTGAAGTGGTCACCGAATTGAGTGCTTCTGCCAAACTGAATGAATACAGAGCGTAAGTCCTTTGAAGATAAAACACACATCATAACCAACTAATACAAGACATACTATACTTCTCCTCCTCCAAACTGTTGTGTCTGTATCTGTTAAAGTAACTAACCTATAAGTGTAAAGTGTTGAATGAAACAAAAAAACCACAGCGTCATTTAAGTGTCAGGGGGAATAGCGAATTTAAATGCACAAAACAAAGATCCTGCCTACAGACCGAACAACTAATCAAAAACCCCATGATTTCATTTATTACAGAAAAGGAGATTATTACAAGGGAGACAGTTTTGTAGCCATTTCTGCTTCAGGGCCAAATGGAGCTGTCATCCATTACAAGCCTCAGGAATCTACAGACAGACGCTTGTCTATTGATGAAGTTTATTTGCTTGATTCTGGTGGCTTGTATCTGTACGAAAAGATCTACATTTTCCCTTGATTCATTCCTAAATCCTCAACGCCATTGTTTACAATGCTTGTTTGCCTACAGGGACGGAACTACAGACATCACTCGAACCGTTCATTTCGGAACACCTCCAGACCGAGTCAAAGATTGTTATACTCGGGTTCTTAAGGGACAGTTGGCAGTTGTGATGGCCGTTTGGCCAACTAACACAGTCGGACATAGACTTGACACTTTGGCTCGGCAAGCTTTGTGGGAAGTTGGATTAGAGGTATAAGAAAACGACTATAAGGATTGTTTTTAATGATGATACATGATCGAGTGATCAAATAACACAGTTTGCACATGTTTGTAAAGATAGCAGTTTTGCAAGTGTTGAAATACTAATAGCCTGTATTTTAAAGCATTGAACAATGTGTCAATATAGATTGTGAGTCAGTGGGGAAGTTAGGAAGTTTCTATGCTGTTTTAGAATAAGTTTTAATGCACAAAAATATTTCTAAGAAAAAAATGTTTTTTTTTCGTGTTGATAGTATTTGCATGGAACTGGACACGGAATTGGCGCATACTTGAATGTGCATGAAGGACCCCAAAATATTGGTAATAGACATTCTGCGATCGATCCGGGAATGCGTGCTAACATGGTCACTTCTAATGGTGAGGCATAGAATAAAAATGTTTTTTTTTTCACTTGTTGATAACTCATGCATACAAATTAATTGTATTCACAAATCTACAGAACCCGGATATTACGAAGCTGGAGAAACTCCAGACGATCCCAACGGATTTGGAATTCGCTTAGAAAATGACATTGTAGTTGTCCCAGTAGAGCTGGAAAACAATTTCGGTAATTTGAATTTCTTTGGCTTTGAGGAGATGACTTTTGTTCCATATCAACACAAATTGATCAAATTCGAGTTGCTGACGGAAAAAGAGGTAAAAGACTTTGGGCTCAAAAATGTGTTCAGTTACAAATGTTTTGCAAACTAGTTTTTCATTTTTGCAATTTTGTATATAGATTGCGTACCTGAACAAATACCAAGAGCAAATCCGTGAAAAAATTATTCCCTTTATGGAGGAACACAAAATGAGCCAAGCTGGTATTGATTGGATAATGAAAGAAACTGAACCAATCCCATCTAATATTGGTGGTGATAATCCGGGAGAAAAAAATGGAGTGAATCCAACCCAAATCGTTAGTCCTATTATTAGTCTTTTGACTGCCCTAATGGCCATCAAATTCTTCCTCATATCCTGCTAGGTCCCAATTTCTTCATACAATCTATATTCCTTATATACACCAACTAACTAATCCTATTTGTTTGATTGTACAAAAAAATCAATGCACATAATCGTAAAAATAAAGCTATATCTTTTCGACACTGCACATTGCAATTTCTCCTGTGTTCATTCTGATTTTTAAAATTGGTTCAAAAATTGGGAATTATAGTCTGAATCGGACATAAGCAACAAAGGATGTTTTAAAAATCAATTTTTTTCTGTAAACTCAAAACCTTTATTAGCTAGCACAACATACATGTAGATTACACAAAATCAATATTTCAAAAACAAATAACCCCAAACGATTTTTAGTAAAGGAATTTAATAAAAAAAAGGATTGCAGCAAACACTGGCTGGATAGTAATGGACGCATATGCACTGTTACATCCATCAGAATCGCATACGCATTTTTTAGCATCTTTGATTTGTCCACCTCCTGGTAAATTCAATACAGGTATGTCCCGACATGTATCTTGTTGGCTTCCATATTCACAACCACGGAGAACAGCAGTTTCTTCTTTCCCGTCAGTAGTCTGTCGGAATTGGCCAGTAATTTTCACACAGTTCACTGGTCCATTTCCACCATGACTAGTTGATAGGTTTCCAAATATGTGTCGAATATCCGCTAAATTCAAACAGGTACAATCGTGATTCAAGTAAATAATATTGCATTGCATGTTGACTCAGTCAGTGATGAGATCCAGGCTACAGGAACAAATATTATCGCTGTACAAATATACCTACTACCTACAGCCTTTTTCATACAGTACAGCCATTTGAGTGAATGTTTTTGGTATTATCAAACTTCATATATGCTATATATTTCGTAGGTGGCTTAAAAAATATAATCGTAGCCGTATTTTCCCCTGTTAACTCTACATTAGATGTGTATCAGTATGAGGAATATTAAAAACTGGTAAAACTGTGTGAGTAGTCAAGATTTTTAGCTCTTAGTTAATCTTGCATGGTAAGCACAAGCATTTATGAAATTACCTGCGAGATTCAAATGTCCAAAGTCATGACACAGTGTCTTCAAATCACTATCCTTTGGATCATCTTTACAGTCGTCATTAGTTGTTAAATCGTCATTATCTTCTACGTAGGTACAAGTGTAGCATCTGAGGCCTAAATGGAACAACAAAATTAGTTAGTAGTAAGTACGTTATCGTAACACTAAAAGCCGACCTTTATTTATTTACGTTCTAATGTAATTTATTGAAAACTTACCTGTGACGGGACAAATCGTAGACAAAAGTCCCATAAGGGCAACAAAAAGAAAAATTTTGGGAGTCATTTTTTCTGCACTATGGATCTGGAGCGTAGAAACAGATTTGCGTTCAATATATAATGCACTGCATGGCTGTTGCTAAAATTAAACGTATTTATGGACCGATGAGTTTGACTTACTGAAAGTAAAGTGATAAGATAAGGAATATATAATGCTGTCATCAATGCTACTCCATTTCCTTTACAACTAATTTTCCCCGTCCTCGTGTACTATGTACATGGAATTTTAAACAGAGCAGTTTTATTTGCTTACCTAATGTGTTATATTACAGCACAGGGATTAAAGTTTGCATAATTTTATGGAATGCAAACACACGTTCGGATAATTACGAGTAAGACTACAATGCTACAAAAGATGCATACTTTCTAGCAATGCTGATACTCCCAACCCAAATGTAATCCTTTTTGCCCTCATAGATTTCCTATCTCAGGTTAAGTGACTCACAGTACGCAAACATATTTCGTTTAGTCATAACTAATACAGAAAACAAATGATACATTACTGTCTGTTGCTGTTCCATTGAAATAGAGAATGCCGTGCAATGTTAATTTAGGTATTTCTGTGAATAAATAGTAGTTAGTTACTGTCCGTTTCAATGAAATACGGAGTACCTTTTTTCTATGGTAACCTGGCAGAGTTTGTTTATCATTGAGCAAAAAATAAATAATAAATAATAATAATAAATTCGTCTTAATCTCATCATGGGGACTTAAAATGTAGAACATATTTTGGTTGCCGAGGCAATTTTTACGAAATTTGTCTTTTTCACGGTGATCATCCAACAAGCCTAGATAGCCAATTTAACATTAGGAACTCCGTATTTCATTGAAACGGACAGTAAGTAGTTATAGCATTCGTGGAGTCAATATTATATGCTGAATGCAGAAGGCATACATAGGTTTGGTTAGCAAGGGATTGATGCAAGTTGCAAATGAACATTGCTGATAGTTGTTTGAAAACGAGTGCATTATGAAAATTTGAATGTAATCTGTTAGTGATCCAAATGCTTTTTTGTCCAGCATATAACATGTGCCATTATAGTATTAGCTCTGGGATGAGAATATTGATCAAACATTAATCATTAGCAAATGCAATGCATAAAGGCACACAACTTTTACTTTTAGATAGCATATTATAGTCAGCTTTAATCTGGTCAATACTTTAAAGTTTTCTAATATAGTGATTTCATCAAGATAAATGTGGCTTAACTAATGGCCGGTAATTAAAATCTCCTGGGAAACTACTCAACTAATAACAATATAGAGCAGCTTGTTAAAATAACAAAGCACATGAGATTGTCATTCAAAATTCGTGAATGTTTTATTCAAGCCAAAACAAATAAAAACATTTTCGCTCATTTTTCCCACTTTTAATCACATTCACCCAATTGCATTTCAAATACCTGTGAGAAGGTAAACACAATGGGAATGGATGCAGAAACCTCAGATTTTTGGACCAATACTGAACGATACATAAATTGGCTTCAAGCCTCTGACAAATCTTTGAGACAGAAGACTTTATCCACCATTTTAACGGAAGTAAAACTTCTGGAATTGGTTCCAAAAAATGAAAATCTCGGAACCATTGTCGCCCTGAAAAGCCCAAATCCTGGTTTAGATAGTGATGATGAAGATGAGAAAGGCATAATCAAAACGGTATCTACAATCAATGAAAGAGGGGACAAATGCACAACAGGTTAGTAAATATGCATCGTATTATCCCAAAATTGTGAATTTGAAACCAAAACTAACTATCAAATTAACTTTCCCAAATTTTTTTAATTCTTAGATGACCCTAAAGAAAAAGTGTTCAATCTTTTACCACACATATTGACAGCTCTCTCCGATTCCATGGAAAAATGCAGGGAATTGTCATATGAAATTTTGACATTGCTTGTAGACCGTTTGAATATCGCTACTTGGGCCAATATTTTGCCATGTATTTTCCCCATTTTGGTTCAAAGATTGAGTCAACAAGAATTAGTGGAATCTTCCGAAGAAGTTAGATTACTAGCACTCAATTTTATGCACAAATTGGTCCGAATATTTACTACAAGTGCTTACAAAGGTAATTATAAAACTGTTGTATTTTGTTGATTCTGCATTCTGTTTGCATGTTAGTTTTTCATGCAATTTTGTGTGAAATATCAGGGGAAACAAGACATTTAAGTCCATTTTTGGAAGATTTGACTTTGATTCTACGAGTGACCATAAAAGACCCATTTCATTCCGTACGAATCGTTTCCTGTGAATTGTGTAGTGAGTGTGCAAATCAAATGGCTGACATGTTTAGCAAATATAGTGAGCATTTGGTACCATCCCTGGTATTTTCCATTGCTCATCAGCAATATCGGGTCCGAAAATCTGTAGTCCAATGCATAGGTAATAGTTTTCTTAACCTATTCTAGTCTATTGAGTGCATGAATGACTTATGCGATTCAATGCGTTTGAATTCTTATTCAGGTGATGTTATGCTATATGGTCATCACAAATGCATGGAAGATGTGATTCTTCCTCTAATACGGAGACTTGCCGACAGCTCCCCAAATGTACGAAAAACAGTAGTACAAGTGGTTGGCCAATGGTCAATGGAATATGCGGAACGATATTCATTTTTTCATCGGTTCATTCCTGTTATTTTCACGGGGTAAGTTCTTTGGTAATGGCCATGGTCGGTCATTAACTAAAGCTATTTCCTTTTAATGATATTTTCTCTTTTTTTAGTATATGTGACGAGAATCCTAGTGTTGCAGAGCTAGCAAACGAGTTTTGGAATAAAATTGGAGAAAAGTATTTAGAAGAGAACAAAAATGAAAACAAGGATCAAATAGATTTTCAATCGGCTGTTATTCCACCCAATTTTCCTTCGCATGGTAAATACGCTAGGTCATTGAAATATTAGAAAAAAGGTCTAACAAAAAGTTTGTATTCTTTTTCAGCAAAACGGAACAATTTAGGATGTCGGTTACTAGCATGGAGCAATGCAGCCAAATTGATTCCCGGAATTACACACGATATTTGCGATTGGACCGAAGATAATCGCGTTAAATCTGCTCAACTTTTGTATCACTTGATACTCAATTGTGAACTTAAAATAATTCTATACACACAATCTATTATACGTTGCTTATTCAAGTCTGTTTTTGATGAAAATTCGGTCGTACGAGATTACGTAAGACGGATAATTTATCTCACCAATAATTTGATAGCCATGAACTAACTAATTGAACTAACTAAGCCCAATCAATGTGCATTTCTAGGTACACAGTTCGGCTACATTGCTGGGCAATTTTGTTCCATTGGATACCTCGTGGCCTACTATACGAGATACAGTGCAGAATGCACAAAATTGTACGCCATGCTTGGCTGTAGCATCCTCCCTTTTAAAAGGCAGTGCTCCCTCCGATTTGAAAAGCATGGGAAAAGAGATTGGGATTTTGCTTTGTGACAAAAGCGTTCGTGAAACTTTCGAGAAACAAAAGCAGCTTTGGATATTGAAATGTTGTGAACCTATGGTAGATTTGATTCAGGAGGATACGGAGGCCGAGTTGAAATCTGCATTGTTTGTAACGTTGATTTCGATTTTGGCTCTGGCCAAGGACAATGATGTTCAAACAATGGGTTTTGGTAAGGGTATTAGTTGGGATTTCACAATGATCAGATGAAATTTTGATTTCTCCATTTGTGTTATGTGTATACCTTTCCAGAGCTGGTGAATAAGCTGAAACTAATATGTGGGTTTGACCGACTGGACGAATTTTTATGCCAACAAAGTGAGACACTATTGGAGGAAATTAAAGTTTCGGATGAGACTTGGACACAAGCATCACCCGATATGCTAATTTTTGCATTCTTGTTGAATCATACAGGTTTGCTAAATATTTTTGTTTCAGTGAATTAGTTTTCGACTGGTAATTATGGAATGTAAACTGTTTATTAGGATGCTTTGCGAGCGGCAATATTGATGCTGCTTATGAAATCTTGATCAAACAACTGAAACCTGACAATGACCCACAAGTGAAGCTCAAAATTTTGACGTTACTATCCCAAGTTTTTAATGCTTCATCTGAGCATTCAAAGCGTGAGAGTACAAAAGAAATGGATGAAAAAATGGTCTCTTTTGTGACTCATGTTATTGAAGGTGGGTAAATCAGGATATATTAGAGTTGTCTAACATTTACATTCTTAGCATTATGGGACTTTTATTTAAATTTTGCTGCTTAAAATTCTAAAGTGATGAAAAATCTTTTGCTTAAATTTCCTAAGCTTGATTTTTTTTACTAAAGCAATGAAAACCATAAAAATTGTTTATATCAAACGTTACATTATATTTTCGATGCCTTTTTTCAGACGTACTGTCCCCAAACATGGTTTGGAAAGCTGGAAAAACAGCCAGTGCCTTGAGAACATGTGCCCTATCTTGTCTCCTATCTCTCACTAGCAATAGCAACATTTTGAACAAAGCCGGGAAAGCAGTAGCTGAAAAAACTGTGGATACCATTCTGGGCTTAGTGGATGATCAGAGTGAATTGACCCGTTTGCTCGCTATTCAATGTTTAGGTGTAATCCCAGCCATGTGCTCCAACCAAGTTGACACGGACATGATTCACAAAATTTATCCCGGTAACTAACTAACTACCTAGCTACTGAATGCACAAACCCTTTTGTTTTAGTAGGCAAATAACTATAATGCACTGTAAACTTTTCGGCCATTCCAGATTTACTGAAACGAATGGATGATGAGGATATACAGGTGCGATTGTCGGCTTGTTTGACTTTGAACCGACTTTTGAGCTCCAGGCCAGGCAATTACGATGTCAAATACTATCGGGCTCATCTCGAATTGATTATCAACTGTCTTGTGGTCCATTTGGATGATGATAATGAGGACATGCAGATGACTGTAAATGGTATTCAAACGAAGGCATTTTTCCTTAGTTAGAGTGGTTTATTAGGATAAATGGGGTTGGAAATTCAAATTGTGTGTCTTTTGGGTTTCTAGAGGCATTGATCACCCTCTGCGACATTGCGCCAAATGAAGTTCGGGCAAAGTGCGAAAAATTCAAACATATGCAGCGATTTCCTGTTTACTGTGAAGCTTTGATCGAACGATGTGGAAAACAGGAGCAATAGCTTTTGTAGCTTGCATTTACTAGCTCAATAGGTTTTTTAGTTAGTTAGCTAGTTAGTTAGTTGCATCAGATTTTTTGTGTAAAACTGTTAAATAACTATACAACTATTACTTGTAATTGTTTTCTGAAAAAATTAATTTTTTGCAATGCTTTTGATTAAAGCATAGAAATAAAGTTTTCAAGTACTAAAAATTACGTTTCTTATCATCTCATTGTCGAGATATTTTAACGGGATTCATGACACTATAGCTATGTATATATAGTAAATGGTGAATTACAGTTGCATTCAAAACATTGAGTTTAACTTTAAAATGCTTTGTATCTGAAAGTAGCTATAGCTTGAAAAAGTTCCCTGACTTTATTATCAAAGATTTAAGATTGTGCGATTGCACAAGACCTTAGTTTGTATTCTTTCCCTAGGATATATTATATGACAGTGGAGAAAAAGCGGATGAATCTGGAAACTTTTTATCCTTCTTCAGACTCGTACCATCATTTGTATATGATATTTTCTGGATCATAAAATGTGACCTTATTAGCCCACCACCATGAAAGTAAATGGAAGATCTTAAATCTAAAACCTTAATTCGTCTAATATATTGGGCCTTCCTAAAATTGACCTCTACACAGCTTTTTTCCCTGTCATACTACTCAATTTGAATACAGTGCATGATAAATAATACAGAATTTAAAGGTTTATCACTAATTCAGCTCACCAAGAACTAACTAACTAAGATGTAAGCTGCATACTTTGTGAAGAGACGTGTGATTAATATTAGGACTTGATCACTATTATTATTATATGGATTATTAGAGGGAGAAAACAAAGAAATCCAATCTGCGTGCACACAAACTAATTTATTTTCCCATTCTATGGTGTCAACATACACAATCACAATTTTTCTTCAAAGCTACACGACGCACCGTAGACTAGAATATATGGATTCCCGGGATCTATTTTGCAAGCAATGAAAAGCGATTTATAGTTTCCAACAATGCTATGAGCATCAATGTTCCTTCAAAATTAAAATTTGGAAAAATTTCGATTTCTTCTCGAAAATTCTTAAGCAAAATGGAAGTCTAGATTGTCTATACATATAGATCTGAAGAACAGACCACAAGCCTTAAATTCTAAATTTACACCATCAGAAAAGTAAATATTTTTTATTTGTTGTTAGCTGGCACCACTCATTTAGTTCACACATTCTCATATTTGATTTGGTTATTGGTTGTAACGAAAACAAGTCATAAAGAGCTCTAAATTCATTCCATTATACTGGATGGCGTGCCATGTTGAGCGGATATAATTGGAGCATTTCCATTATTACACAAGACGGCATAAAACAAGGGTCTCACTCCTATTTTGGAGAACAATTCACAAATCCTGTGAGTGAGTGAGTTCTTTACCCTGTATGGATTAAATCACGGAAAGTTCAAATCCCAGTTTTCCCGTTTTGTTGACTTACTCTAGTCAGTCAATAACTTGTTGCATGACGATATAACCCGGGTGTTTTCACCATTCCGTTTTCATTTCTCATTCGAGTTCACATGTGTACACAGTACAGTTCATAACCGGATTCGAGTCTGATAAACATACATGGTTTTGAAAAGGATAGATCAATTTTGCATATTGGGAATAATTTACGCATTATATAAGTTGACAAGAAAGTGCCAATAAACTTTATACTTTATACACGATTCTGGTGCACCTTTATCAAATTGACCGGACTAAGAATTAAAATTTGTCATGCATTAACTTTTTGTGTATCAGCCAATGCATTCATTAGTCTACAAGTTTTAAGAATTCAAATACAAATTATAGAAAATTCCGATTTTTATTACTAATGTACTATTTTTTACTCTTTTCTTTAAAATCTTTCTTCCTTTAGAACATTCTACTCCAACTTTTTTGCTACATTTTTAGCGTTTTTTAGCAAAAGCATCCACTGCGAAAACCCATACTCACTCACACTCACCAAACTTTTGTATCTACCAAATTAGTACCACTTGTTCGCTAATAATGAGTTCGGGTGGTAAAACTGACGCAGAGAACCAAAACTTGTCAGTGCCACTAAAACGGAGTAATTTGTCCATTTTCCCTCAAAATATTCCCTATGGTCGTAAACACAACAGAGTTCATCATCATCACCCCAACTCTGTAAACAATAGACATCATCACCAAGTTCACAAAAACTCTGTGAATAACGCCACTCCTGGGAGTGGACATAGCAGTGTCAGGATCAGTGATCTGATTGCCACATTGGGACCCCCTGATTGTTGCAAATGTGGCAATAATGGGGACATTGATGAACCTCCCGCAGGAATGCATCATAGGCAAAGAAATGGGTCTGGAGCATCCATTCAAGAGTCTCTGGCAAGTGAGACTTCCTTCTTAAAGATGAAGGTTAGCGTAGGCAAAATAACGTTGTTCTTGTGCGTAGCAGTTTCTAATAGTAGAATTTTGCAATTGTATTTACAAACATCAGTTGTGAGTGGAAAAAATGTCGTCTTTTTTACTCGCATTGCAGGACAACGGATCATGTAACAAACCAAAAAACTACCACCAAGGCAAAAAATGGCAAATGACACAAATGATTGTCCTACCTTTCATTCCAATAGTGGCTCTGATCATTCAGAATTTATTGGGTTTGTACACCGTGATCACTTATCGAAATGAAGTGGCCGATATTGATCGCCAAGTAGAGAGGACATTAAGTGTTGGCCGATTTGTCACAGAAATTCAAAGGGAACGGTCTGAAGTCTCTTTTTTGGTTTTTACTGATACCAGCTACTCTGGGTAAGATTAATATGGCTGTAAAAAAGATTCGGTTCACCATTTCCTTCATTTTGGAGCCTAATCAATAAACGGTCGTTGGTTAACTAACAATGAGGTGCCGAAATTGGATGGCGGAGTTGTGCATTGCAATACAGGTCAAATGAAGCTTGGGAAGTTCAATAAGAACCCCAAAAATATTAGATCCCCATACGGCTGCCAATTGTCACAAAATCATTGCATGCATGCGTATCGCCAAACTAAAAAAATCGAATTCCCTTAATTTCGACGTTTTTCCTTTGTTCACATAACTTTAAACTATTTATCTGTTTCTCATTTCTCAACTCCGCCACCCACCTTATAACACCTCTTTGTAAGCTATTTAGCAAAACAAATACTGGATTTGGTCCTAACGTTGGACTCAAAATTGGAACATTTCCTGAGTCCCACGTTTGCTGTCATGACTTAAACTGCAATAATTGACAGCCATTTATGTTGTTCCTTGAGCAGATCAAATTTGACGGCCAGATTTTCCAAAACAGACTCAGCATTGGAAAACATCATGGAATGGCCTCAACTCCCATTGAACGAATCATCTTTTTTTGAGTCCAAGTTTAAATTCCAGTTGGGAATTGAAAATTTCAGGTACAGGTGTAGCAGTATTAAGTAGCACTAACTAACTAACTAACTAACTCTGTATTTTAATTTTAATAGACGGAGGATAAGCCCAAATGACAGCAGCACCTCAGAAGTGATGGAACATTACAATCGCATAAATCGTGTCATGCTCAACTTTCTGACTCGAGAAATCAAGGAAACGAATACGTCCAGTGTTTGGAGGTTTGTACTAATTATTTCAAATCCATGCATTACCAACCACTTCATTTTTTTAACAAATGGAGGAAAAGTGTATATGACTTTGCATGTGTATTATGCGTATGTAGGATTTTCTGAACCAATCTGCTAGATTTGTCTTAATATGATGACAGCCTAAGCAAAAGGTTGTTGACATTTTGTCCAATTCATTTGCTTGGCTTTATGTAAATACATAGGTAAACGGGCGAAATTACTCATTGAGGTTCCAAATGGAGTTTTCATGTATCCCCTGCTGTGATTTTCCTTCACATTCATTGCATGTTCATAGTTCATTGTTTTCCATTCAACAATGATTTGATTGAATTTGCGCCTCCAAAAGCCAAAGCAAGTAAAGTAATTGCTTACATGGACGTTTCGTAATAAATTGATTTGGGAAATATGAAAAGGTTATTGTCACGACATTTGCAACAGGTATATTGTTTTCAAGCTCTGTCTGGAAGACTAATTAACATTTGGCAGGATTCTAATGATTTATTATGTTTGACGTGTTTGCTTTACTTTTGGATAATTTAGTTCACCTTAAAATTCATTGTTAGGCTGATGGATCAAATTGTAAGGTGGTAGAGTGCTGTATTGTTGATCTTAAAGCGGCAAAAAAAATTTGCATTTCAGATTCTAGAAGCAAAGGGATTTTTCTTTTTTCGGATTCTAAAAGGAGAGGGCATTTTTTTATTGTAGATTCAAGCAGGGCAAAATTCTATGTATAAACTCAAACAAGCAGCAAAACAACGTAATTTACAGGCTGAACTTTCAAATGTTTTAGATATTTGGTGTCATACAAGAACTTACTCCGTTCAGTGGAAAACATTGGGATTTCAATTGTGTTCGGGGTGAACTACTATGGCCGTGGATATCTGACTCCCATGAAGCATATCAAATACATCCGCCATGACACACTGGGCACGGAGTATTTGAATGCCACTCTGGAATTCGCTTCGGAAGCTCGCCGTTACTATGCAAGAATCACAGATGCGAGTTCCAAATATGGAGACATTCATAATATGTACGTGAATGAAAATCTGCTTACACAATTCAATAGTTAAGACTCCTTATACATTTGAGCACAGAATTTTTAATTTCAAGACAATTGCAACTTTTCTATCTGACTGAATAGCATTGAACTTTCAAGCCCTAAGGCGTAATTTTTTTCGACTTACTAAGAAATCCAAAAAATATTCTCTTTGAAATTAGAGGGCGCCTGTTTTATACAGTTTTACAAGATTGGGTGAATAATTTTTAACCAACGGGAATTTTTAAAAACCATTTAGATAGTTACGGCTTCATATCAGTTAGTTTGGGATTTTTTTTTTTATAGATTCGATTTAAGTAAGTATTTTAACTTCATCATTTAGGTTAAACGCATTTTCGAAAATTAGGATGGTTGTTAATGAAATACCTAAGAGTCTATCATCTATCAATTCAAATCAATTCAATTCGTTGCAATGGGAACTCCAGAAGGAATCTCATCGAAGCTGTCTGAAGAGATTCCTCCTGGGTCTGGCGAAAGTAAACAATTCAATTGAGCTCAGCTGAACTTTTATCAGTGGCGTTTAAAAGCTACTTAGGCAATCTTTCTTTGCATCTCTCTCCGTATGCTGTACGGTGTACAAAAGCTTATCAATCACATCCTCATTTCCCGATTCCTTAGCAAATTGAAATATCTGCATATTCCAGGCGTCTCAGCATCCTATCCAATGAAAAGCAAAGGCCCGAATTGGCAAAAGCTGAACATTACTACGAAGCAATGGACAACTACATGGAGCAATTGCGTGGGCTGCAACTCGAGCTGCGGGAGACGATCCGCGCATCCGTAGAAGAGCGCTTGGAGGATGCGGACGTTCAAGCACTTATTGCGCTTTTGATTCTTGTCCTTGTCTTACTCGTGTCTCCCACAATAATATTCCTGGTCCACAAAGCTACTTCCACGATCCAAATGTTCTCCTTCAGCCTACTGCGCAAGGCAGAAGAATTGAAGCGGGAGAAAAAAAAGTCGGATCGACTTTTATTCCAAATGCTCCCGCCCTCTGTGGCTCAAGAGTTGAAACAAAAGAGACAAGTCCAGGCCCAGTTCTATGATCAAGTTAGTATCTATTTCAGTGATATTGTGGGCTTTACAGAGATTGCTGCAGAATCCACTCCGTTGGAAGTTGTACTGTTTTTGAGCTCCATTTACAAACTGTTTGACGCGAGGATTGAGCGATACGATGTGTACAAGGTGGAGACTATTGGGGATTCATATATGGTGGCTTCCGGACTTCCCCAGAAAAATGGTTCGTTTGAAAATTTATTTTATTAGGGATTTTAGCACGGCTAAAAAATTTCCTGATTCATACCAGAAATTACCAGAAATTCTGCACTGACCATTTAAAAATCCTCATCTCTAGTTTTAGTGCGGGAAAAGTTTGCTAGTTAATTTTTTAAACATTGGTATATTTTATAGTTTATACTCTAAAGCATTGAAACATTTTCTCGTTTCGATTTTGAAGAATTGAAACAATTCATATTAAACAGTGAAACATTGCACCTTTGATTCTACAATTATGCTCCAACAATTCACAGATTGAGTAATGCATTGAAACGTTTCATAGCTTTGATTCTAGAGCATTTAAAAGCTGTTAATAGTTTGCAAAAACTTTTCTATTTGACACGATATGACGGCACAGGTGACTTGCATGTGTCCGAGATAGCGACAATGGCATTGGATTTATTGGCCGGCTCAGTGCTATTCCAAATCCCACATCGACCAGGGGAAAAACTTCAGATTCGCATTGGAATTCATACCGGACCAGTAGTAGCCGGTGTGGTGGGCACGAAAATGCCAAGATTTTGCTTATTTGGTGACACGGTGAATACGGCCTCCAGAATGGAAACCACTGGAGAACGTAATTAATCTTCCCACATTATAATGTCAGGTTCATGTAACTCATGTTATTAGACCGAATTTAAATTTTTGGTTATTTTATCACACAGCGTTGAAAGTACACATTAGTTTGGAAATGAAATTAGCATTGGACGCACTTGGTGGATTCAAAACTGAACATCGTGGCTTGATTGATGTGAAAGTAAGATTCAAAAAAATATTGTCAATGCATTAAAATAACCTTGAAATTATTTCAACCATGAATCAGGGCAAAGGAATGATGGACACATATTGGCTCTGCGGAAAAGAGGGAGGAATTGGACGAGCTGTGGTTTTAGAACCTCCCGGGCTTTTTGACAGCTACCAGCCCGCATTTATGAGTGACGTGGAAAATTCGGAAGAATCTATTTCACCTTCACCACTTCCATATACAAATGTGGAATCAATCCGCACTCCTCATTTCAAATCTAAGTTTCATATGACTTAAAATCTCGTGGTGTAGCTACCCGGTGAAATGAATGCATTACTTGCATTTCCATGAATTTGATGATTTATTTATTTTTTTGGTAACAATGTATCCGCTCCACATATGATATGGTATATGCTAATTAACTATACACAAACGTAGTCAAAATATAGAAAACAACAAGTCTTTAAAGTTACGTAAATGGTAGTTAGTTAGTTAGTTTTACAATATATTACTTACTAACAGAACCTTGAATCTGAATAAATTAATTTATTATGAAGTAGCGTTATGGTCAAACTTACTAACAATGATTGTGACATGTTGACTAGCTTGAGATGTGAAAAATTATTCACAACAGAATATCCACTCAAGGGTCAAGTATTAAACGCAAGACTGGTTACTCAACTGGAACTCTGTTTTATCAAATTCTTACTGGGCAGAAATATTTCAAGATTTTTCGTCTTGCAAGTTTTAACAAAAAGACAAGTAAATTCAATTCGAATTAATTCAAAATTCACAAGGACTAATTTCATCATTTACCGACCGCCAATGAAATTTTAGTCTACACTATCATTCCACTGCACGTCTTCAAATTTCCATTTTTGAGATTTCTCTTTATTATCACACAAATTAAGAATTAATCTATCCCCAAGACCTACCAAGTCTAAGCATAAATCTCCATTCACCCCATGTTGAATTTGACCATTATTTTTGTCATACTTCCATTTCTGCCTCTCCAATGTATTGCAAGCCATAATTCGCACCGTAGTGTTCAATTTGATTTCTGGAGGATCCAGACACACCATGTCGTCGGTAATGATGAATCCATCTCGGTAAATGAACAGTTGAGGAGCATACAATTCCATAATGCATTCACTCACAGTGGCACCACCATAAGGTTGACCGAAATTTTTCGTCCGGGGAGACTGAATGCATTTCAAAGATTTGGCATTTCGGATTTTACCGAAAAATGAAGATGCAGATGGGAGGAAGTTTTGGGGCCAGATTGTTGTCAGGTACCAAGAAAAGGGTTTGCATTTTAAGGTCTCCCGCAATTTTGATCGCTCGGCCAGTGATGAAGGGGAGATTAGAGCGTTTTTGCCAATTTCTGGAATCAAATAAGGTTTTTTGGAATTTTTTTAAATTTTAAACAATTAATTTTTGCGAGCTCAGAGACCGAGATTTTAAAACAATTTTTTTAGTGCCTTTGTGGAGACATTTATGGTTTAAAAAATGCTTTCAACACAGGTAAAAAGGTATTTTTATGGACTTTACAGTAAGAACTTTGAAAGAAAAAGAGATTGCTTTGTCACTGGAAGGAAAGTTTAGGGGAAAAACTGTCAGCAAAACTAAAAAAAAACCCTAGCTCTGCATTCATTTTCTAAGGAAATATTTTACAGGAGCTGAACTAATAAAGCTGAATTTTCCTACCTGGATTCAACTTGAACAGAAAATCTTTCCATTCATCCATCCAGACCAGAGCAACTCTTGCTAAATTTGTATTCAAAACGTCACCTACTCCACCAGGGAATGAGTATGGACTTGATTTTCGAAATAGATGACCCACATGGGAGCACGGAATTATTTCCAACTCCGCTCCACACATCCAGCCCTATATGCGTTCAATCAAATGTAATCAAGCAATTAATATTTTTGAATGCAGTTGACATACTACACTGGTCCGCAGAATTACTCGCAGCTTACCCGAAATGAGATTTCAATATTTTCTCCACCCCAGATATCCATTTTTTCATCATATGCCCCTAGTTCGAAAAACCATTGTTTTCGGATTGCAAATAGTCCACCGGCCATAACAGGAGTTCTGTTGAAAATTGTACATGTAATATTACCAGTTGAAGTTTTTTCCCATACAAAGGGAAACAAAAAGTATTTTTGCATGAAATGATTAAAACTTTCAGGAGCTTGTAATTAACAGACTAAATGCAGTGTTCATATTTATAAACCACTAAAATTTCTCATCTCAGGTTTCCTGGCTTCAATTCTCAACTGACTTAAAAATAAGTAAAAACCACATAGAGACGCAAACAAAAACAAAATTACAAGTTTAGGTTCTAAAACAGCAGAAATCTATGCGTTTCAGTTTTAAAAATTAAAAAAATCATCACATGAGATTTTATATCAGCAAAAACGTTTCCTATGCTTCTATGCTTAGATCTGGTAAAAAACTGATTCAATTTTGAATTGAAATTCTTTTTTTTTTTGCATCTATTCACTCAATAAACCCAAAGTTTTTCCACAAAACAAAAACAGGCTACTGAAAACATGATCGCAATTTGCCCCTAAAAATTAGTTTTAGTCCTTACTTGAATGGAGCAGTGGGGTCATTCCATCGACTGCGTATGACTTGCCTGGGCAATGAAAACCAACGAAAATGGAGTTCCCAGTTGAAGCCACCTTGATGAAGCTCAAAACTGCGAACATACTGAAACGTCTCGTCATTAATTATGTCGATTACAGGACTCACTATGGCTTTCGGCTTTTCCGCTATGCGAGCCAATAGCGGCTCTAGCCAACCTGAAAAAAGTAAATGAAAAACCATCTCAAATCCATTATGTTGTACACCTTGCTGTGAGTGAGCGAAGTTATGTTGAGAAGAAACAGTGTTGGTAATGTGGAGTCATCAAAGATGGCTAATTTTTCCTAAGAGCGGAAAAAATTGGAATTTCTCGTTCAAGAGTGCCAATTTGTGAGGATTTTCATACTAGGTGAAATAATTCCATGTCTTTCAAAGCTCACACTGTTAAAATTAGCATAGTTTTTCAAAAAATAGTGAGCACGGAAAATTGTAAAACCAAGATTCTAAAGCTGTGAACATTTTCAAGCTTTACGATTTGTACGATTAATCAAGATTTTACGGAAGCGCAAAAAAAAATGTTCATGCATAATGCCAAAAGTTGGAATTTTGTCAATTCCATTTTACACACAAACGTTTTTTTGAGTTCACTACAATTTTGCAATTGAAATAGGTCTTTTAGCTTGTATATGCATGCATTGCCCACTGTAAACGGAAGAATTACCTCTAGTGCATTCACAATGGGCATCCAAAAAAGTGAGAACTTGTCCCGTAGCAGCATTCGCACCCAAAAGTCGGGCGCGCACTAAACCAATTCGACTATCTGAACGGATCACTTTCACTGGCACTTTTAACGTCTTCACTGACTCTTCAAGATATGATTTTCTGAGAAATTCTGAAAATAAACATGAAGAATATTCATATAAAAAACATGAAATTCAATCTTTTATCTACGCACACTAGTATATCTACATATACTTAGAATTCAGCGCCACAAAACACGAAAATTTACCAGAATTCTACGGCAATAATATTTTTCTTAAAGCAGTGAAAATATTCCCTTTAAACTCTAAAGCATTAAGAAAGCCCCTATTTTAATTCTTGAAAATTAATTTTAAAGATATTGTTTGTAATTTTCCCGCTCTTCAACATGGCACTAAAGAGCCCAAAAACGCAACTATATTTGTATCTTTTACATAATTATAACAAGATAACAAGCTCAAAATAACCTTGCACGTACCTCTCTGACTAGCATCATCTACCAAAATTATCTCTTTGAGTAGCTCAACTGGAGACCGAAGGGCCACACTGTACACAGTCCTCAAAAGTGTGGACCACGCCTCATTATGGAACACTATGATGACAGAAGTGGCCAACTTTTGTGGATCCAGACTGCCACTCGTATTGTATCGTTTGGCTATGCATTCTTTCCTACGGACATCAGGGAGCGTCCTATTGATGGGGATCTTATCGCTTGCTAAAAGATTGAAGCGATTGATTTGAAAAAGTTTCTTCATTTTGGGCGCTTCGAATGCGGGAAGCACCACGGCTTCCCCATTTAGTCCAGCTATTGGGTCAGGGTAGTAGCTGTTTGTATTGATGATCTCTGTATATAAAGAAACATGCATTTTATTTTCATAGATTACAAGGGAAAAGTATCGTCCATCGTGTTTTGAATTCGTTTTTAAAAATAATCTAAATCAGGTTCAAGGGCTTATCGTTTCACTAACTTGACTGGCTTATCACACATAAACAAGTCTTACCATGTGAAACATTCTCCTGCTTAATCCAGGGCAAATCATTCCCTTGATAATATCCAATGACCACATGAATATCGGGACTCTTCCTTCGACTTTCTAATTTCCCGGTCGGACCTATCGACCTGAACATTTCAAAATGAAACAAAAAGAAGACAAATCAGTCAAATATCCCTACCCAACATAATTTTAAATGCAACATTAAAAGGATTCAATCATATCTTTTGAAAACCGTCCGTTTGTTGGCAAAATTACCTTTTGGCTCCATTACTTATACACAAAAGGGTTCCATAAACTACGAAAAAAGTTGCAACACTCAAAAGAACACATCTTTTCAGTCTCCTAGGAGGGACCAACAACATAGTGACGCAAACATTAAAAAGTTTCAAAAATTCTAAGTCAAACTTTTCAACCCATTTCACACAAACGAATCTAACTACAACAATAGAGATTGCTTGACCTTAGTCACACAACACCCACATCCTTGCGCAATAGTCTACAAACTGGTGACGAAAATTCACCCAACAATCCATTTTTAACGTAGCATCAGCTGTGTGCACCTTTTTTTGTTGTTGGTTGCATCAACTTAAATACATACATACATACATTCACTGCAAAGGCAACAGGAAGGTAAAGCCTGTGCTCATCTTACAACCTGTCGAGTTTTAACTTTACCTCTCGTATTATCATTGCATGGCAGCTCCCATTGTGATTTTTGGGACATGAACCCCTCTGGGCAAAAGATTGCTGCTCTAACGATAGTCGCATGGATTGTTGGTAAACTTTTGCGCTACCTTTTGCACCTTACCTATCTAGTGCATTGCTGAGTGTGAGTCTCACAGTCTGAAAAGAATGCGCTTTTGTGCTGATTAGAGCTTTTTGACTAAAATTTTGCAAAAAAATACGTTACATTGCTATACAATTGTAGTCAGTGGTCTATTTTTAGTTAATTTGGAGTAAAATGAATGCATATATTAGGATTTAGGATCAGTAGATTGAAAAATGTGCGGAATAGTTCATCGAAAATATACGGTTTTCTAATTTAAATTTGATGGAAATAGGATTAGTTCGATCTTTTGCTTATTAATTTATTATCGATTCCTCAAATTAAAGAAAATTTTGGAAAAAGGAATAAAAGTTATTCATTTTACACCGCACCGCCAGTATTTTGTGACGGGATAGTTAGTTTGTTTGATTGAAAAAAAGAGAATCCTTTTCCTATTATACCGTGCCTGAGTGCCATTTGTTTTGCTCATCCGGCCGAGCAGACTCGTCAAATAAATTGCTTCAAATAAATGACCAGCTTTGTACATTATATGAAGTTTCTGCTCAAAAAGTTGAAACAATTTGCTCCCATGCACTTTTTTATAATTGAATCAAGCGTTATTAAGTGCACTACTAATGGTCATGATCACGGTTTAGATGAGATTTTTTGCGCATTCATCCTCTAGTAACTTACAATGCATTTCTCACGAAATTGTTAGCAGCTTTAGTTTAGTTACATGAAAAACGAAGGAAATTGACTAGAAAATATTAAAAATGAGCAAATTTGAGCCCACATGCTATTTTGTCAAGCAGGCAAAGTGTTCCCGCTTCTTCATGTTCATATTGCAGTTTATGAATGTTGTATTTTTATTGCTTCCCTGATATACAGGTCGATTTAAACTTTGCATTTCCATTTAAATTAAAAACAACAGGAAAAATTTATGTTCACACCTTTATTCAGCATTCGTTCAATTCAATTTCTTACGAACCGGGTCCAAATATTATGTAAAGTTCAATCTACAGCTCCCGAAAACCCAACTCTACGCGACCAGCTCACAAAGGAAATAAATGTGAGACCCTGAAACCCTGTATAACAGTAGAAGCAGCCATATTCTCATTGTAAGCTAGGCGCAATATGAGGAAACAATGGAGGCTAGTGAAGCCCACACTTTTGGGATGACTATGAGTATTCTTCCCATTGTGTCTCCAAAACGGTTGCACTTGCTTAAGTGATTTTTAAAGTTGCTTCAAAACCACATACCGGAATCTTTTTATGTAGAACACAATTTGTTTTACCATACCATACCACCACGAGACTTGACAGTTGCATAACTAACTAACTAACTAACTAACTAACTGAATCTTTCAAGATCTACATGGATTCTCCTTTTGTTTTTGCCCATTATGAAAATCCCGTAAAGTTTACATAGACTGACATATGCATGTCCATTGTTTTTAAAGTCGTTACCGTTTCCGTACAAATTTATAGTTTGCATGAGTTTACAATGAACGAGATTTTGATGAAATGGCTCTAAAACATTGGCAGATTGCATAAATGGAACAACGTTGAATATAAAAAAAGTTCAAAAAAAAAGAAAAAAACTGCTCAAATCATGAATACACGGAATCTATGTATGCTCAGATTTTTTATGCAATAAAGTGCAAGTCGTTTTCGTGTCAGATAACTTATCAATGTAAGGTTGTTTTTAGCTTATTCTCCATATGTGTGTGCAATTAGCATTTGCACAAACGAAATAGTTGCAAGCTAGACAGCTGTTTTTTTCGTATTGTTTTCCGCTTTCAGGAAGAAGATTCGGACTTGCTCACCAGTGTGCAAAAAATAGCTCACTGTGATGAACTAAATAACTATACAATCGACTAACTAAACTAACAAGTTTACGAATGCCAAAGTAAGCAAGTTATATAATGCAATTTTTTTAGCGCAACGAAAAAAATGCTACCGAAATAAGACAAGGCGGAAATGCTTCAGATTATTGATGCAATGCATTTTTTTCCTGTGTATACTGAAAAACATTTTGCGTCAGACAAAAACAGATTGAATTTTCTAACAATGGAAGTTTGTGGCATTATTGTCCTTACTCCTTAGCGAAGGAGAACAAATATTACAAGAAATTTTGAATTCAATGAGAATTTTGTCCATTATAGAATGTTAAGTTCAATTCACGTTTTTCAATGCTTCTGAATATGATAATGATAAGGCTACCATTAAACAAACTCGCGGTGAAACAACAATATTGCTGGTTGCAAAACATAAGGGGAATGACATATTCACATTCAAACACAGTTTCAGTATTATGATATTTGCTCGCAGTTTCCGCCAATATGGCCGCAGAAATCAAATTGGTGCGGTTATGCAATCATGTAAAAAAGTAGCACTTTGTAGTAGAGCACACAATGTGGGAGATAGTTAAGTTACTATTGTTTACTTAATTGTATGTTTTCCGTAACAATGGAAGTCCCTTTGCCTGGTTTTGGGAAGATAAAGATTAGTGTGTTATGATTGCACCTATGAATTGTTGTTACAAAAAAATGTATTATGAACAGAAATGATGCACACATACGCTAATTTCAATGCGTATTTCGTATTAAAGTAATTGAGTTTTGGTACGGTACAAAAAGGAAGTGTTAGCAACTGTGTTGCATTGTAAGCCAGTAATTTGATAGCAGTGGTAGACGGTAAAATTAGCGTGAGACGGGAAAACATGAGATTTGGGTGCCTTATGAGTTTTGAGATCTCATAAACTCCTCCATGTGACTCGAACCAGAAAAAATGGAGTTGATCTACACCTTTTGCTTTGAAATAAGATCCTTTCTGAACACAATAAAAGATTCAAGTAATATTATACCTATTCCTTGCAAAAATTCCTACAATGTAATCAAATGGGTATCAAATGATCCGATAAAACTTCCTTTTCTGGAAAAACAATGCATTTTTTCGTTTTCAATGTCAGAATCTTCACTAAAAAGTCAAATTGTACGCAGAATATAAACACAAGGATGAAATCCGGTCATTGATTTTATCGTGCAACAGGAATGATATATACATGTAAGTAGTACAAAAAGTTGATTTAAACGGGATTATGTATTCTGATTGTGCTATTTACTTCCACATCCCACATATTAATAGTTTGAAGAGATAAAAAAATGTCTACTTTCTCATGCCCCTGCAATTACAATGATTATGTTTTTGTGGCCACTATATAGCTAACTAAACGAATATGAATTTTATATGATTCTTGCTAAAACATCGCATGCATTAAATACAATGCATTGCATTTGTCTTCCACTTTTTAACTTGCTCAGATTCTGTATGTTTTTGCCTCATGCGTTTGGTTTCACTAATTTTAGTTCGCTTTTTTAAAAGTTGCGAAACCTGTTTGACAGGGCGCTTTACTCGTGAGTCTATGTTTGTAAAATAAAAACTAGGTTTTAGCGCGCATTACTATTTTTTCGAATAAGTTGTGTTTTCCCGCGCCATATTGCTGTTTCAATGTTTCAATGTTCTCGTTCTGGTTTGCCAGTAAGCTATTTTTTAACCGAGTAGTGCTGTATCTTTTCGCTCGCAATGACGCTGCGTAGACTTTGGCGCGCAATGTTAAATATTATGACATAAACAGATAAACAATAATCTAGTTCGCCATGTTGCTTCTAATTTCCCACAAATAATGATTTGGGACAAAAAAATTCACTATAAACAGTAGCCTCAAGTCAGCTGCGATGTTTTGGTGAGGTAACGTATGAATATACAAATGGCATGGCATAATAGCACAATATGATTTTTGGCAGCACTTTTTTATCTCTTCCTTCCACAAATTATCATGAACAAAAATTAAGGACGGCTGAGTGAGTGAGAAATACAGGCATCGTTACAAATGATTGCATAATAATGCAACGGAACCAAGTAAACATGCATTACATGCATTTTTAATTCTTTTTTTACTCCTTAAGCCACGTTCTATCGATTAGTCAATCCTTCGATGCGTTTTTAAATACAAAGAAAGGCAAATACTTTTAATGTCGCTAAAAAACTGATCTTCAGACCATATACATTTCTAGTAAAATTTTAGTTTTGTTATAAAAACTTCAAAATTCTAACAAACTAAAAACAGCATCATACGCTATTGGGCAAAATTGCTCATTGCTGTGTATATTTTCGTCTTTACTGCAAAAAAAGGTTTCTATTCTACAAATTTCAGTTTGCTAGCAAAGTCACCGTGGGAAATGCTTCAACTTTCTACCCCTACTATTTAATTTGAATCCAGAATTTTCACCGAGTTAAGTTCACGATCAAGGCTAAATGGAGCGTGAATGAGAGAGAAATCAATTTTCGAACTGCAGTTCATCAAATTATCATTGGATTTCACAACTTTTGACTTGTCGGTTGAATGCAAGGACCCAAAGGTTGCAACCTTAAGTAATCCTATAAATCTTACTAAAAATTAGCTATTGGCATCTCACTTTGGCACCCAATAACCTACTCCATTATACTATTGTAAAAAAATTAATGATTCAGTGAACATAGAAGTCACTGAGGCACTAATAAAAGTTACTACTTAACTAACTAACTAACCAAATTGACATAACGATTTGTTAGATAAGCCAACAATGCGAGTATTGTGGTGGTATTGTTGATAGAGGAAACCACTTTTTCACTTGGAAATCATGCAATGTGTAAAAAAAGAAGAAGTTGTTGGAAACATTCCATTTTGTTCAATTTCCGTTTGTTTAGTGCATAAAAAAATCATTCAAGATTCTTATATAATTTTTTCAAATATTTCAAATGCGATAAACGCATATTGGGAGAATTCTATTCTTGCCAATCTCATTTACCTGAAAACTATATTTTTACTAGCAAACGAACCAACTCATACAACACATCATTACTAGTCTATTACTTCAACAATGACTGTACAAGCAGTTTTGATCGTAGTTATAGTTAGTAACTTTGCTAACAAACTATAAGTTACTAACTAACTAACTAACTAACAGTTGTCTACAGCTATACAAAATGTTCACATTTTCTGCTGTAACGGGAAGGGGGAAATATTATATACATTTTTTGAGATCAAATGTACGGTGTTGAAATGGCGTTAAACTTTCCCTTTCTGAGCTCAGTTGAGTGTGGGCCGTTTTTGAGGCAAGGATGAATGCCTGTGCTCAAGATTTTGTCCCAAAACGAGGACCATTCCCGTTTAAACGTAAAGTGATACTCTGGTTGTCATTTTTTCTATTTGGTCTCGCCTTTCAGACAGGTAAATCCACTCATTACTCAACTAACTAATAATAATAGTCATGTGTACAACTCACCTGTGGCATTTGACCGGAAAAATACATAATTAAATTAAACACCATGCAATCTGTAATAATGTAATGCATTTTATGAGTTTCCCATTTGGTTACATTATTTGCCAGTATATTTTTCGTTCACAATGGGAGTATAGTTGTGCTGATGTGGATAATGAAATATTTGCTTGGAAGATAGGATGCATGTAATAAGAGGGGTGAGAAGTATTTCTGTCAACTGTGAAATTTTGTTTTGGAAATGTGAATGGAAAACTGGGTTTATTAGATAAATGAGTTATTTTTGCTCAATTTAAAAAACTAAAGTTTTCGTTCGCACGTTTTGCGTGTAATTTATTGTTATGGTCAACTAATGGTTGTATTGTGTTTTTTACAGTAAGTAGCGATGGACCGAATTGTATGCAAAGTGGGACCGGTCCTCAGGACATGATGATGTCCAATGGTGCCATGAATCCAAAATACATGTGGTACCGGGTAGGCAGCAAAATTCAGATCCCGGTAGTCATCGACCATTCTTATAGTAAGCTATTTTTATAATCCATATATTGTAAGTGTGCGTACCACTCTTCTTTGTGTTGCTGGGTCTCTCGTATTTATGTTTTAATATGGATTCTCAAGCATTTGAAATTTCTTCAATATAGTTTCTAAAACATCTGCTGAAATTTTTCTAATATAGATTCTGAAACATTTGAAATTTCTTTACTATAGGTTTTAAAACACTTTTTTTTATATTTTTTTCAACTAAACCTAAAAAAATTTTTAAAAAAAGTTTCTGGACAGCACAATCTTAACCCTGTCTACAAATAAATGATGCCACTTAACGTAATGTATGTCTCAATTACACAATGGGAACAAATCCATAATTTCTAACACACTGATACAAAAAAGCGACACCTTTAGTACACGTATTATGCAACACAAAAAACATTGCAAATCCGCACTCCATTTAGTTAGTTTGTTAGTTATCAAAGTCAAACTCGTAGTGACAAAAGAAATTAACAATTGACACATTTTTTGAGCTCATTTCCTATGTATAGTTACAAGATAAGAGATTCTACAGTTAGTCAAGTTTTGAATAGAAACAATCAACTGTGAGACATTCTTCAAATCCTATTTTGGGGCCTAACCTTTTGTTCCTTTTGCCCCACCTAAGGAAATAGATGATGATTCCCTGTCTTTTCATTTTAACAGGCTCACAATGAAATGCATTGTGCAGCGTCTTGGCTAATGACTATACAAGCTAACCTAAAAATAAGGAATTTTCGTATTCAATGATTCGAATAGAATAAAGTTTATTTAAAAAGTTGTATTTTAAATGCTTAAGTAAGTAAGTATCGTTCATTTTAGCTAACTAACTAACTAACCAACCAATTGTTTTGGCATTTCACAGGCTACAAAGAACTTAAAGTGGTGCTGGGTGGATTGATGGAGATTGAGTCAAAAAGTTGCGTCGAGTTCTACATTTTCCATGGGAATCACACATTATCAGGTCATGACTATGTGTACATCACTAGGCAGTACAAAGGCTGTTGGTCCTATGTTGGCAGAGTGGGCAGGGGACTTCAAGTGAGTCAAAAGTTCAACAAAAAGAATAATCTTACTGAAAAAGAATGCTAATTTTTTCAGATGTGACTGATCATACTAAATAAAACTTTATGCGGACGACAAATACGAATGGACGGAAAATATGGGATTGCGTGAAAAATGTTTTTTTTGTCAATAATATAAATTACTTTTCGAGCACACTCAATTTTTTCTATGCATGCTTACAAACTGCACTAACTAGCTATAAAAGCACTTGAAAATTGCGTTCTCAAACCCATGTTTAGGATAGGAATATGACTTGAGTTCCCAAATTGCTGTTAATTGACCCACATTTAACCCTCATATGCTAAAATTGACACCCTTTTGGTTGTAAATACAGTTTGAACTTGACACTGACAGACTATATGATAAGGAAGGGAAGTAATGAGTTAATAGGTGACAATGGATGTACAAAGCATGCTGTGAATATGTTTTTACTATGAAAGTAAATTAATGGAGCGATGCTAATAGGAGGTAAGTTTACCCCCAGGATGCATCAACCATAGGACAGCCGTACATGAGATGATGCATGCCTTAGGATTTTCACATGAACATGTCAGATATGATCGAGATGAGCATGTTTCCATCTACTGGCAGAATATTATGCCAGGTAAGAACTATTTATACTATTCATTACTGCAAGCTAAAAATATGAATGAAGATTTACACATTTGATGTTCAGGATTGCGTAGACAGTTTTGTTGTACGATAATAATTTGCAACTGCAATGAATCTTGAATCCACTTTTTTCTTCTTTAACTGATAAAGAAATGTAAAGTGTCTTACATACAATCTCTATAGTGCGAGCGAAAATGTTTCAATAACCTAAAAGCTAAATAGATGGAATTTTTAAACTACCCACAGCTGACTTTAAAATGTGCACATAGCAAAATGTGTAAAAATTGTTTCTTCGTTTGTCCTAAATATGAAATGAGAATACCCCTATGTTTCTATATGTACATATTGGAGTTAGAGCCTGAAAGACTCATTAACAGTAGTCACCAAGACCCGTGCACTACTATGAGCACTGAGTAATTAAAAAATGAAAAAGTGTCAAATCATGATTTTTTTGTACCCAGGTCGTGAAAAGAATTTCCGGAAACACAAGTCTCAACGAAGCTATTTTGGACCGTATGATTATCAGAGTATAATGCATTACCAGCGAACCGCATTTACCAAGAATCGCAAGAATACCATTGAACCATTTGTAAAGATTTTTTTTCTCACTACTGACTAATTACATTACCACGGCACCTGTCTGCACTATATTAAAATACAAGCGTGGCGTTGGCAGTTTTCAACCACTGAATAATTGATTAATTTGTGGCATAGGGTAGGCAAACGGTAAATGAATGAATCAGCTAAGAAACTGTGAGCCCTGCTCACCTATTTTCACGATGTATCGTTTTAATTTGGGTGAAGTTTGACGATAGTTTAGTTTCTGGTTCCCATGAAATGTGCAGAATATGGATTACACTAAAATTGGTAGAGGTGTTTAGAACTGCAAACGGATCAAAAATATTTTGGAATAACGATGAGAGTTATCATTGGCAGTGTAGCATCTTATATTTGTAATGCTAGATAGATAACCTGCCAAAATTCAGATTTTACCCTCAAAAATGCTAATTTTTCCCTAAAATTGTCAAAGCGCTTTTAAAACATGTTTTAACTTGAAAATTGTTTTAACTTGTTTCTTTTTAATGTACCTTTTTTAGAAACCGGGTGTCCAAATCGGCATTTTCAAACACATGAGCTACTGGGATTCGGAGAAACTAAATCGGATGTACAAATGTCCCAAAGGGGCAGGCGGGGGACACAGAGGGGGATATGGGGGCGGAGGAGGAGGTCGCTATTGGAATCCACAAGATAACAACAATGTGATAACTGATAATGAAGGGAATTCATTTTCTTCCCCAGCCGACTACTTAAACCACGATTTCCCGGACGAACAGAGCGACTACAATGACCATCACCTTGACGACCACGATCCACCACATCACCCTTCTCATCACCATGACGACGAGCCACAACATCACAACCATCTCATTAGTCATAGTCAATCGAATTTGGAAAATAGCAGTCCTAACAATGGATTTTTCAATTTCAACTTTTTCTGATATTTGTTACCAATACCAACGTAAAGAAAAGTTATGAGAAAAAAAACAATAAAATCATTCTCGTGTTCCGAATACGCGCTGGGCAACATTTTTTTATGCGACTACTTCGATGACCATGCCACGTCGAAAGAACGTTTTAAGTTCCAACATAGAATAAGTTGCTAACATAAAACGAAATACTACATGCCGTCGAAACAAAAAAAAGTCGCACACCAAACTAATGCAAAAATTACATGCTTTCAAAAACTGATGCACTAGATGTATGCTACCAAAAACTGACCACAGCCGGAAAAATTATGGATAATCTGATTACCTTAACATATTTTTGTTTTAATTTCTGAGTTTCTAATTAAGTTCATTCACTCTCCGTCTACTTGGTATGCGCATAAGTTAATTTAATTGATCTACTTATTACGGAGCCGAAGGCGGAGTCTTAGAATTACTAGAAACGGGAGCGCCCTATGCTCCACATGTTAAAGCTAAAATCACCTGAAAACGCAAGTTGGAATTTCTGTTAACACACTCTGTTTGGAACGGGGTAAAAGTT
>Ga0210040_10001918_pt1 | contig 30356 bp, 20 predicted proteins | sample CryGeyCG12114_NA_FD_185462 | JGI IMG/M metagenome (GOLD analysis project Ga0210040, IMG submission 185462) | Groundwater microbial communities from aquifer - Crystal Geyser CG19_WC_8/21/14_NA (SPAdes) (version 2) | ecosystem: Environmental > Aquatic > Deep subsurface > Groundwater | place: USA...
TTGCTTATTTTGGGTATTACTAGAAATGGAGCATAGACTGCAGTTTTTAATACATTCTGAAATCAATGAAATCTTTTGTGACAGAACGCACCCGAGATTCCATAGTGAGTTCTTATCTACACAACTTCTGAACGGCGTTGAATTATGACTATGTACAATATGTATCGTAAAACATTGGTTTTTTAGTATGAAAAAAATACTTATAATCACATATCCAGAATCGTCAAATGTAGTGCAAAAACGGCCGTATATTAAGTGATTTAAAGTTTTAACATGGAAAATTGGTATTTAAAACATGGGCGAGCAAAAAAAACAGGACAAAAATAATCCCGTTCGCAGGTATCGTACTCTGGACTATCCATCTCCAATGCCGCAACATTAACAACTAGTGCAAGCTAGTACAATTGCAAGGTCACGCAAAATTCTCCTTTACATTCCGCAACTTGATTTACACTTAAACGATTATTATTCAGCAATTAACCAACAGATTTGCGATTGAAACATCATCACCACAACTAGACCGTAATTACAATCACTATGCAAAATTTTACGACAATCCGTTCGGTTTCGTGGTTGCCTGAACCGAAACCGTGTTAATGTCACAAAGATTTTGTAGAAGCTTTTGGGTGAAAGCCAAGCTGCAATGTATTTCAATGCACCTTCCCTACTCTGCGTCTCTCTCTCTCTCTCTCGCTTACTTTCTCTTCTGTGGCTGTTCTTAATAACTTTGCTAAAGCAAAGTTAATAAATGCGATAGTTGTTCCTGAAAGTTCTTATTTTTGAGAAGTCAATTCACCACCCTCATTTTTCATTTTATATAGTATGTTGCATTTCATCAAACAAAGAAATTAGAGAAAGTACTTGACGCCCACGCAGTGGAAAGTTTAGTACAACCATCGAGTGTATACTGGAGCAATAGTATAATATTTTTGTACAATTTTTAGTTCAACACGGAAATTAAAAGTGACTTCTCATCATTGCCATTTGTCATCACCAAAGTCAAGTTTATTTTCCAATTTGTTGTTTTTTGTTTTGTTCGTATTACATTTTAATTGAATAGCTGAAATAAAGGATCGTTCTGCTTGCGGGAAGAAGATTACATTGCAAATTCATGACGGATTGTTGTCGTCATCACTTGAATTATCACAGTTGTCAGTTCACGATGATGTGAAACTTGCCCTTGAGTTTTATTCTGTCAGAGAATGGCAAGCCTATGCATTTTATCTATCTTTGAATCATCAGAATTTAATGAAGTATGTTTCAACGATGCTCACTCAGCTCATTCGTTTATATCGTTAAGTTGCTTGTATTGACTAATTATGAGTTTTATTCACAACAGGGATTCTGATGATGATGTGGGAAATATTTATCTGTTCGGTTGACTTTCTCAAAACGTGGATGTGGTGATGGAATAATAGAATTTCCACTGTCCATGAACTGGCTTTTGAAATTGTGCTTCCACAAAATCTGTAGTTTTTATAAAATCCCAAAATTTTATGTTTGTAAACGCACCAATTTTGTAGCTGATCGCATTAGCTACACTTCTCTTCGAAACCGTAGCGAATTCATGTAGTCACAATGGCAGTCTCAAAATTAAAAATTGTCTGCATAATTTTAATCATATTCTGTTCAATATTTGTTGGCAATTTTATTGACCATATCACTGTGAAACGCAATCATTTAAAGCCTACGCATAGAAGTTTTAAGCACCCATTTGATGGTAACAGTGGCCTCGGAGAATCCGCTGATCATTTGATGTGGTTTGTACAGGTACGTCTGATTTTGGATATAAGAGTATGAATTTTGCCATAATGTAATGCCAATGAAATTAAGTCTGAATTTTGTCATGGCTTAGATTTCGGATATTCACATCAGTGTTTTTTATGACCCTGAGCGTATTAATGATTTAAAAGAGTTTTGTAATGTCACTGTCGATGCAATCAAACCTGTTGCCGTTTTAGCGTCTGGTATGTTCATTTTACAAAAACACCTTGTAAGTTCTAAGACTTGGAAAATGATCTACCAATTCTAAATTGTGAATTTTAGGTGATTTAACTGATGCTAAAAATATTGACACAATGGGATCAACGCAGTATCTCGAAGAGTGGAAACATTATAAACGAGTATTAGAAGAAACTAAAGTTACGGAAAAAACCTTATGGTTAGATACTCGTGGAAATCATGGTAAATTAAACATATATCACACTTGATTGACACTACAATTAGTAAATATGATGTACTTGCTTACACACAAATTAACTACATCCTTTTTGTTCCCCCCTCATCTTTCTTCCAGATAATTTCAACGTTCCAAGTGTCCAAAGTGAATCTAGTTATTTCCATAAATTTTCGATACAAGGAAAGCAGCATCTTCGCTCGTATATGTACACTGTTGTTCAAGGAGCAAGCAATTACTCGTTTATTGCAGTAGACGCCTGTCTCAATCCTGGTCCAAGGCGGCCATTTAATTTTATAGGGAATATCCATCCTGAAGAGTATAAACTGTTGCAAAAGTTTGGAAAGGATAGTGAGTCGAGTGATGCAACTATTTGGTTTGGTCACTATCCAACATCCTGTATTCTTTCCCCTGTGCCAGGTGTGCGTCATTTGATGGAAAATTCTACGGCCTATCTTTGTGGACATTTGCATACATTAGGGTAAGAGATGTTAAGGTTTAATAACCTAAACTTTTGCACTGTTGGTGGCCGCGACTGATGCGAATTCTAAGCTTGATTTATCTTTGCCATTTTCAGAGGCGTTGTCCCAAACATGTACGCATTGCAACACGATGGGTTCCTGGAATTAGAATTAGGCGACTGGAAAGATAATAGATTGTACGAACGTTGTAACTATCGGCTATTAATTCAATGCAACTACGAGAAGGAAATGAAAATATTTGTACATTGTATTTTATTATTCTATTGTGTTTTCTGTGCAGGTATAGAATTGCAGCTTTTGATCACGGATTATTTTCTTTCTCTGATGTACCTCATGGTCAGTGGCCAGTCATTTTGGTTACCAATCCTAAGAATTCAATGTTTGGCTTACCACACAAAGAGTCTGTGGAATATATGATCAATTCCACTCATATTAGGTACTGCAGTACTCTTATATCTTTATTTGATTTCGAATTATTGACTATTCCTTTCTACTTGTTCCATGTTTCGCATTGCAGAGTTTTAGTTTTTTCTCCAACGCCATTGGGATCAGTACGACTGCGAATTGATGACGAAAACTGGGTGCAGTGTGTACATATTAAAGGCCCCCTTTATGTATCAGCATGGAATCCTAAAAAATATGTGGTTGGATTGCACAATATTCAGGTAAACTTAAACTGTTCTATAATGGTAATAAAGGGGTGTTTTGGTACATACGATGAACTGTTATTAATTTCTTTATTAAGGTTGTAGCGATAAGTTCAGATGAGAAGAGAACTGAGATTTCGCATCAATTTGCATTTGATGATAATAGTCATCAAGAATTTAGAATCATGCCTCGCCTAGCTTTGATGACGGATGCAACCACGATAGTACGTAAAGTAGTGCATAGTACGATTTAATTAGCTGTTGATTTAAATGTTAATGAAAATTTGAAAATTATTATTTAGTTTCTCGGCGTTTTTGGAGTTCTTGTCGGATTTTCTGTACTACCTTTGTTGGTAATACGAATGACTCATGTAATTACCAGACGTAAGTGCAACATGTCGTTATAATTATTTGCAATTGTGGTGTTTTATTGGAGTATTTTATTAGAAATATATCACTAATGATAATTTCGTTTTTTCTATTCCATTTTAGACCACATTTCTGAAGGTCCAGAACTCCGACACCTGAAGTCATATTCAATTGTTAGAAAGCTTTGGATTTTATCAACTATAAATAAGTTATTCTATCCTGTAGTTATATACCCACTTTATATCACCATTGGTAAATATCTTTCTAGTTTGCACCGTATTAAAATACTAACGTTGTGAAAAATTTTCTATATAGTCATCTTTTTGGATAATTAGGTCCTTGGTTTATTGGAGAAATCATTGAGGGACATCTTGGGGTTGCATTTGCATGGGGAACATATGTTGGCGGCACTTTATTACCTGGAGCATTCTCTTATTTTTACGGAGTTGTGCAGGTATGCCTTTACGAACTGTGCTCATTGTACTGGTGATATTGAATATTTAACTCTATGCAATTTTTAATTTCTTAGCTATTTTGGTTCCACATACCTTTTATTTACGTGTTGGCACAGTGTGCAGAATTCAGGTAATCTATTTACTTTCTTTACAAATCTTTACTATGAAACTTTTTGGATTTTAATTCTTGTGCTTAACATACCATGACGTTTTTTTTTGTTTCATAGGTTCAGACTTATATGTCTGAAAGACGAATCTTGTTCCTACACATCACACTTTTTGTACCACGCCCCATGTGCAGTAGTTGTGTTAGCACAAGTGTTGTATGCTTACTACTTTTGGTTGGCTTACGGAACAGTCGCACTATTCTTGGGGCCTCTTAGGACTTGGTCAGCTATTATGGGATTTTACCTGTGGTTTACCGTTGTGAATCTGAAGGACCATGACTTTGCCGAAGCCCGTTTGGTTTGGCATAGGCGGTCGCGATCGCGATCACATAGCTCTCAATCGGAAAATGGGTACTTGAACAACAGTCATAACCACACTCACTCGTAAGAGGTCAAGGGTAGACAATTAAATTATGACCTATGGACATTTGTCGGTTTGAGATTCTAGCATTTACTTTAAATCTCTGCCCCCCCCCAATTCCATGATCAAGCGTTTATTTCAATATTTATTTGACTCTTTAATTAATTGCATTTATATATTTTGTATTCCTTTTATTGATTTTGAACATTAATGATATTATGTTTTTGCATTCAAGTAAATAAGTGATTTTGTTGTAGACGGAGACTAATATTCAAAAAGTAAGTAAGGTGCTTGCTTTAGCTAAAAGGTAGCTACAGATAGGTGATGATATGCATGCATACTAATCATTCAATTGACCACTTTTAACTAACGATAAGTCAATTTAAAGGTTTAGTTTAGTAGTTCGGTTTGCTTAAGGAATGAAATTCTTTGGTAGTCGCGATAACTAGAAATCATAAAATTTATTAAGGCTAAAAAGGGTCTTCTTGTGTAAATTACGCGAAAATTTGAGTATCAAAAACGTTGACATGGGTGCACTCGGATTGTCTTGAAGACAGAATCATCATATTATCGCCATAATTAAGTTAAATGCCAAAGTCCATAGTTTATAAATTAATAAACCAAAGAATTACGAATATCAGCTAGTGATGGGTAAAGCCCATAAAAAGAATTTAGTAGAAATTAACAAACTTTGACTGAATGAAACTGTTGACATGAAAGTTCATTGAAATTATAGCGACACAGAAATGAAATTATCAATCAACAAAATTAAATAATCACTATAATTCTACAATGCACTGCAAGTATTATTTCCAAGAATGAGAAATTATTTTATGGTAATCTTGCGATATAAATGTTTGTCAAATATTTATATAGAGCTTCAATTCGGAATAAAATGTCTGACATCTTTTGTCAGCTGTCGTTTAATTATTTAAATAGTTTACTATAAGAAAAACGACTATAAAATTATTCTACAACTCACGATTAAAATTCATGTCTTCACCGCCCATATAATCCTCTTCATCAGTGAGGCCTGGTTCAACGGTTTCATATTGATTGTAACGATAGTTAAGTATTCTCTTGATGTTGGCATTCACTCTTTCAAGTGGTTGATCTTTTCTAATGCTTGTCTAAAACAATTCAGGATGAAAATATAATCAATTAAGTTTTTTAACTAGTTGATAAAACGATTTTTCAAATCAAAGCAATATCCGCCAAAAAAGGTATCGCCGAAAAAGGTATTATTTAACGTACTTATTAGATAGTAACTATTGCAACAACAACAATACTTCAAAATTTACTTTAACTCTTACATTCTTACCTCAATGTCGTTTACCAGAGGTATTTCAGCTCTGGAGGAAATCAGATTAGTTACATGACAATTTTGAGGACTGCCAACTCTTCCAACGCGTCCACATCTGTGGGAATCACAAATCATACTGTAATTAGATTTCAATTTAATCAATTGTTTTCGAACGCAGAGTTTGTATACGGCTCCAACCTGTGAACATAGTCTGCAAGAAACCTCGGGAAATCATAATTTATTACATGTTTTGTCTGGAATCAGTAAACAGCATATCTTTATGGAAGCTATGTTAAAATTATTGACTGATAGATTGAACCAAGTATTGAGTTTTTCGCTCGGAACAAAAAACAAAATTCTCACCCTAACTGTGTTAATTCCACGAGAGGCTAAATCTGTGCAAATTAACACATTTACTTCACCCTCAAGGTAAGCATCAATTAAACCTTTCCTTTCTCCTAGAGGAATCTTCCCAGTCACAACTGTGCATTTAATACCTTGTTTCTGCAAATGCACGTACAACCACTTACAGGTGGCACTTTTATTGCTACAAAGAATCATCATTGAACTGTAATATTTGATAAACTGAAAATTGAGTTAATTTTAGATTTCTTGATTTCTTCATACCAAAATATGATTACTGGTGAATTGGTTTTTATATCTTGCTGCACTAGTGAAACAACCTTCTCGGGTTTATCCATTTTTTTCAGTCTTAAAAACATCTGATCTATATTATGCATGACTCTGTGTAAACCTTCCGTTTTGATTGACCATAAGCTATTAGCCTAAAAATTAAAACGGTCAAGGTAAGGATAAAGTTGAATAGGGAAGTATTTTTAATGTATACTGTATAAATGTTAATAAATTCTCACAGGTAGAACATCTTCTAATATAGAATCTAAACTTCTTGGTTGAGTTGCACTAACTAAATGCAAATTTGCAGCTCCCTCTTCAGAATTGTCAAACTAAAATAACATTATAACATGTTAAAATACATTTAAATGATTTAAAACATAAAATAGAAAGTATGTATAATGGAAGTAAAGCTTACCGAAAATCTGCGCAAAAAAGAAAGTACAACTGGTGAAAAACTGTCGTCCAACAAAGAGTCAGCCTCATCTAAAATAACTGTCCGCACTCTTGAAAGTTTGAAAACTCTAGCTTCACACAAAGCTGTGATTGCGTTTGCAGATGTTATAAGTATGTCGATAACTTCATCAGGTGGATTATTTACTTTCGAATTGATGCTTCCTCCTTGCAAAATCTTTACTTGAATTCCCAATTTTTTCCCATAATATTCTGCTACTTTCTATTTCATAGATAAAAAGTATAAACTCTTAAATAGTATTGCATATGAAATGATAATATGACCATAATGTATCTTCCTAAAGATATGAAAAAACACGCACAAAAATTTGATCGACAAGCTCTCGGGTTGGAGCTAGAATAATAGCTGATGGACTATTGCTAACTGTACGCCTTCTTAGTTTGCTTTCAGAATCTTCAAAGATACTGTGAAATAATGGCAGTAAATAGGCTAAAGTTTTTCCACACCCAGTTTCTGCCGCAACAAGAGCATTTTTATCTTTCATTAACTTTTTGACAGTCAGTGCCTACGAAAGCATAATAGTTTTATTTCAACATATTTTAAAGTTGGTAACATTTAAAAAATGCATGCATTAGAAAATGTGATCACATGATACTAACACAAGCTTTGTTAGTTGTTACCTGAATTTCTGTAGGTTTGTTTATACCATTCTCACACAAAATTTCAGTAATTTTAGAATGTAGTCCAAGATCCTCAAAAGTGACTTGGATAGCTGGATGGCTCTGCAAGTGAATCACGTTGAACTTACATTTACATTTACGGAATGGGTAACATTTATATTTATGTCTATGCATCAATCATACCTGTTCTCTGCTTTGCTGTTGTTTGATACCAAAAAAATCTCCAACAGATTTCCTGTGTCCCCATCCTTGTGAGACTAAAGATATTTTCTCAAACCGGTTGTAGGTTTGTCCAAAGCAATGATTAAGTTCAGGTCGTCGAGCATAGATAATGGTTTCCTGCAAAGGTATAAATAACTCTATGAATTCAATGTCCTTAAAAAACCCTAATAACCGAATGTTTAATCCACTCGAACATTAACAATAAATTAACTTACTGATTTTCTGCCAGCCCTAGACTGCACAATTTTTTGTTGTCTTTGAATGAATTTGGAGTTCTCTACGATTTTTTTATGATCTAGTCGTTTCCTTAAAGCTAATGGAACAGTAATAACAACTTTACGACCTTGAGATAAATTTAATGAATATGGTGTGAAGGAAAACGCTCGATTTGAAGTCACTATAATTGGAGTTTGACGATGACTACCCCAAGGAGGAAGTGGAACATTTTGAAGTCCGCGTATCAGTCGCTGTTGAAAAAGTAGCATGGTTATGGTTGGTCACCGATTAATTCAACATTCAACAGATTAGTACAACTCCCTATCTTTGACTCGTAAATGTACACTAGCCATGAAGCCAACTTAAATTATAATTAATTTAGTCAGTAAATAAACAAATACATCAATACGTTTAGAATTAAAACCAAAAATACGCAATGGGAATGGGAAATCAGAAGAGCCAAAAGTTAGAACTCCAAAACAACTACGAATTAATTTAAATCATTCGCGGGTGAAGATTTAAATTTTGGGGGGAATAAAGAAAACAAAGTTGAAGAGTTGAAGAAGCAGCTCGTGTCCTTCGTTTCACTCAGACTCAAGTAGGTCCATCTCCCATGCACAATTGCACGACCAAATCAAATATCGGATCATCTTAAGGAAAATACAAGGTTTTAAGAATGTGGAGTTAAATTAACTTCGCTATTTTTAAAATTGCAATTATTTTATCTTTTAAAAAATTATTTACGAGAGAACACCAACCAATTTAATTGAGAGCATTCCTTATTGGCCGAATTAAATGGCTGAAGTTTCGTTACGAAATGGGATCTTCAAAAGTGTATGGGACAGAAGACGGCGGCGGAGACCCTTGCTGGAACAACTGTATTCTGTACTATAAACATTTGAAATTGATGTGGCCTTGGGCTTTTATTCTGTGCTAACGTACTTGTCACTTTTCGTTATATATTTTCCAGCAAAATCCTTCTCTTGTATCGATCGCGCAGTTCAAGTTTGAACCAACATTTCTCCTAGAAAATTGTGATGCCAGGAAGTTACCAAACAGCTGCAAACTATGTCTTCCCAATCCTGTGGTATATATTTTTTAAATAGCTATTTTACCATCGGTTATGTTATTGGTTATGGTATGCCGGCATCTCGTAACCAGCGATGACTGACTTAATTTTTGCAGGAAATCCCTTCGGAAGAATTCAAGGCACTAGGCATAAGGAATTGCCTTTTGTTAGAAACTCAAAGCAAAGAGAATCCTTTCCGTGTTCGAATGTTTTCAGACCTGATTCATTTTTATCGACAACACTCATATTTATTTACCAGAAAGTCAGTTACAGCCTCTAGTGTAATGCAAGACAGCAGATTATTCAAAGTAAGGATGATCAACCTTTTACTCTAAAAAAGATCATGCATTTAAAATTTTTATATTTTGCTATTGCTGCATAGTATGACCCCAACATTAACGAAACTGTGGATTCTAAACTGTGGAATAAAAAGAAGGATGACATTAAGAAAATGGTTCAGTCCTGGCTACCATCTTCCAGTTTTGGATTGGGTGGAAAGATGTGCTTGCAGTAAGAATCATGAAAAGTATCTCAATGCATTTCAATTTGGGCTCCATTAATCATTCATGCATCTATGATTGTTTTCCCCAGAATTTTCGGATGGGCATGGCACAAGATCTTTTCTTGGATGTTTGAGAGCGTATGTGTTCATAACGGGCAAATACAGACATTAAAACGGGTCATAGCAAACGGTCATCCAATCTTGTATCTTCCAGTTCATCATAGTGTGTACGATGCGTTTCTTATATCGTACGTGCTTATTAATAATGGTTTGACTCCTCCTGTGTTTTTCGCCCCTGGTTATCTGAAACGCTCCATATTTTTTAGGTATAGTGTAATTGTATGCTCCAAGATCTATTGAAAAATTAGGATCCATATTTTAAACCTTGGGATTTTATCGGCAGATTTTTTTCAAATCTACTTGGAGTTCACGGCCTTTCAAGTTCATATAAAGGAAATGATGTTTCAGTTGCTACAGAATGTGCTTCAGCAGCTTATGCTACTTATATTCGACAATTGCTAAGTATTGAAAACAAAAATCATTTGCTGGTGTGGCTGGAAAGTCATCGATCTCGTGATGGAAAGTCTACTTGTAACTTGATTGGAGGTAATTCGTTTTTTGGGGGCACTGGCATTTCACTTAAATGTGAACATGAAGTCATATTATTGTCCGTTTTTTTTGAATATTTTTATTGCAGTTGAAATCCTCACTGCTATTCTAGATTCCTTAGCTTTATTTACGAAAAATTCTCGAGACCTGGATGATATATTCGTTGTACCTGTTTGCGTGGGCTATGAAAAGCTGCCTGAGAAAAAGGATTTCCTTAATTCTTCTTCAATATGGAACCGTTTGACTTCTTTTTTCTCACAACGGCTGGGATATTCAAGGGTTGACTTTGGCAGTCCATTTTGTCTTAGAGTGAGTCATTTAGTATTTGTACTACTACTTTTTAAACATCCTCTTCACTCAAATAGAGAATATATTATTCATATTCCATATTTTAACTTTTTGTTTGTTCAGGAATTTCATATGGCGATGACCAAAAATGCCAAATTGGATAGCCTAGTACAGAATATCGGGCCTTTTGAAAGCTATAGTCAAACAGTGAAATCGGGTGAATTACATTTTGATGAGGAATCATGTGCTTCTATTCCATCTGTTTGCGGTGACATCACATTTATTCGAAGTGAAAGTGTCTTTGAAGACGTCTTTGCAGAAACCTTAGCCTTTCACTCAATCTTTGGTATGTGAGAGCTAAGACTCGTTGTGGCCTCATTTCATTGTTATTCTTTGCCCGTCGCTGTGCAATATTTCTATAGTCATCTAATATAAATTGTTTATTTTTTTACTATATAGATGCTATGAATTGTGGAGCAGTCATGTCTACACAAATACTAGCATTCCTGCTGTTAACCAAATTTAAAAATGGTGTTGAGATGCATGTGCTGGTAAAAGAATCAGAAAATCTGGTGAATATTTTGTCAAAACGCGGGAGGGATGTTGGATTTTCCGGAAATTTTGATGACGTTGTGATAAGAGCTGTAATTTTGTTAACAGTAAGAAAATTTTTAAATCTATTAAATTATGACCAGAGATTTTATTGTTTGGCAGGCTCATATTTTGGGATCAGATCTTGTATCCATTTCTCAAGAGAAACCGACAGTTATTCAGCCCATGTTATTGTATCCAAACGTTTCTTCCTTGGCTTACTACGCAAATAGTCTTAACAATTACTTTAGTATGGAATCGATTGTAGGTAACGTATTTGAAATAATCAAACTCTTCAAAATGCTATTATTTTTTATGTCAATTTGATTTATTTAATTTACAATATTATCTCTTACCAGCGGTCGCTATATACACAATGGTGGGAGATGAATTGCAAATGTACAAGGATATGGATGTGGCTGTCAAATTTAGATATGATGAAGTGGCGGATCATTGTCTTCGCATTTATCATACTCTATCAAACGAATTTTTTCTGCACTCCCCATGCGTCACTGCAGCTACAGCTATAAACACTTGTTTAAACTTTTTAAATTCTGAAAATCTGATACAATTTCAATTGGTACTCGACTTAATTTCAAAATTATATATTTTAAGATGCATAATATTGTGTTCACAATTAATCATGCATGTTTTGTTCACGGAATATTTTAGGAAGACACCAGACCCAAAGCATATCAATACGCCCTAGAAGATGATTACTATGATGACTGGGCTGATGATAGCGAACAGCCTGCTGTAGGGGTCGGATCTCATTATTTTTTTTCGCCAAAAGATGTAAAAATGTATCCAACCAAGTCAATTTTAGAATATTTTCTACAACTTCGAAATGTGATTACTCCTTCACTTTTCGCATACGGTCATCTTTTTAGTCAGTTGAAATGTTTTTTGCCGGATACTCCACATGGACCTTTTAAAACTATTAAAGAATATGAACTACGTCAAATTTTGTTCGATGGTTTGATGCAGAAGTTTAGAAATGATAAATTCCGTTATGGTGAGTGAAGTGATAACAGTAACCCATCCTCAACATACTCCTGTTCCTGTTAAGTTCAATACTTTTGTTGTTTTATTTCAGGTGAGGTCATTACAATCCAACTAGTGAAGAATTTTATAGCTACAGTTAAATCTCGTGAATATTTAGTAGAGGTAGTATCTGACCGGTCTTTTCTGACTATGGAAAATTTGTGTGATGAGGATTCCATTGACACCGTTGCAAATGCAATCTTTTTTTATGTGAGGATTTAACACTTTGATATTCTCGAACACAATTCTTCAACTGTGAAAAATGGAAAGAGGAGGATAGGTATTTTATTAATCATTTTGACACTGCCGCCGCATAATGGTTGATAATGTATACCAATAATTATTTATTTTTTCTGCTCTTTATATTTTAATCAATCTCTTGTTATTTTTACTGTTTAATCAATGAATAAATAAACTCTGTATTACTGAATGGGAAATGTCAAATTTTATAATTGAAAATTTTTACATCAACATCATCTTTAATTTAAGTAATATAAAATTAACACGATAAATATGCAGTCCAACTAATGTTGTGGATAAGTTTCATGCAAAAGACGGTACATGTATGAGGGAGCATGGCTGCCACTGTAAATTAAAGAAAAAGCGGATTGATTTTTCTCCACAGTATCAAACAGAAAGAGTTTAAATTGTTGTACGGAATACTTACATGTTGAATATAAACAATGATATTAAATCCGGTGGCACATAATCAAAGCTGGGAACGTATATCATAACGTCTCCCAGTTTCTTTTGGTTCTCATAATTCACTAATGCTTCAGGTGAAACGTATCTATTCTTAATTTTAACATCTGCGGATAAAGGGTATTCGGGGCTTAACTTGTAGAGCGCTGCTAATACGAATACCTGTAAAACAGAAAACTTTAGTCACAATTCTTATTTATGCGATGTGAGTACGAAAAGAAACGAAGGTTAGATGGTTACTGACTGGAACGTTGTAATATTTAGCAGCCAGTGCAACGGGATATGCGCCAGCAATACATTTTAGACCTCCATTAGCTAGAACTGTATGAGTTCCAATGATCACTTTGTCAACTCGAGACATTATACTGAAAACAGCAGTATCTTCAATAAGAGTAGTTGTTATCTTATTTTTGCACAAACTTTCTGCTAAATCTTTGCCCTACAAAAAAGTCGATAATATATATTAGCTAAGTTTATTCTAGTACAAACTGTCTTTAAGTTGACTTTAATCATACATTGCAAAAAGGGGCACCCTCTGCTATAACGACTTCAAAACTTCGTTTCTTAGCTGCTCTTTTCAAAAATGCCTCAACTGTTCTTGATTTTCCAACTGTTAGAATTACGTCATTCGGATGTATATGCTTTTCAGCATCTTCAGCAATATTTATCGCACTGAAATAAACCATGAAAAATTACACTTAGACCCTCATTTAAATTTAAATGTTAAAACAGTTAAAGCATTAAAGTTCACCTAGACTCCAGCTCAGAATAAAGATCCCATATAGCGTTCTGAATGTCGGAATGTAGCTCAGGTATTTCTTCCGAAAAATTCAATCCTGATAAATCAGAGTCAAAGCTGCGTTGGGGAATCAACTCTCCAGGAGTTCCACACTGTAAAAATACCATTGCTGATTAAAATAGGAAGGTCATAACATTTTGCAAATTCGTGAAAAAATAATACCATTTTACGGGTGAAGAAGTCTTCTTGGATTGTTTTAATCAACCGTTGGATTATGTTCGACGGTGCACTTTCTGAGTCAGCAGCGTTTGATAGCTTCTTTTCCGTAATCAATAGCCAACTGACTATGTCTCTAAGTTTACAAAATCACATCCATGTAATTAATTATATGTTTATATTGGGAACTTTAAAAAGTCACTAATAATCCGAACAACCAAATAATGTCTACTAATGATTGAGGACTCACTCAGCTGTCTTCCAGATATTAGACTGAACATATTTTTCCACAACTTGAAGAGTGTGAGTGGCCAGCTCACTTGAACTTTTGTATTTCCTGTTGCAAATTGTTAACCAGGTTTATCATTCTTTATTAGTGAATGCGAATTTCCAAATATTTAAGTAGAAATAGTAGATATAGTACCCCCGTTTCAAAGTGATTTCAAGCTCCTGTAGCAGTCTCTTTACCTGTTCGGACGAACTTTCGTCCTTTGAGCATGAGTTTTCTTTATCCATTCTTGCTTCAACTAATTTTTATTCAAAAAAACCATTTAAAATTCGAAACTTTCACAGCAACAACTGTTTAAGTAAAACCAGTAAAACTCGGAACTCCTTTTGCTTTTGCGATCGCAGTAAATCTTCAGCTCCAAACTTGTGAAAGTTTCCATTGCCGGACTCCTTCACTTTATGGTTTCTGTTTGATGTATATCCTACTGTCAAGTGTGCACGTTCTTTACTACACCTTTCTCCATGAAGCTGTAAAACGTTATGTACATACACTTTGTAGATAGTAACGAGATAGTCCACTTTCCCTCAAAAACAAGTTCTTGTTTTGGCAATAGTTTATGTGAAATACAAAGGAATGTCCGCAAGATCATTGAAGTTCAGCAGTTTATGTGGAAAGACCACGCTGCGCATACATAAAAAATATTGAGTGTATTCCAGAAAGCAAAACATTGTTGGTTTTGTTTGTTTTCAGCAGATAGGTATTATTTATTTTCCGTTATAGATTTATAAAACACAAACTGAAGTAACAAACAGTCGTACATTAATATATACTGGTAAATAAAGCTAGGGCTAGTCTTCGTGTGCACAGGAGGCACAAGGTAGGAAAGATGCGGTTGAGAATTATTGATTGTGCATGAACTGGGGACCAATTTCCATATGTTATAATTACGTGCTTATATATTTTTCGAAATTTTAAAGAAAAATGCCGTTCATAACAATATTATTAATATCATCTGCAAGAGATATGTAAGTTGTATTATCGTAATTTAAAGTCAATGGCAAATGTTAAGTTTTTGAAAACTGGAAATAGAAATTCAGTATTCCTTAGCAATCCATAGTAAACAATAAAGACCAATACCTGTTTCTATAATAGGATTTATAATCCATCATCTGGCGATTTTCTCATGCTGTTTAACGTCGCACACAGCAGCACAGTATAACAAACTAACGCACAGAATAAATCAGCTTATAAATCATAACAAAAAGTACATTTATGATGCAGAAATTTAAATTAAGCATTTAAGTTCAGTAACGGTGCACAAACCAGACTACAGATGTGTAATAAAACAGGATAAACCTATATAAATAAATTAATACAATTCAAGGGGTAAGGAAATTATATTATCGATTATTTATCACTGATGTGCATACGGATGCCCAAGAGAAATTATGATGCAATGCAAGTATGTTTCATGTACAAATAATAGCGTCTCAGCGTAAATATTTTTAGACACTTGTGCTTGACGTTCTACAAAACACTTGATACTGCAATGAAAGCAAACGCCATCAAATCATGAAAATTAATGAATCGGAAAATGAATTTTGCAAAACAAACAATCAACCATTCCAAAAAAGACCATTCCATTACTAACAAGAGTAAAACTTCAAACTGTTTTTTCCTTTAAGTACTATTGAACCCAACTTATGATTACTTACGCACACACACGCATAAGAGTAACAGAAAAGAACAGTTTTCCGAGCTTTATATTTATATCAGGTCTCAGAGATGTACAATAAAAAACGACAGTACGAGCATAAATATAATTACAATTAAGTACATCAAAAGTACTCAATCAAAAAATTACAATAAGTACTTTGCAAATGACATCCCGGATATTTTTTTCAAATCAAAATTAAAAAAAAGAGGTCAATACAACGTATTTTCATGTTTTACCAGCTTTTCGCAGAATAATATGCAAATATCCCTCATCTTCATGCAACTAACTATAAATTATCTAGTGTCAAGCACCGAGGAAGGAGAATTAGATAACCAGGCCAAAATGTATTGTTTATCCTATTTTAGCAGCCTGCCAGCACGCTCACTAGCACTTGTTATTCTCGACTCGTTTGATTCTCCCTGAAAATAAGAGAAACAAATTATCTAATATACTGCATGGTAATGTGGTTGGTCGCCTTAGTTATCAGTCGTTTGTAATGGTATTAATAACCTCACCTTTGAATTTATTTGATCCAATTGGGCATTCTGTCCTTCGATTTCAGTCCCCATGTCAATAGCCATGTTGCGTAGATTACCAATCATAGAAGACACTTGCGTCATATTGTCTTCCATTTCATCCTCACGAGCGTCATTTGTGATTCTGAGAAAACAATGGGAACAAAAGGGAAGCCATAAGAATTCGAAATACATCTGTCCAATAACTGTCTTTTAGATATGACAACTGAATATGCATGGTCATTAGTTACTGTTCTATACACCATTGGTTGGTAAAAATAGTGAAGCCCAATAGCATTGTTTACAAACAAAGATAAAAGAACAGAAAAAAAATGCTTTTTGAATATACTAATCGATGATATTTACTCTTGAAAAAAATGCATGATGGCATGCTATATGGGAAGAATACCCAACGACCACTGCTTTAGTATGCATAACGAAGTGATCGGATTTATAACAAGTTACATAAAGCAAGTAAAAGTAAACCAATGCCTTTGTGTGCTGCATGTTATTCAATACGAGTCGCGCAATACATGTCAAAAAGCTAAATAATATACCGGATGAGTTGGTGGATGAAACTTACTTCGCAATAAAACCGCCTTGAGCTGGAGCATTATTTCCATTTCTGTCATCCGCAAATCGCTTAGGTTGTTGGTTTATTACTTTCCCATCATCACTATTTCCTTTCCATGCATCCGTATCTTCTTTATATTCTTTCCCTCTGTGTCAACAAGCCAAAGATTAGTCTATTTGCACACAATACAAACATAATGGCGAATACTTCTTTCCGATAATGTTTTTCATTTCATCATAGCATTATACTAGACGAACTGAATTCCATACATATGCATGAGAGCTTTGTAGCTCTCAATCTAATCGATGGAATGCCCGCTCTATAAAATGCTATCATCAAAGCGTCAAGTCAATTCGAAAAAAGATAAACAAATGGATAAAATTGGTTAACAAACAAATTAAGTGAGTTACTTAACGTATCCATGCGGTTAAGATAGATCAATTGTACTTTTCCACAGAACCACCAGATTACATAATACAACCGGGAACAATATATTGGCCTTCCTGCATGCTATCGTGCTATTATTCTCCATATTGACTGTTTGAAACTAATGAGCAGTCTATATTATCCGACATGAAATGTGAATAAATACGAATGCCTGCTGTTCAGAATCAAGACAAGTTAATGCGAGTCAGTGGGGAAAGTTTTAATTCACACTGGAAAGTTTCCAGAGTTCAGGACTAAACAATACAGTACGGTCTGACTGAACGCATGGAACAAACAAGATAGAACCGTCACTATATATCAACAGTTTGATGCCAAAACATAATTCCTCATACATCATATGTCAGGTAGGTCTGAAAGACAATGGAGAAAACTTTTTAATGACACATTATTAAAACTACGAGAGAAATTAATACGTACTGGTGACTGACTAGTCCTGAGAGAAACAAACTGATTTTTACGCGCGCATTTATGCGCATCTACAGTCATAATATTGCAATTAACATTTTTGAGGTAAAAGTCTGTTTTCTTCTGCTACTTACTAACTAACAAGTAGTTAGCAGAAGAAAACAGACTTTTACCTTTTATGTTTAGTTTACATTGTTAGCTTGTTCAATTTGTTGCATATGTGCACTCCTAATTTGTGCAGTATTATCACACCGGTGATTTATATTTAAACAAAAGCCAATGTCTCCAGTGCGCAGCCGTCTTTTTTACATCTGAAGAACTCGCGCGCAAAAAATGTTTTCCCATTTTTCCGGTCATTACAAGCATATCATCATAATCATGTCAGACTGAATTAAATTCAAACTGCTTTAGTTACTATATTTCGCTAAATATTAGGATACAAAGTCTTAGTTTAATCCTTACGGTCCTAACCAATTCCTGAAATAGGGAATGCCTCATTAATAGGCTGTTACTTTGCTAGCTAGCTAGGCAATAGGACAATAGTTGATAGGTACCACCCAACAGCAACTCGATTCGAGTAAATAATCTGTTGAATCTATACAATACCAACGTACCAGCCTTGTGAAAAGAGACGGGCTTATTGCAATCACAAATCCCGTCTGATACAATTTTAAGCTAATTGGATCGGATTCTCGTTATTAACGTGTTATTCCTGAGTCAGTTACAAACTGGTCTTATCCAGTAAAACAAGGTCATACTCTCATATTCTAGTAATCAAATACTAAATGAAAAAGTCTTACTTTTTAAGAAAAATAATAAGCTATTTAGTTAATTGTGAAATAACTGAAAGAGGAAAAAATAAATAATAGAGTTCATGTCAATAATTAACTATATCTTTACTCCTAATCCTCCTACTAATAGTATTTTTGCTGAAATTAAATGATCATATCTCCCTAATATGAGTGAAAGTATTAAACCAATCATAGTATTACTGACTGTGCAATGGATTGAGTGACTAACTCTTATACAACAACTCACTTGTTGCATGGTAGAATACAAATGCCGCAGCATTTTTCCATTCCACTGAGATTCTTTTCCGCCTCGCGCATATCAGCGTTGATTTGATCCATCCCTTCTTCAATACGGTCGAGCTGCTCTGAAATCCAATTTCATCACCAAATAAACAGACTTTTAGATTGAAACATGTAACTATTTTTGTCATCAAATAAACAATACATGTTCGCCAACAACTACTATATCACAGAGAACAAAAAAAAACTACGGACGACACTTGGAATATATTCTTGATTTAGACATAGACGTTTTAAGAAATTCTGAGAGCGTAAGCATTTCTTTACCACAGTACTATATCCCAGTCATCAAACAAAAGCATTCATACGACAACTAACTATCTACTGAATGGAAAAGAGGGAATTCTACGTCAGTCTCAGGCATGCACACAAATGACATTCATTCACGTCTATTATTAAGTAGTGGAGCGAAGCTACTAAAAAATAATGCAAATCTCGTTCCCCGTCGGTCTGTCTGTCAAGTTGACTGTGAATGTCTGTATCCGAAAAATCACGTAAAGTATCGTAGACATTCTGATGAAGTTTGTTAAACATAACATTATTTTGATAAAGTCATGACTAGCATTATAATGACGCTATACCCATCATCTCAAGTGGGGGAGGGGTGGGAGCAACTTCAAATATTACATTAACAGTTTATGCAAGATTTTTAAGCCAACGCAACATCTAGCTCAACTACTTCTTTATGTTCACTTGCTGTTGCTTATTTTGAGCTAACTAACTAAGGGAAAAGATTATACAGCGAGTCAAACGCAAATGATACGTAAGCAGGATTAAAAAAGGAGAAAGAAATATATTCATAGGGAAGCTGCTTGGTTTAGAAAACGAGGAGAACAATGTGACTCTCACATTTCCAGTAAGCAACTAAAAAAGTATCTACTAACTAACTAAAATACTACTGAACTGAGATTCTATAAGAAACTCAGACGCAAAGGCACTACACAAATATTTATAGCGAGGAGGGAGATTACACTGTACATTTAAAAGTAAAAAGAAGTTGCCCCATGTTATTCGGCTATCCCCGATAAATGGTGGATTTATACAAATTATCTGTAAAATGTTGTGGCAACAATAACAAAAAATGCCAAATAACCTACCGAAAAAAACATTTCTTTTTTTTTCGGAAATGGACTATAGTAATGCACAACGTGCACAGTGTAACTAGCAACTAGCATTCAACTTTTCCTTGACTACAGACAACAATACATTATGGAAGCTAAATGATGATGTGCACCTGTTGAAGACCATTGTGTGCAATCATTTGAGGCAACGAGGCAAGTGAAAAGCAAAATGTTAGCAACAAAAGAAGAGACAGGCAGGCAACAGTTCCATTTGTTCAGTTTTACAGTAACTTATGTGCCGTGATTGAGAGGTTTGGATTCCAATGTTGTTATGCTAGCAAAGAACAGGATTTTGGGAAATGTATTCCTGCAAGGTTTCAACAAACTGTCACAAATGCTGAACTTGTAGAATCTGTTCTTAAGATGAAGCTTGTGACATTTTATACTAAATGTATATCATTCCATTTTCCAATAATAATATTGCTGTTTTGCTGTAGCATTTAATCTATAGTATTTTTTTCATTCCGTTCAGTTTATTCAACAGTTGTGCACAACAAGATTGGTGAAACCCATCCGGAATTCGCAGTTAAAACTATTTTTGTCAGATACGGAGTAGCATCTTTTCAACTTGTAAAATCTATGATAGTAATATCTGTAATAATACTAGGACATAAAGAAGCGAAAATAAAGAAAAAAAATAGTAATAATACCGCCTTGATCATCGAGCATTTGTAATGTCTTCGCTCCAGCATCTTGACTCTAAAAACAAAAGAAAATGAAGCATAGAAATATATGGTATAATTGTCAAGTGATATTACTCTCAAAACCACTACTTCGGCATTTTTTCCTTAGTAGTACATCGGACATAAATATATATGGGATGAAGATTTTACGTGAAGGTTGAAAATACTACTGTTTCTGCTGTGAAATTTTAACAGAAACACTACACAAGTTAATCGCTATACTTTTACTTATAGGTAGCATATCTAAAGATTTCCTGATGCATAGGAATTTAGCAATACAAAACACAATGAAAGTATTCATACTAAGATTTTGCCTTTATAAATTGACAAAAAAAAATCAAACGACTTAATGAATTAAAACCTTTCTCGGATTTCGAAAAACAAAATCATCGACGGAAAAATACATAAATAATAATTAATTTAATAACGAGTTTGCATGTGCAGAGTGTTGCATCGAAAGTTATTTAATTTCAAGTAACCGGGTGCATTGTTCAGGTGTGCGTAGCTCCAAACTATTCTTCAAAAAAGAATGCACTTCAAATTCATACCAAAAAAAAATCGTACTTCAAAATTTTCAACCCAGACATTCGTCAATTTTTTATAATATTATATAATCCGGAGGTTTTGAAAAAAAACTTACTTTTTAGTCCACAATATGCATAACCATACAAGTCTAGATCATTGATTTTACTCAACATTTTAGCTCACAAAATTCTTTTGTTGTGATTTGACTTCGTATTAGCAAAAAACTTTATATGTATCTACAAATAATATTCTATACACCTTGATTTATATCAATCAAAATAACATCACACGAAAAAAATTATAATCACAAACGTCCCTATCTATCAGTTTATGGCAGATAAAATCAAGGAATAGTGTTGGAGCGATTTCGTAAAGATATATTTTGGATACCTCACTCCTCAATTTATGTAGGAGAACTTTTCTGTAGCAGACGTCTGTTTCCATTGGTCTTTTGTAGTTAAAAAAACACTTGTGAATTGAATGAAACTATTTTCAAATCAAAGTTTTCATAAAATGAGGACAAGAACAAGGCAATTTACTAAATTTAAGGTATTGTTCCTGTTAACTTCTCGCAAAGTTTACCTTGATCGTCTGAAAATATTTAAAATTTCATCAATACAAAAATAGAATATTATAGAGTAACCCATGAATCAATAGAAACCATTGCACCATGTTGGTTTGCTGCACACGTTACGTCATACAGGATCTAATAATCACCCTGAAGTAACCTACAATAACCATTATAACATCCTAGAGTTAGAGTACTATACTAATACCAAATCAAAGAGATATTCTTGAAATCCAAAACAATTTAAAATAGAGACAAAGTTCTACTTACAAATCAAACTATAACAAAAGTAACTATAACTGTCCTAAATATTTTTACTGATTTTGAGAACCCGATCGACCACAAAAACCCAGATTTTCTACAAAGTCAGTTACAGAAATATTTAAGAGAGTCTAACATGAAAGTGTGAATACCATCGCCCTGAAATATTAATGTCCACCTTCACCGTTAGGAAATTCAATGTGCTCTTCTTAAATAAAAAAATAAACCCATTCGGTTTGAAATAACTATTGACTCACATAACAGCAACTTACAGATAACCTAGCATTTAACACTGACAGACGTAAGGTAGGCAGAACAGGATACGTTAAAAGACAAAGTACAGAAAAAGCTCCAATACAGTGAAAGTACAAATATTAAATCACAGAAATGGAACCGTGTAAAGCTAGGTCGCTCACACAAACATAGGCATGATTTGACAATAAGTAATTTAAGCCAAGATAATGCACATTACATGCAGATTTTTGTAGAAAATTTAACTCAGCTGACCTCCTTGGTCATCAAGACAAACCAAAGTGCTGATGCCAGCTTCTTTGCTCTATAGTATTCCGTTTACAGCAGCAAGAATATTAAATCAACAGTTAGTACGAATGAATCAAATTTCAAAGGATCAAAGGCTATTTATAATGCAACGAGGTATTAATACTTATGACGTAACCCAATAAGTGCAATCCAAATCAATCTACTACTATACATGTAGGGGTATCCGATAACACAAATATATTAGACATGTGTTATATTACATCTGTGTTATTCTCTTGATTACCTTGTAAGGTAAGTAATCATGAACCGTTGAAATGAAAATTGCGCAAAGAAACTATACTATTCCAACCAACCACACCCATAAGTTATAATAATATCTTTTAATTTGTTCTGCATTTTGTATGAAACCTCATAGGAGTTCATTTGCAATGAGTATAAGTGGGTGTGCAGAAATATGACACTGTTCACTTATACTTTCACCAAGTTCACAGGTTTACAAAGAAAAGAAAAAAACTCTAAAATAATTTCATCTCAGACATAGCGATACGGAGCACTTTTCATCGTAAGTGGATGGTAAGTTGAGAGAATGTGAAAACCAAAAGTCACGTTAAAAGATAATAACTTTCAAAGGATTCTAAATAAATAAACTTCTTCATAGACATTTGTACATTACTATATTACCGTCGCATCTTTATACCGTGGAAGAAAAAAAAATAAGGAAAGGTAGCCAATTATTGGCCACACCATAAATCACAAAAGCAACTAATTACAAGTTGCGAAGTGGATAAAAACGGGCAATTCTAAGAAACCAAATCTCCAGAGGCCCCGAAGTAATTTATTAGCCCAAACAGTTATTATTATTTTTAAACTCTTCTGGATACATGCATTCTTTTTCTTCCATTAAGACAGCACTATCTTATTTCAGCTATATCTTAGGTATTAATGTGTAACCCCTAGCTAACTAATTAGTCAGTATATGTACTTCGTTTCTGTGAATCAATATTACATAAGTGAGATCATCAACTCATTACTAGACATGAGGCATTATAACATATAAAGAGATGTAGGATTAGAAGCTTCTCCATCAAACTTATGTATTTGTCTTGATTAACTAGCTGAAATTCTTTTCATAATGATGGCTTTAGTTAGTCAAAAGAACACTTTTCATTTTAGCATTATACTACATACTATCATCATCATGATGAGCTAATTGTGTTCACAAGATACTCATTCATACATGTACAGTAAATGAGTTCATATGCAGACAAGAATTGCTGCAACCTGAATACAACTATTATTCATGAGTACAAGTCTGAATGCTTGCTTTTTCACTGCAGGCTCTTTTCCTGTTCATGAGAGATGTTGTGAGGCACTACAGTGGTACCTTTGCAGTAATCCATAGAGTTCTAAAGTAGAAAACAAAGTAAGAACATTCACATTACCTCTTCACAAAGGGCTACCATCCGTCTCGTACTCTCTAGTGACTGCAAAAAAAAGATATTATATACATGATTTTTGTACGAGTCTCACAGGATTTACACTTAAGTCCAAAAGGGTACAACATCCAAAGTTGGTGAAAAAATATATTACACTACACCCGTAGGATAAAGGGAAGATTCCATGCGTACCCAGGTGAAGAAAAAAAGAATTCAAGGTTGTTTACAATACACCCCCAGCTAAAAATACAAGAGCAACGTTGAATACACAGAAAAGGTGAAACTGTGTGTGTGTGAGCTCAAAAAGCCAATATTTACAAAACAACTGTTAGAAAAAGTAGCAAAAGGCTGCAGTATTTCAAACGGAATACTCTAATATTACTTGACAACAAGACTGCATTAAGGCATTACTTAGCAAAAGAAACAGGATTAAAATGGTAATACATAATGATTATGGACCATACAGGAGTCGATAATATGGTTATGGTTTTGTAATTGTGTGCGGGCGCATGAAACTCAGAAGAAATTAAAGATTTTGTTCTTATTCATTGTTTTCCATTGAATACTAAAGAGAGAAAGTATGAAAGAAAGCGGAGAAAGTCGCCTTATTTAGTACTATACATAGGAAGGATTAAAAAGGTTTTTAAGACTTGTTTTAAACATTGTAAGACACAATGAATATGAAATTCGATAGTAGTACAAGTCAGTTTGCTAAAACAATTTGTATGCTTACGCGGTTCATGAACAACAGTAACAGTAACTTGGTATTCCTAGAGGGTAAACATGAGAAAATTTATCGTGGAGTGCGATTTCAGTAAAGAAAAACATTTCCTCAAATGGCAAAGCAGCACATCAACTATGTTGGAAATAGGTTGGCTACCAGCTAGCAATGCAACCTCAAATTGGGTCCGTATTGCCAGGCAAAACCAAGATAAAGTTTTTGTGTGTATAAACACATTCTTAGAGCCAAATCCAAAGTTCTCCGTAGCTGAGTCTAATCTAAAAATGTAAATAAAATCTACAGAGTAAACGAGTTTTTGCATTTAGTATAGTCCGATTGAATTCTTTTTGCTTTGTTAAAAACTGTGATTGTATTTTTCTTGTATCTGAGAATATATTTTATATGCACAGGAGACTATAGCCAGCATATTCCACAACTTGCAGGATACATTTTGTCATAAATATTTATTTATGCCAAATCTGAACGCCAATGGCAGGCATAAACTTGTCATTGATAAGAACCGTATTTGGAATTATGAAAAAGGAACATAAAAGGGAGAATAAAACGAGATTATTGTTTCCTCTGTTTTCTAAACTAGCGAAAACTATCTCAAGCTTTCGTTGTTTCGTCGAAGTTCCGAATACTATCCCCGTGTTATTGTTATTTACTGAAATCCCAGGCTTTCAGCAACTCAAGAGACAGCTCTATAACATCTTCCACTCTAGTCTGCCCCATTTATCCAAGATTAGGTTCATAACTCAGCTCCTGCTCCAGTGTTATAAAACCTTCACATCTTAGAGATATCAGTTTTTCAAGGCATCTCAACATTACGCGAACAAAATGAGAAAGTAAAAATAAATCGGAATCATATGAGCGAACATTCTAATAAATTATGAGACAAGAAAATCACATTTTCAACTCACATCGAAGCAACCTTTCTTACATTACCTGTAGCGTTCCATTCACCATGTAGGATATCATATAATCGATTTCTTATTAAAATCTTAAAATAAATCCTTCAATCTAGACTTCATAACTAAAATATGACATTCCAATTTCAATTCGATTTTTTTTGCCAACCATATTAAACATGAGATGAAACCATAAACTAACCCTATTTTCAAGATGGCCAGCAGTGGCAAATGAGAAAATCCGATGCTCCCGTCCAGACATTCTGCACCATGAAATCAACAAGTGCCGGCAATAATGTGAATAACGATTGCCCAGCAAACCAACTATTTGTTAACTAGAAGATACAAGATAATCACAATAGCAAAGTAGTTGCAAACACAATCAGCCACCATTCATGAAAAACAGCCAGTCACAGAAGAATAAACTGAAAAATCACATCCATTTAGAAACCTATTATGATCTTGAATCTTGAGTAGATTATTCACTCTCACAGGTTTTCTAGACCCAAAGAACAAACCCGGTACAAAAAAACCGTCGCTCCACTTATAGTCCTCCGATCTACTTACATGTAACAACCAACTACTAGCTAACTATCACTACAACTAATGGTGGCACCCACATAAGACTCGATCAATTAATTTGTGAAACACAAAATCCTATTTGCTTCAGAGAATGTCAAACCAGACTATAGGACTGTCTCCCTGTGTGTTGCACTCCTCACTGTGAATTATGCATCACTCTATCTTGTTCTTGCCACCTGACTAGCCAATCAATCACGTTTTTAAGCACAATCTTAATGTTCATGATTCCAAATACAATTGCAAACAAACCAACTAGCTAAAATGTACGGATTTTGTACCAAGCACAGCAATAAATACTCATTATCATCATGGGAGAACAATACTGTCAGTTAGTTAAGTTTCGTTAGCTAGTTAGTCAGCACATTGACAAATTTTGGAGCACGGGACACATAGTGACTGACTGTCACACCAGCCTTGAAACGACTAGAATACTGATGTGAGTACACGTCTGTTCTCTGCTCCCTTTATAGTGAGGAATAGGATGTGGAAAGGAGTAGCAGTGGGGAAGCAAGGTACTCAAACTCAATGAATGAGTGAAAGAGTGAGTGAGCTAACATATAGGAAAATGGATGACAACCATGAGAAAAAAGCAAATAGGAATGTAGAGGAAAGAAAGCTTGCTCAGGTTCAGAATGATCATGTTTCCAAGTAAAATTGGCCTTTCCCCATGCTTTGCAAAATGTAGGGAAAATGTGAGCAAGTAAGTAAGTAGTAGTGTCCAGGTAACTATAATCATCATCATCATCTGTATTTGAGTTCCCTGTCTCAGTTAGTCAGTTTGCTCGGTACTTTTCGTACATGGTGTGGGTAGAAGACACACACACACATACACATTGGAGCAAAAAAGGCTACTTTCAACAAGTTCTAAAGTTTCCTATCCAGTCTAATTCTTTATAAATATATAAAGAGAGCAAGTAGCGAGTGAATGCAGTTTTTTCTTATTGCATAAATGGAACGCAACAAGTGAAAGGGATTTCGTTTTGCGCAGTGTGTAGGGAACATTTTTTTAAATAGGCATTTTGGATTGGTAACTACAGTATGATTTAGTAGATATATTTGCATGCAAAGTCATTTTTAAGTGAGCAAAATTTTATAAATAATTACTTACTTGGTATGATGTGTTTTGTAGTGGGATAATTGCAGCTTATGCAATGGAATGGAATATTTTGGTGCTTTTTAAAGATTTATTTGTAGAATTCAGATGCATTTGATAATTTGCAATGCATACAGTAATTTTTGCCTTCAAGAATGAATATTTTGCCGGTCGAATGATTTCCCTAACTATATTTTTTCTTCTCTCAAGGCATTTCTTTGCTTTAAAAAAGCATGCAGGGAAGCAGAACACAAAGCAAAAACTCACAATGATGAACCATATACTGGTCGTTATTTAAGCAGTAAAGAAGTAAACATTGCACAAGCTACATTTCAAAGTACTACTAATTCGGCTAATAATTATGTTTTGGCAACAAAAATGCAAATTTGTGTATGCATTAATAATACTTTTAGCAAACTAAGGATGATTATCGGGCGTTTATTTGAACTGCAAAATACAAAATGCTCCAAGTGCAAAATGTATTATTCTTTCTAACTTAAAAAACAGTTTATCTTTCAACTTTTACAAACAATTTCACGCATGTAAACATTTACTATATTTCTAAAAAAAACATTTTATAGTATAACTAGAGCATACAAAAAACAATTTCTTGCATTGATTTCAGTCAGTAACTGGATACAAAACCCAACCTAAAAGCATAGAAAGTAGTCCACATAATGTCACTTGTTAGATCAACAAGTAGTAGCGAAAGTGAGTAAATTGAGAACTCAACTTACTTCGAATGCAAACACGAGCCAATACATAATGACGGGTTGCAGTTGTATTATATACGAGATGAAATTACAGAAGAAAGCTACTAGGATTGAAAAAACCATATGAGCACTATTCCGCCAAAGTGCGGTGCGCATCTAATGGAATCATGTAACCCTAAAAAGACTATTATACAATGAACAATGAAAATACTATTTACTTGGGGGATTATATTCAACCGGTAGAGCGTAATATATTATTTTGAATTGTACAATGTACATTAGTTAGTTGTTTAGTGAGTAGGATAATAATGAAAGTCAAAGTTCGAATAGGTTGAACAACAATGTATCAAACAAATGATTCCTGTAGATATTTGCTTCCAGACTACCACTAACTAACTGAAGTAGTCGGTATAGGTTACACAAGTGTTTTTATCTGGAATGCGATTTGAGGGATATTACTGGTTGACAAGAGTGTGTCACTAGCATTACTACAGTTCCTGTACGGAACACATGATTACACTTTGAGAGTAATTTGCATACTTCTACCTAAGGCCTTATAAAAGCCTATATGCGGAAACTTATTACTAACTAACTAACACAGGATTATAGGAATACAAAGCAACTACCAACCGCACTGGTTTGTACCGCAATTCCAAACAAATTGAATTGTCTCTTTCCAATGGGGGTCCCAAAATTTTTACAACGCTGAACATCAACTTCGATTCAAACATAAACTATCTACGGTGCCAACCAAGCTTAAAACGTAACAGGAAAAAACAACTGGTTTCGTGATACACTTTTTACTCAATTATTAACAACGTAATCACAAAGGAATAAAAAAACTATTTAATTCAATTTAGGTTTTGGTAAAACATGGAATTGGGTCTACAAGTTTTTAATCAAACAAAACACGCAACGCATTCACCTACCGAAACTGTCTTTGGCACTATTTGTGTTTTTAACAAGCAAAATATGAACAAAACCTAAAAATAATGTGCTGTACCAATGAATGTCTTTAGGGTTTAAGTAAATAGAAAATAAAATTATCTCCCCATTCCACTCACTAACTACTATACGGCTTTCAATTAGTTTAGCAAACAATGGCATGAAAAACAGTGACAGCATTTGCATTTCAATTTTCTTCGACCAGCTTTTAGTTAGAACATGAAGCAATGGTGACAACAGTAGTTATAGTTAGTTCCCATGAATAATGCAAGCAGTGTAAATCTCTTTTGTCCTCAGAGGGCACCATGGGGAGCATTAATTTAAAACTACTTGAGTTATAAGCTGATGGAACTATTGGACTGTTCATGTTTATTTCTTGCACTGCAAATTCTATACCGCTCACCAAAAATAGACTCGTCTTGTCACAAACCCAACATTCTGAGACATTAAGAAAATCTTAAGTCACTTGAGTTCGTGAGTAGTAATTTTGCTATCTTAAGAGTTCCGTGGGAACCAGGAATCGAACCCGGGTAGTTTCGCTAACATGGCTACTCCCCAAAACCATTCATCCATCTTATAGTTTTATTGCGGAGTCAACATATTTATGTTTAACAATACTTACTATTTACCATCCTAATGTAAGGTGAAGCTTGTATAATTAATTTTTGATGTATTCATTACAAGAGTTAGAGTCGTATTTAATATCATCATTCAAATTCAAATTCAAAGCACTTTATTTGAGTGTCAAAAAACCAAATCAACAAATACATGCTGGTCTCCCTTTGGCGACACTATATAGAAAAGAAAAATAAAGACAGCCAAAAGTTTTACAGAAGAGTAAATCAACCATAATCAAATAAGTCATTATTAACAAAAGGTTATTATCAAAATACAGCAAGACTGAGTCTTAAATATTAACACTAACAAAATTTAATCGTGATTACAAATTATGTAACTTTTTAACAATCGTAGGACAGAAAAGTAGCCCGGAGGCTCATTTTCAAATTCTTTTAAGTCGAGTTTTTTTGTCAGCTTAAAAATCCAAAATTCCAAATGCTAATAGCCTTTAACATAGGCGAGTTGTTACTAATTAGTGATAGTTTGGAAGGAACGACTAAGGTAGGAACAGCCCGTTTACATCTATCTGAGGACTTAAACCAGTTATTAAATTCACTTACACAATTTCTATCATAAATAACATTAGCAACAAGTTTTAACAAAGCAAAATAATACAGTTCGTTCACTCTAAGAATGTTGTATTTCTGTAATATAGGAATGACAGAGATAGAAGAGTAACCCACACAACGTCTGAAATTTCGAGTACCCCTAGTGTGTGCTGGAAAAAAATAACACAGAATCAATCTGTCGATCTTTTTTTGGATACGGTTCAGCTCAGCCTCAGTTGCACAACCCCAAACGGTGATGCAATAGT
>Ga0210040_10001919_pt1 | contig 30320 bp, 24 predicted proteins | sample CryGeyCG12114_NA_FD_185462 | JGI IMG/M metagenome (GOLD analysis project Ga0210040, IMG submission 185462) | Groundwater microbial communities from aquifer - Crystal Geyser CG19_WC_8/21/14_NA (SPAdes) (version 2) | ecosystem: Environmental > Aquatic > Deep subsurface > Groundwater | place: USA...
GCGAACGAGCGGTCCCATCCGTTGCGTCACAGCCGGTCATTGGCTGCGCGATTGGCACCTGTTTCGAGAAGTTGCCCTCCGGCTTCCGGAGGTGGAATTTCACGCCGTCACCTCGCGCGAGACGGGCGCCGACGACCTGCCCAATGTCCGCCGCCGCCAGGGCCTCAGCGATGATGAGCTTGCGGCGCTTTATCGAAATTCGGACATCCTGTTCCTGCCGCTTCTGGACTCTACCGCGAACAACGCGCTTCTGGAGGGTATGGCCAGCGGCCTGCCTCTGGTCGCGACAGACCTGATCGCCACGCGGGTTTATTCAGGCGGGATGGGCGCGATCTTGACGCCTATGGGAGATGCGCAATCGACCATAGCCGCCTTGAGACAACTCGTGCAGGACGCGCCATTGAGACAGCGGCTGGGCATCCAGTCTCGGGAGCGCGCAAACATGCTGAATTGGGCCGAGATTGCCCGCGAATATGAGAGACTTTTCACTCGCGTCTACGGGGCGCGGCGGGACCGCCGGTCTGTATAGAATCACCCGCTGGTTCCTGGCCTCGTGACCTGCTCCCCCGGAAGGGGATGCAGTGAGGCAGAGTCCGCCACACTCGGCTGCAGCGGCCTCGTTGCGCTTCGGCAGGCGGACCACCTGCAAGGAAGGCAACTCGGCCGTGTGACCCGCGCGATGTCGTGCGCTCGTTTGTGCGTTGCGGCGAAGTAAGCACGACCTTAGATGCGGTACGCAGAAGAATGCATCTACGCCGTCCTCATACCTCGATCTTTCCGCAACCATGACCGCTCAGACGATTCTCATCGTCGAGGACGATTCGCAGCTTCGGCTGCTCATCGCCCGAGCGCTGAAGGAGCACGGCTACGAGGTACTCACCGCCTCGACGGGGGCGGAAATGAATGTGCTGCTCGAAAATGGCCGGGCGGACCTGCTTGTGCTCGACATCATGCTGCCCGGCACGAACGGGATCGAGCTGTTGCGGCGGCTGCGGATGAAGAGCGACCTGCCGGTGATCTTCATCAGCGCGCGCGGCGACGAGGCGGACCGGGTGATCGGCCTCGAACTGGGCGCGGACGATTACCTCGCCAAGCCGCTGGGTACGCGCGAACTGATCGCCCGCATCGCGGCGGTCCTCCGGCGCCATGGCAACGGCACGTCGCAGCCCGCGGAGCGGCGCGATGAAGCGGTGTTCTGCGGCTGGCGATTGTCCTTCCCGCGGCGTGAGCTGCGCTCACCCAGCGGGGCGCTGGTGGACCTGACCACGGCCGAGTTCGACCTGCTGAGCGTGTTTCTGCAGGAGCCGCAGCGGGCCATCAGCCGTGACCGCCTGATCGAACTGTCCCGCGCGCGCGTGGGCGACTCTTCCGATCGGAGCGTGGACGTGCTGGTCAGCCGACTGCGGCGCAAGCTGAGCCATGACGGCACGGACGCGCCGATCGTGACCGTGCGCGGCGTGGGCTACATGTTCCGCGCCAGCGTTTCCCTGGCGTGACCCGCATCCGTCCACCCGTCGGGCTGCTCGGGCGGCTCCTCGGCATCCTGGTCATCGTGGTTGCGCTGGACCTGATCCTCAGCGCCGTCATGTTCGAGCGGGCGAACGAGTTCTCGCTGCAGGCGGAGGACGCGTCGCGCATCTCCGATCAGCTCGTCGTGGCCTATCGCATGCTCGACCACACGGCTGAGGCGGCGCGGCCGGAAATCGCGGAGGAGCTGAACACCGAACGCTTCACGGCGAGCTGGGCGCGCGAAGCGCCGCGACGGGCGGCGAGCCTGGAGCTCGACCGGCTGAGGCAGCAGATCCTTGCACGCGAGCCTGACCTGACCCGCACCGGCCTGCGCCTCCACCTCGAACCGCTGAGCGACGGGGGCAATGTCGGCGGCAGCATGATCCTCAGCGATCGCTCGGTCGTCTCCTTCGCCGCCGATGTGAACGAGGCGTGGAAGTTCAACGCGCAGCGCATCGTTCTCCTGCTCCTGCCGACGGGCCTACTCGTCGTCGTAGGGGCGCTGCTGGTCCGCGCGGCGCTGCAACCTCTGCGCAAGCTGGTGGTGGCGACGCGCAGGGTCGGCGATGACGAGCCGATGCCGGTCCAGCCCTCGGGTTCGCCCGAGGTTCGCCAGCTGATCAACGCCTTCAACATCATGCAGGCGCGCATTCACCAGCTGATCCGCAATCGCCAATTGACCGTCTCGGCCATCGTCCACGACCTGAGGACCCCGATGTCCCGCCTGCAGATGCGGCTGGAGAGCGGGACAAGGGACGATAGCGACAGGGCGGCGATGGCCGCCGACGTCGTCGAGATGCGCCTGCTGCTGCAATCGCTCCAGACGTTCAACGAAGGCCTCGATCATCGCGAGCCGATCGAGCGCATCGATGTGGCGGCGATGGTCGAGACGCTGGTCGACGATTCGCACGACCGGGGGCACGACGCGACCTATGATGGTCCCGCGCATCTGGAAATCCGCGCCCGGCCCATGTCGCTGCGCCGCGCGCTGTCGAACCTGATCGAGAACGCGCTCCACTATGCCGGCAATGCGCGCGCTTCCTTGCGCGCACAGGATCAACAGGTGGTGCTCGTGGTGGAGGATGACGGCCCCGGCATCGCCGAAGGCAGCCTGCCGGACGTGCTGCAGCCCTTCGTCCGGCTGGACGAGGCGCGCAGCCGCGACACGCCCGGCATGGGCCTGGGCCTTGCCATCGTCGACCAGATCGTCCGCGCCGAGGGAGGCGAGTTCACGCTGTCGAATCGGCCTGAAGGGGGTCTGCGCGCGACGATCCTTCTGCCGCTTAGCGCCCGGGAGTAACGACCCGGCGCATTCGCAGCTGCAGCAACAATTCGTTACGATCCGGAACAACGGCGGACAAAGCAACCCCGTATTCCCCCTGGCAATTCGCAACTGCGGAATCGCTCCGCAGCGCGCAATCAGGAGGACATTCCACGTGAACGAATTGATCGGACGCGTTTTCAGCTTCGAGAAGACCGTGTTTCCGAACAGCAGCGAACTCTATGGCTCGCTTGCTCGGGAAGGACAGAGCCCCAAGGCGCTGATGATCTCCTGCGCCGATTCGCGCGTCGTGCCCGAGGAGATCATGCAGGCGCGGCCGGGCGACCTGTTCGTGTGCCGCAATGCCGGAAACATCGTGCCGACCTACGCCACGATGAATGGCGGCGTCTCGTCCACTGTCGAGTTCGCAGTGGTGGCACTGAATGTGCGCGACATCATCGTGTGCGGCCATTCGGACTGCGGCGCCATGAAGGGCCTGGCGCAGCCCGAGCTGCTCGAGAAGATGCCCAACGTCGCCGCATGGCTTCGCCACGGTGCCGCCGCGGAGCATGTCGTCAGCAGCTGCAAGCCGGAACTGGAAGGCGCAGAGCGCATCCGGGCGATCAGCCTGGAGAATGTGGTGGCGCAGCTCCACCATCTGCGCACGCACCCGTCCGTCGCCGCGGCGATGGCTGCGGGCGAGATCTCGCTGCATGGCTGGTTTGTCGACATTCATGCAGGCCAGGTTCTCGGCCTCGATGGTGAGACCGATCAGTTCGTGCCGCTGCGCGAGGATGACGTCCTGCCGGTCGCCTTCCCCGCCACCGTCCGCTACCGCGCGGCTCTGACGGAAGCCGCCGAATGAGCGCCGCGGCAATCGCCAGCGAGGAGAAGGGCTCGATCTTCCGCCACTTCTCCCGCGACTTCACCGCCTCGGTCGTCGTGTTCCTGGTCGCCATGCCGCTGTGCATGGGGATCGCGATCGCGTCCGGAGTTCCGGCCGAAAAGGGCCTGATCACCGGCATCATCGGGGGCATCGTCGTCGGCCTGTTCGCGGGCTCGCCCCTGCAGGTGAGCGGTCCCGCGGCCGGACTTGCGGTGATCGTGTTCGACTTCGTCACCCAGAACGGCCTTTCCGCGCTCGGCCCCATGCTGGTGCTGGCCGGCGCGCTGCAGCTTGTGGCGGGCTGGCTGAAGCTGGGGGCGTTCTTCCGGTCAATTTCGCCGGCTGTCGTCCACGGGATGCTGGCCGGGATCGGCGCGCTGATCGTCATCAGCCAGTTCCACACGCTGTTCGACGCGCAACCCATGGCCAGCGGCATCGAAAACCTGGCGGCCATGCCCGCGCGGATGCTCGGCCTGACGCCGTTCGACCTGCAGGCCACCGAGCTTGCCCTGCTTGTCGGCCTGCTGACGATCGGCGTCATGCTGGCGTGGGAGAAGTTCCGCCCCGCAGGATTCGGTCTGCTGCCGGGCGCCCTGCTCGGCGTGACGGCGGCAACGCTGGTGGCGTGGCTGCTACAGCTCGACATTGCGCGTGTGGACGTCCCGGCATCGATTGTCGGCGCCATCGACGCTCCGGGCAGCGGATTTCTCGCCATGATCGGCCAGCCCGCGATCATCCTTGCGGCCGTGGTCGTCGCCTTCATTGCCAGTGCCGAAACACTCCTGTCCGCCGCGGCGGTCGACCGCATGCATGACGGCGTGCGGACCGACTACAACAAGGAACTGCGCGCCCAGGGGATCGGCAACTTCCTGTGCGGCCTGGCCGGGGCGCTGCCGATGACCGGCGTGATCGTCCGCAGCTCCGCCAATGTGCAGGCCGGCGGCAAGACGAGGATGTCCACGATCCTGCACGGCATCTGGATCCTGGGCTTCGTTTCGCTGCTGCCCTGGCTGCTCCGGGAGATCCCGATGGCGGCGCTCGGCGGGGTGCTGGTGGTGACCGGCTGGCGGCTCGTCAGCCTGACCCATGTGCGCCATCTCTATGCCTCCTACGGCGTGCTGCCGGCGGTGATCTGGACGGCGACCTTCGTGCTGGTTGTGACGGTCGACCTGCTGACCGGCGTGTTGGTGGGCCTGGCGCTGACGCTGGTCGAACTGGTGCCCCATTACCGCAGCCTTCGCCTCAAGGTGGAGGAGAGCGACGGGGACGATGCGCGCGATGTGCGGCTGGAAGGCAGCGCGACCTTCCTCAGCCTGACGGGCCTCACCAAGATGCTGGAGGGGATACCCCTGTCACGGCCGGTGCGGCTGCACCTCGACAAGGTGCGCGGCTTCGATCACACCTCGGCGGAACAGGTCGGCGAATGGATCGCGAGACGCAAGAAGCTGGGTTACCAGGTGGAATTGGTCGGGCCGAGCCATCTGGTCGATCGGCTCGCCTGATCGCCGCCGATCGATCCGGCCGGGTTCTGCCAAGCCCGGCCGGATGGTCCTGCCGCTCGCAATGCGAAGCCGCTTGAACGGCTGGTTTTCGTCTGTGCCAAAGGGCGGCCGGGGGTCGGCCGGGGATTAGCCGCGAGCGCTCCAGCGCCGCCGCCGGGCTATGCTGGTTGAGCCCAAGTCTCAACCACGAAGCCAAGCTGCCGAGCTCGATCCGGCCGCGATCCTTGCACCGGCCGGCAGTTCCAGTCCGCGCCATCGTGAGTCTGGATCAGTTGAGATACCAGGCGCTCGGCAACTGGCGCCGAAGGGCCACGCCTGCATGACGCCGGCTTCAGGCAGCAGGCGCGGCTTCTTGAACGACTGATTCTAGGGCACTGCCGGCGTCCGCCGATCACGGTTCGACGCCGCTCCCCTTTTGGTCGATCGGCCCTATGATGGGCTATGCGCCGCTACGAAAAGCGCCACCGTCTGCTGGCATTTGGGCTTGCCGCATTGGCCGGCTTTGTCGATGCGATCGGCTTTCTCGAGCTGGGCGGCCTGTTCGTATCATTCATGAGTGGCAATTCCACGCGCATGGCCGTCGGCATCGCTGGCGATGTACCGGGCAGCCTGTTTGCGGCCGCGTTGATTGCGGCCTTCGTCGGCGGCGTGATGGCGGGTGCAAGCGTTGGGCGGTGGGTGGGAAAATGGCGCAAGCAGGCGGTGCTGGGGCTCGTGCTGCTGGAATTGACGCTGGCCGCGGGAACGGCGACGCTTGGAGAAGGCATGATCCTTGCGCCGCTCTTCATGGCCAGCGCGATGGGAGCGGCCAACACAGTGTTCCAGCGGGACGGCGAAGTGAGCGTCGGGGTAACCTACATGACCGGCACGCTCGTGAAGTTCGGCCAACATCTGGCGGCTGCGCTCGCCGGTGGTCCGCGCTTGGCATGGGTACCCTACCTGCTGCTGTGGCTCGCGCTGGTTGCAGGAGCGATAGCGGGCGCCGCAATGTTCCCCATCCTGGGCTTGGCGGCATTGTGGATCGCGGTGACGGCCACGGCGCTGTTGCTGGCGGGCGCGGCAGCGCTGGGGCCCGCGCAGGAGGAATAGCGTAGAACAGCCGGCGTTGGTCGCGCCGGGGTTAAGAGGAAATCGGACTCCCCCTTCCGACGCCACCCCCGGCCGTTCACCTCCGTCGAGACCCCGATCCCGGCGCGTGAGACCTGGATCGTGCGGCTAGGCGGCGTGCCGGGCCCATTCCTTGTTGATCGCGAGGGCGCCCAGGGTGCAGGCGACGCCGGACAGCAGGTAGAGCCCGACCGACCAGAGCCCGAACTGGCTCGCCAGGAACAGGGCGACGAGCGGGGCGAAGCCGGCGCCGATGAACCAGGCGGAATTGGCCACGATCGCGGCGCCGGTGTAGCGATGGGCTGGAGGGAAGCTGTCGTTCACGGCGCCCGACGACTGTCCGAACGAGAGCCCGAGCAGCACGAACCCGCCCAGCATGTAGACCGCCTCGCCGAACTGCCCCGCGCCGAGAAGTTGCGGCGCGAAGCCGCTATAGGCGCCGATCAAAACCGCCGAGACGCCGAGCACGGCGCGCCGGCCCACCCGATCGGCGATGAAGCCCGATGCGAGGATAGCAAGGACGCAGATGACCGCCCCGCCCGCCTCGATCGCCAGGAAGCGCACAGGCTCTTCCGCGGTGAAAAGGCTCACCCAGGACAGCGGGAACACCGTCACCAGATGGAACAGGGCGAAGCTGGCAAGCGGCGCGAAGGCGCCCAGCACGACGGTGCGCCATTCGCTGAACAGGGTCGCGAAGGGCGGCGAAGGCTGCAGCTCGCGCGTCTCGAAGAGGCGCTGGAATTCGGGCGTCGCGACCAGCCGCAGCCGGGCGAACAGCGCCACCACGTTGATCGCCAGCGCGACGAAGAACGGATAGCGCCAGCCCCAGCGGATGAAGTCTTCAGGCGTGAGCAGCGCCAGGAAATAGGCGAAGAGCGCACTGGCGGCCAAGAGACCCAGCGGGGCGCCGAGTTGCGGGATCATGGCGAACCAGCCGCGCCGCTTCTCCGGAGCATTGAGCGACAGAAGCGAGGGCAGCCCGTCCCACGCGCCGCCGAGCGCAATGCCCTGACACAGGCGGAACAGGCCGAGCAGCCATGCGGTGACCGCGCCGACCTGGCCGTAGCTCGGCAGCAGGGCGATCGCCATGGTCGATCCGCCCAGCAGGAACAGCGCGATGGTGAGCTTCACCCCGCGCCCGTGCCGCTGGTCGATGGCCATGAACAGAAGCGTACCGATCGGCCGCCCCACGAAAGCCAGCGCGAAGAGCGCGAACGAGTAGAGCGTCCCCGTCAGCGGGTCGACATAGGGAAAGATCAGCGCCGGGAAGACCAGCACCGAGGCGATCGCATAAACGAAGAAATCGAAGAACTCGCTGGTGCGGCCGATGATCACGCCGATGGCGATCTCGCCCGGGGCAATGGTGCCATGGCGGGCATTGACCAGCCGTGCATCGCGCTCAAGCGGCGTTGAGTCGGACGCAGAAGCAGTGGCGGTCATGGCGCGAGTGTCTCCAGCGGACGCAATCTTCTCCCGCGCACCCGGGTGGACGCAAGAGCCTGCGCCGTCTTAGCCGCAGGTACGACGAGATGAGGATTGGACAAAATGTCCAATGTCGAAACAGTCTCAACGCTGGTTAGGGGCAGATCATGCTGCAGCGCTTCCTCCCGATGATCGGCCGCTTGCGGGCGACGTTGCTCCTTCCGCTCCTGTGCGTGCTCGCCGCTTGCGAGCGCGCGGTGCTGGACCCGGCGGGCGACGTTGCCCGGCAGCAGCGCGACATCATCTACATCTCCACCGGCCTCATGCTGCTGATCATCGTGCCGGTGATGATCCTGATCGTGGTGTTCGCCTGGCGCTATCGGCAGGGAAAGGGCGGGACCTACGACCCTGATTTCGACCATTCCACGTCGCTGGAACTGGTGATCTGGTCCGCGCCGCTGATGATCATCATCGCGCTCGGCGCCCTGACCTGGTCGAGCACGCATTTGCTCGACCCGTTCCGCCCGCTGGACCAGGTGGCCAACGACCAGGAGCCGAGCGCGCCGCGTGAAGCGCCGCTGCGCGTGCAGGTGGTCTCGCTCGATTGGAAATGGCTGTTCATCTACCCCGAGCAGGGGATCGCGACGGTCAACGAACTGGTGCTGCCGGTGAACCGGCAGGTGCGGTTCGACATCACCTCCAGCAACATGATGAACACCTTTTACGCGCCCACGATGGCCGGGATGATCTACGCCATGCCGGGCATGCAGAGCACGCTGCATGCGGTGCTGAACCGGCCGGGCGATTACGAGGGCTTCTCCGCCAATTACAGCGGCGCGGGTTTCAGCGACATGCGCTTCCGCCTGCGCGGCGTGGACGATGCTGCCTTCGCGCAATGGCTGGCGCAGGCCCGCGGCTCCGGCCGTGCGCTCGATTACGCCGCCTACATGCAATTGGTGAAGCCGAGCGAGAAGGTGCCCGCAATGCACTTCGCGGCGGTAAACCCCGAGCTGTTCCAGCGCATCCTCGAGCGCTGCGTCGAGCCCGGGCAGATGTGCATGAGCCAGATGATGAATCACGACCAGCAGCGCGGCGGCGGCGATCCGCACGCGGTGCGGCCCGGTGCCGGCATGCCGGCAGGGCGCAATTCCATGCCGCTCCACGGGGACAAGGCCGAAGGCGCGATCTTCCAGTCGCCCGAGGAGATCGACGAGGTTCCCAACGTCACCGCGCCGGCCGATCCCGATGCCGCGCCCGGCGTCACCGAACCCGGCGCGCCGGAGAACCGCAACATCAGCTCACTGACCTTGCCGCGATCGCCGCTGAGCGCCGCGCCGGCCCGCGCCTAGCCCCCCGGAGCACGCATACGTGAACGAGCAGTCCATCGAGAACGTCATCTTCGGCCGCCTGAGCTGGGCATCCTTCCCGGTGCACGAGCCCATCCTGCTCGGCACCTTCGTCGTCGTCGTCCTGCTTGGGGCGGGGATCGTGGGGGCGGTGACCCGCTACGCCCTGTGGGGCTGGCTGTGGCGCGAATGGTTCACCAGCGTCGATCACAAGAAGATCGGCATCATGTACGTGATCCTGGGGATCATCATGCTGCTGCGCGGCTTTGCCGACGCGCTGATGATGCGGGCGCAGCAGGCAATCGCCTTCGGTGACAACGAGGGATATCTGAACGCCCACCATTACGACCAGGTCTTCACCGCCCACGGGACGATCATGATCTTCTTCGTGGCGATCCCGCTGGTCGTGGGGATCATCAACTTCGTCATGCCGCTGCAGATCGGCGCGCGCGACGTGGCGTTCCCCTTCCTCAACAATCTCAGCTTGTGGCTTACCGTTGCGGGCGCGCTGCTGGTGATGGTCTCGCTCTTCGTCGGCGAGTTCTCGACCGCGGGGTGGCTCAATTACGTGCCGGTCGCCAATCTGCAGAACAGCCCGGGCACCGGACCCGATTATTATCTCTGGGCGCTACAGATAGCGGGCGTGGGCACGACGCTCTCGGCGATCAACATGGTCACCACGATCATCAAGATGCGCGCGCCGGGCATGACCATGATGAAGATGCCGGTCTTCTGCTGGACCGCGCTCTGCTCCAACGTGCTGGCGATCGCGATCTTCCCGATCCTCACGGGTGCGTTCGCGCTGCTGATGCTCGACCGATACGTGGGGACCAACTTCTTCACCAACGATCTCGGCGGCAACCCGATGATGTACTGGAACCTGGTGTGGATCTGGGGCCACCCCGAGGTGTACGTGCTCATCCTGCCGGTATTCGGCATCTATTCGGAGATCACCTCGACCTTCAGCGGCAAGCGGCTGTTCGGCTATTCGTCGATGGTCTATGCGACGGTCGTCATCACCATCCTGAGCTACCTCGTGTGGCTGCACCACTTCTTCACGATGGGCTCGGGCGCGAGCGTCAACAGCTTCTTCGGCATCGCCACCATGGTGATCTCGATCCCGACGGGCGCGAAGATCTTCAACTGGCTGTTCACGATGTACCGCGGCTCGATCCGGTTCGATCTGCCCATGATGTGGGTGGTGGCCTTCATGCTCACCTTCGTGGTCGGCGGCATGACCGGCGTGCTGCTCGCGGTGCCGCCCGCCGATTTCGTGCTGCACAATTCCCTGTTCCTGGTCGCGCACTTCCACAACGTGATCATCGGCGGCGTCGTGTTCGGCCTGTTCGCGGGCATCGTCTACTGGTTCCCCAAGGCGTTCGGCTTCAAGCTCGATCCCTGGTGGGGCAAGGTCGGCTTCTGGGGCTGGGTGATCGGCTACTGGGTCGCCTGGACGCCGATCTACGTCGTCGGCCTGATGGGAACGACCCGCCGCGTGCGCCAGTTCGACGATCCCTCGCTGCAGATCTGGTTCGTGATCGCCGCAATCGGCGCGCTCATTATCCTGGTCGGCATCCTGGGCTTCGTGATGAGCATCGTGATGGGCATCGTGAAGCGCAAGGCACTGCGGGACGTCACCGGCGACCCGTGGGACGGCCGTACGCTCGAATGGTCGACCTCCTCGCCGCCGCCGCCCTACAATTTCGCGTTCACGCCCGTCGTCCACGATCTGGATGCCTGGTACGACATGAAGCAGCGCGGCCATCTGCGTCCCGAGGGCGGCTATCGGCCGGTCCACATGCCGCGCAACACCGGCATGGGCGTGATCCTGTCCGCGCTGGCGATGGTGCTCGGCTTCGCGATGGTCTGGTACATCTGGTGGCTGGCGGCACTGGCCTTCGTCGCCCTCGTCGCCTGCGCAATCGGGCACACCTTCAACTACAACCGCGACTACTTCGTCGCTGCGGCTGAGGTGGAGCGCATAGAACGCGAGCGCGGTCCGCTTCTGGCGGCGGGAGCCTGATCATGGCCACGATCGTCGAAAGCGATACCGCGCCGCAGGACTCCACCTTCTACCTGGTGGAGCAGGACGACCACGATCACGCCGATGCCAGCCCCACGGCGCTCGGCTTCTGGATCTACCTGATGAGCGACGCGCTGATCTTCGCGGCGCTGTTCGCGACCTTCGGCGTGCTCAGCACCAGCTATGCCGGCGGGCCGGTGCCGCGCGAGCTCTTCGATCTCCCGCTGGTGGCGCTCAACACCGCCATCCTGCTGGTGTCGTCCATCACCTACGGCTTTGCCATGCTGGCCATGGAGGAGGGCGCGGTGCGTAGGACGCAGGCGTGGCTGCTGGTCACCGGCCTGCTCGGCGCCTCGTTCGTCGGCGTCGAGCTGTACGAGTTCAGCGAGCTGATCGCCGAAGGCGCCACGCCGCAGCGCAGCGGCTTCCTGTCGGGCTTCTTCACCCTCGTGGGCACGCACGGCCTGCACGTCACTGTCGGCATCATCTGGATCCTGGTGATGGTGGTCCAGCTCGGCCAGCGTGGGCTGGTCCTCGAGAACAAGCGCCGCCTCCTGTGCCTCAGCATGTTCTGGCACTTCCTCGACGTGGTCTGGATCGGCGTGTTCACCTTCGTCTACCTGCTGGGAATGCTGCGATGAGTTCGACCGACGCCAATTTCGATCCGGCGCTCCACAAGCATGGCGACACGCATGGCCACGGCTCGCGCCGCTCCTACCTGATCGGCTTTGCGCTCTCTTCAGTGCTCACGGCCATCCCCTTCTGGCTGGTGATGAGCGATGTGCTTGGTGATCCCGGTGCGACGTCGATCGCGGTGATCGTGTTCGCGGTCCTGCAGATCGTGGTGCACACCATCTGCTTCCTCCACGTCAACACCCAGGCCGAAGGGGGCTGGACGCTGGTCGCTTATGTCTTCACCGGCGTGATCCTGCTGATCACCATCCTGGGCTCGCTGTGGATCATGTACCACCTCAACACCAACATGATGCCGGGCATGATGACCGGACAGGCAAGCACGACTCCGTGAGCCGGGCGGGAGCGAAGCGGCGCTTCCTCCTCGCCCTGTGCTTCCTTAGCGTCCTGCTCTTCACCTCGCTCGGCATCTGGCAGATCGAGCGGCGAGCCTGGAAGCTGGACCTGATCGCGCGCGTGAATGCCCGCGTGGCGGCAGCCCCCTCGCCCGTGCCGCCGGCCTCTGCCTGGCCGACGCTCGATCCTCGCGAAATCGAGTATCGCCGGGTGCGGGCGAGCGGGGTCTTGCTTCACGAGCGCGAGACACTGGTCGATGCGCTGACCGAGCGCGGCCCCGGCTCCTGGGTGCTGACGCCGCTGCGTACCACCGACGGCGTGATCCTGGTGAACCGGGGCTTCGTTCCGCCCGAGCGCCGGCCGGCTTCGATGAGAGAATCCGGCCAGCTGCAAGGCCAGGTGACAATTACCGGCCTCATGCGGCTCAGCGAACCGGATGGTCGCATCCTGCGGCCCAACAGGCCCGCGGAAGATCGCTGGTACTCGCGCGACGTGGCGGCGATCGCAGCTGCCCGCGACATCGGCAAGGTGGCGCCCTTCTTCATCGACGCGGACGCGAGCCCCGATCCGGGCGCCCTTCCGATCGGCGGCCTCACAATCATCCAGTTCCGCAACACGCACCTGGTCTACGCGCTGACCTGGTTCGGCCTTGCCCTGCTTTGCGGCGCGGGGATGGTCCTGCTGCTCAAACCGGCGCAAGACCCGCGTTGATGGACACCCCGCTTCTCGCGCTGACCCGCCGGCGGCAAGGCGGGCTTCCCGGCCGTTCGCCCAAGGAAGCCGCGGCCGAGAACATGCGCCAGCTGATCCAGCTGCGCTGGATCGCTGCGGCAGGCCAGCTCGTCGCCATCCTGGTGGCGCATTTCGGGCTGGGGGTGCCGCTGCCGCTGGCAGCGATGCTGGCGGTCATCGCTACCCTCGCGGTCGCGAACCTGCTCTTCTCCTACACGCTCCGACGGTTGTGGGTGGTCGACGGGGAGCTGTTCCTGGCGCTGCTGCTCGATATGGGGGCGCTCACCGCGCAGTTCTATCTCAGCGGTGGCGCGACCAACCCGTTCATCTCGCTCTACCTGCTCCAGATCGTCCTTGGCGCCATCCTGCTGACCCCGTGGATGGCGGGGCTGCTCGTGGCCGTGGCCTGCCTCAGCTATGCGCTGCTCGCCACCAACAACCTGCCGCTGTTGCTGCCCGAGAGCCTGTGGGACGTCTCGGCCGACCTGCGGCTCATCGGCGAGTGGATCAGCTTCGCGATGGTGGCGACCCTCCTGGTGCTGTTCATCACCCGCATCAGCCACAACCTTCACGCGCGCGACACCTACGTCGCCGAGCTCAACCAGCGCGCCACGGAGGAGGACGCGATCGTACGCATGGGCCTGTTCGCGAGCGGCGCCGCCCACGAGCTCAGCACGCCGCTCTCGTCGCTTTCGGTGCTGGTCGCGGACTGGCAGCGCAGCGTGCCCTCGGGCGAGGATCCGCAATTCGCAGAAGAGCTGGCAGAGGCGCAGGCCGAGGTCGCGCGGTGCAAGGACATCGTCTCCAACATCCTCCACTCCGCCGGCCGGGTGAGGGGAGAAGCGATGCGGCCCGCCCCCATCGCAGCGCTGCTGGATGGCATCGCCGCGGAGTGGCAGCAGCTGCACCCGGCCGTCCCGCTCCACCACCGGCGCGGTCCGGAGGATGGCGCACTGGCCGCAGCCGAGCCCGCCTTGCGGCAGGCGATCTGGAATCTTCTGGAAAACGCTGCCGAAGTCTCGCCAGCGGGCATAATGATGATGCAGGACGTCGCCGAGGAGCACCTCGTCATCTCGGTTATGGATCGGGGGCCGGGCTTCCTGGAGGAGCAGTTGCATTCGATCGGTCGCCTCTACCAGTCGAGCAAGGGACCAGGCCATGGCCTCGGCCTGTTCCTCGCGGGCAATGTGGCGCGCCGGCTTGGCGGACGGCTCGAGGCCGAAAACCGGCGAGACGGGGGTGCGGTGGTCCGGCTGGTGCTGCCGCTCGTCTCGATCTCGGCCGAGCAGGAGGGCTGAGTGGATCCGGAAGATCACAAAACGCTAGTGATCGTCGAGGATGACGAGGCCTTCTCGCGCACCCTCGCGCGATCCTTCCGCAAGCGCGGCTATCTGGTCCACTCGGTCAAGAGCATCGACGAGCTGCACGCGCTGCTCGAGACCGAGCACCCGTGCTATGCGGTGGTGGACCTCAAGCTCGGCACCCAGTCGGGCCTGCTCTGCGTACGCGCGCTGCACACCTTCGATGCGGCGATGCGGATCGTGGTCCTGACCGGCTATGCCAGCATCGCCACCGCCGTCGAGGCGATCAAGCTGGGCGCCTCCCACTATTTTCCCAAGCCCTCGAACACCGACGACATCGAGGCTGCATTCGGCAGGACTGAGGGCGATCCCGAGGTTGCGATCAGCACCCAGCCGACCTCGATCAAGACCTGGGAATGGGAGCGCATAAACGAGACACTGGCCGAGACCGGCTTCAACATTTCCGAAACCGCGCGCCGGCTCGGCATGCACCGGCGCACCTTGGCGCGGAAACTGGAAAAACGGCCTGTGAAGTAGTGGCGGTACTTGCACTTGATGGGGACCTGCGCACGGCTGCTCAACGTCCATTGTCACGCCTGATGGATCAGGCGGCGACGCGGCAGCCCCGGCAAGCTGTCCTTGGGTCAAGTCTCGCGATCCTGCGAGGCGAGCAATCGCCGCAACCGCGGATCGCGCAGCCACAGCCCGGTCCACACGATGACCCCGACATACACCCCGAACAGCGTGTGGCTGAACATGGGACTTGCAACGCGCAGGTGGGTGGCGATCGCTCCGCCAAGATAGCCTGTCAGCAGGACGGCGCCGATCGCCGCCGTCCTCGGCCAGGCGTAGAGAGCCGTGCACCCGGCGAGGATTGCGCCGAGCAGGCGGTAGAACCCCGCCTCGGCCGGCAGTCCCAGCGCCGGGCTGCTGGCGATCATCAGGTCGGGTGCGAACAGCTTGCCGCCCGCGTCCATCGCCAGGAACAGGATCGCGAGGCCGCTCAGCACGCGGCCGACCACGATGCTGCGTGAGATCTGCCGCGAAGGAGCGGCCCGAACATTGTCGGCTGTCGATGCCATGGTCTTCCTCCCAGGTAGAGCCCGCGCGAACGCCGTCCTTCGTCCGTCACTTCTCTTCGGCGATCGCCTTCAGCTGGTCCGCAGCCGCGCCCCAGCCGAACTCGAACCCCATCTCGCGATGCCGCTCCATGGCCTCGCGCGTCCAATGTCGCGCAATTGCCCGGTAGAGCGTGCCGGCACCATCGGGCTCGATTTCGAAGATGCCGACCATGAATGGCCCGGCGGGTTGCCAATCGCGCGTAAAGGCGTCGGTGAAGACGAAGCGCTGGTTCGGCTCGAACGCGAGCACGATCCCTTCGTTCGGCATCTCCTCGCCGTTGGGTCCATGCATCATTACGAAGCTGCGCCCGCCTGGCCGCCAGTCCAGTTCGCGCGCCTCGGCGCGCCACGGCTTGGGACAGAACCATTCCTCGAACCGCTCGATCATCGCTCGCCATACCTGCTCGACCGGCGCATCGATCCGGCGCTCGATGCTGAGTTCGTGTCCTTGGTCGGCCATCACGCTTCTCCCTTGCACAGCAATGTCACGTAGCGTTTCAGATGGCGCACGCTCTCGCGGGCCATCTCGGTGTCGCCTTGGGCCTTCGCGAGCACGAAGCCGCCTTGCAGCACCACCTGAAAGTGCAGCGCGAGGCCGCGCGCATCGATGCCGGTCACGCCATGTTCGGCGAGCGCGGCGCCGATGTCGGCCTCGAGCGTGTGCGCATGTCCTTCGATCGCTGCTTGGGCCGCACGCGCGATCTTGGGGTGGGATTGATGCACCTCCTGCGCAAGCGTGCCGGCGAGACAGGTAAAGGCGTCGGTCTCGCCCTCGATCATCGCTTCGCGCAGGTCGAGGTAGGCCAGCAACCTTCCCAAAGCATCCGGTCGGCCATGGTAGTCGGCCCCTTCGAACAGCGGGCTGGTGACTGCCACCCAGTGCTCGGCCGCCGCTACCCCGAGCGCCTCCTTCGATGCGAAATGATGGAAGAACCCGCCCTTGGTCACGCCCGCAGCAGAACAGAGCTGATCGACGCTCGTGGCCGCGAAGCCCTGCTTGCGGATCAGTGCAAGGGCGGCATCGAGCAACTTGCCCCTCGCCTCGCCGGATGTCCTCGTGCTCGCCATAAAGCCACGTACCAACCGGTCGGTATGCGGTCAATGCAGAAAGAACGCGGAGCAAGAGGACGGCCCGCCCTTCAGTCTGTCGGACAAGCGGGGGACATACGCGGCGGGGGGAACTCAGCATCTTCGCGGCAACCATCCTGCGACAAGCCCTGCGCACGCTCGGTGTTGCGGACCCCCTCCCCTGCCGCCCAAGCCGCCGCATCCGCGGTGCTGAACGGGCGTGGCCGGGGGACTTTTCAGCCGGGCAGCTTCCAACGAGTTCCTAGGATAGATGCGGCCTAGAGCAGTCGCAGGTCTTGTCGAGCGGGCGTGGCCCCCCGCCCTCCGACCCTCAGGCCTTCGCCAGCCAACCGCGCCAGTGGAGGCAGCGTAGACCAGCTCCACTCGCCGAAGCCAGCCTGGCCAAAGCAAGCCTCGTCCGCTTCCGGCGTGAGCAGCGCCAGGCTGCCAAGATGGGGAGTGCGGGCGGGCTGATCCTGCGGGAAGCTGGATGCACCACCGCCAGCGGTGCGGCAGGCTTCATGCGTCGGTATATCTCCTGCAGCGTCCGCCCGCGTTCCTCGCGGTCGAGGACGTGAAGCGTGAGGAGGCAGGTCGCGGCATCGACCGGGCCAGCGGGAGCGTCGTCGCCATGCCCCTTGAGCTTTTCGGCAGGATCGTGGCCATGCGATGCACCGCGTCGATGCCGGGCGCAAAGCTCCGCGGCCCCAGGGCTCAATGCGCGATGCGCTCGCGATCCGCGGCCATCTTGAGGAACATGCGAACGGCGTCAGCCATCAGGCGTTTCCTCGAAACGGGGAGCACGGTCGAAGTCGGCCCTGGCGAAAGGTTGGTCGCGGAAGAGATAGCCGTAGTAGAAGTTGCGCAGCCGCTGGTGAAACGCGCGCACGCGGTCCTGATAGGCGAGCTGCGCGGTGAGATCGGTCTGCGCAAGCCGCGTCAGCAGCGCTTGCACGCCGACCGAGGGTAGCACCCAGCCGAGCGCCCGCCCGGCAGCGTCGCGCGCCTCCAGCCCGGCGCGATAGGCGCGCGCGCTTTCGGCCACGCTTTCATCGCCATTCTGGTGGAAGGCCAGGTACCATTTGTAGTGGAATTCGGGGCCGAGCGGCGGCGAGTCCGCCCATTGCGGGTGGCGGGCGTAGAAGCGCTGCATGGTGTCCTCGCGTGGGATGTCCCATGCTCCGTTGACCGCCTCGCGCTGCGCCAGCGCGATCTCGGCGCCCTGGTTGACGGGGATGGCGGCATTGATGGCCACGTTGGCCAGCGTGGGGACGATCAGCACCAGCACCAGCCACGCCGCGGCCAGGGTCGCGGCATTGGTGACGGAACTCCAGCGCAGCCGGCCGACCAGCGCGGCGAGCCCCACCCAGAACAGGAGGTAGGCGAGGATGAGCGCCAGCACGATCACGATCGTAGCCGCGGCGACGCCTGCGATTGCCGATGCGACGATGAACGGTACGCCCAGCACCGCCCAGAGCAGCATCAGGCGCAGCGCCGTGCGCCGGCGCCACAGCGCCCGTCCGCCGTTCGGCAGCGCGTCCAGCGTCCGCTGCCGCCCGGCCTCGCGCTCGCCGGAGACGAGATCGTGGAACAGGGCGATCACGAACAGCGGCGCGAGGAACACCAGCACGAAGGCGAAATCGAAGCGTCCCGGCAGCGCCAGCTCGGGATTGAAGGTGTCCCCGTCATAGATCTGCGCCTCCAGCCCCAGCGCACGCACGCGCAGGATGAAGGGCGAGACATCGCGCATGCCGAGCGCGGCGAAGGCGAGCGGCGCAGGCGCATCCCAGGTGGGATGGAAGCTGTAATAGGCCGCGCTGCCGGCATCCTTGGTTCGGTCGACATAGTCGGCGACGGCACCGATATCCTCGGACTGCGCGGCAGGGATGGCGGCAATGGCGGCGCGCTGGCGGCCGATTTCGGCCATGCCCACGGCCAATGCGCCGACGGTGAGCAGGGCCAGCAGCGCCAGCGCGATCACGGTCAGCCGCTGGCGCAGCAGCAAGCGAAGTTCGTGGCGCAACAGGCTCATCGGCGCGCTCCCAAGCGGCGAGCGGCGAGGACGAGCAGGAGGGCGGCGGCCGCCAGCCAGCCGAGCACGACGGCCAAGCCCGGCAGCGCGCCCGCGGCGAGCACGGTGCTATCGGGGGCGACGAAGTGGAAATCCGGCATTGCCTGCCAGTTGCCTGCAGCGATGCGCTTGCGGCGGTCCGCGCCCGCGTCGCTCGCGGTATCGTCGGCATAGGTGACGGCGTCGGCCTGCAGCTGGTTGAGCCGCTGCACGAGCACGTAGCGGTACGCCTCCGCCTGTTCGAGGAACCGGCGGTGCCCGGCGAAATCGGTGCCCGCTGCCGCCATCGACAGCGAGCGCAGCGCGATGGCGGGGCTGAGCAGCGCCGCCGCCTCCACCAACCCGTTCTGGCGCGCCTGCGCGGCGAAGCTGTTGGCGGCATAGCGGTTGAACAGCGAGGAAGTCAGCCGCTCACCTTCGACGGCAACCACGCCCTGGTAGTTGACGGGCAAGTCCTCGACGCTTGAAACACCGTAGCGGTCCAGCACGGACTGCTTGAAGGCAGCGAAGTGCGGATCGTCAGGATTGTGGCTGTCGCCGATCGTCCGCAGGTCGCGCGCAATGGCGACGTCGGTCTGGAACCGGTTGGTCAGCGGCACCGCGGCGCTCGCCACATCGGAGGCGACGCGCGGCAGCAGCACCACCGTGACCGCCCAGAGCGCGACCAGTGCCAGCAACGCATCGCGGCTGCGGCGGACGGCAGCGGAAACGAGCAGGATCAGCACCGCCCAGAACGCCAGATAGGCGGCATAGCCAAGCGCGATCATCAGCATCGGCAGCGCCAGCGCGCCGGACTGGCCCGAGATGAAGATCAGCCCGATCATCGCCGGCACGCCCGCAAGCAGCGCCACCGCGCCGAGCGCCAGCAGCTTGCCAAGGACGACCTGCCCGCGGCTGGCACCCTGCAGCATCAGCAGGCGCAGCGTGCCGTGCTCCGTCTCACGGGCCAGCGCGCCATAGCCGAGGAAGATCAGCAGCAACGGCGTCACCACCTGCAGCACAAAGGCCGGGGTCAGCTGGCCAAAGCGGACCAGCAGCGAGCTTTGCCGCACGTCGCCGAAATTGGCGGTGTTCTGGCGATGCCCCTCCAGGAACATGCTGTTGCCGGTGAAGGCGTCGACGCCCGGATCGAAGGCGGCGAGCGGTCCCAGCGGGCGAAAGATGAAGGTGCCGTAATGCACCATCCGATGCGGATGCCGGTCGGGCTGCGCATCGAACGCGGTCTCGGCGGCATGTGCGTGGCGGTCGCGCAGCTCGGCGATGCTGCGCTGGTGCGCCCAGGAGCTCGCCACCGCGACCAGCGTCAGCAGGACCAGCAGCACCAGTGCAATCATCGCGACGCGGTTGCGCGCCATCAGCCGCAACTCGTCGCGCGCAATCAGGCGAAGGATGCTCATGCCGCCAGCCGCTCGCCACCGAGCTGGAAGCGGGCATGAAGCGCGCGCACGTCGAACCGTTCGGGCCCGCTTGCCGCCAGCTCGTGCGCCACTCGCCCCGCTTCGAGAAAAGCGATCCGGTTGGCGACATCGGCTGCGGAAAGCAGGTCATGCGTCACCATCAGCACCGCGGTGCCGCGCTCACGCACCGCAACCAGCAGCGCGTTGAAGTCGGCGGTGGCGCGCGGGTCGAGGCCGGAGGTCGGCTCGTCGAGCAGCAGCACCGGCACCTGCCGCAGCAGCGCGACGGCGATGGCGACCTTCTGCCGCATGCCCTTGGAGAAGCCGCCGAGCCGCCCGTCCCAGGCCCGCTCCTGCAGCCCGGCCGCCGCCAGCGCTTCAGTGATCGCGCCGCGCTCCTGCCGCTCGCCGGAGAGGGCGAGCAGATAATCGGCATTCTCCACCGCGGACAGATGTTCGTAAAGCGCGACGTTCTCCGGCAGATAGGCGATGCGGCGGCGCGCACCGTCCGGATCGGCCGCCGGATCGATGCCGCACACCGCGATCCTCCCCGACTGCGCGCGGGTGAAGCCAAGCAGCGCCGACAGCGTCGTCGACTTGCCCGCGCCGTTGCCGCCCAGGAGCGCGGTGATGCTGCCCGCCGGCACGGCAAGCGACAGGCCGTCCAGCACCTTGTGCGCGCCATAGGCGAGTGTCAGGTCGTTGATCAGGATAGGGTCGGTCATCGTTGAAATCAGCACCTCGGCGTTGGCAGCCGAGGGATCATGCCGCAATGCAGCGCAGGTAACAAGATATCATTGACGATGTTATAACATTACACCCATAAGCCGGCTGATTGGGTCCGCCGCACTGCGTCGGATCTGTGTTGCCGAAGGGGGATATCACTTGCCTTGTTCCACGCGCGCCGCCTCGATGGCCGGCGCCTTTTCGCTTGCCGTCACGCTCTGCTGCCAGCCCGCGCTTGCTCAGCCGGAAGAAGATGCATCCGATGAGCGGGAGGGCGATGACATCATCGTCAGCGGCGTGCGCCAGCCCTATCGTGGCAATTTCACGGTGCGCGAGATCCCGCAGGCGATCGCAATCATCGACAACACGGTGCTGGAGGAAAACACCATCCTGCGCCTGACCGACGCACTCGATCTCAACGCCTCGGTGGTGCGGCAGAACACGCTGGGCGGGCTGTGGGACAGTTTCGCCGTGCGCGGGTTCACCGGCGACGAGAACCTGCCGAGCGGCTATCTGGTCAACGGCTTCAACGCCGGGCGCGGATTCAGCGGCCAGCGCGACGTGGCGGGGATCGAGCGCATCGAGGTGCTGAAGGGGCCCGCAGCGGCGGTGCTGGGCCGCGGAGAGCCCGGCGGATCGATCAACCTGGTCACCAAGCAGGCGGAGCTTGGCCGCACCTTCGGCACCGCATCGCTGCAATATCGCAGCTTCGACACGGTCCGCGCCGAGGGCGATGCGAACCTGTCGCTCACCGATACCTTGACGGCGCGGCTGATCGGCTATGCCGAATCGGGCGATACGTTCCGCGACACGGTGGAGCAGAAACGCTGGGGTTTCCTGCCGTCGATCGGCCTGGCGCTGGGCGATGCCACGCGACTGACCTACGATTTCGAATGGACGCGGGTGGAGGTGCCGTTCGACCGCGGCATCGTGGTGCTCGACAATGATTTCGACACGGTGCCGCGCTCGCGCTTCCTGGGCGAGCCGAGCGATGGGGACACCGTGGCGCGTGCCACCGGGCACCAGCTGCGCCTCCAGCACGACTTCAGCGCCCAATGGAGCCTGTCCGTGGGCGCCAGCCACCGCGACACGCTGCTGACCTCGGCGTCCTCCGATGCGGAAACGCTGCAATCACGCCAGAAGCTATACCTCGACGGCCGCTCGCTGTCGCGCCAGCGGCGCACGCGTCTCTACACCTCCGAACACAGCGTGCTTCGTGCGGAACTCGCGGGCGAGTTCGAGACGGGCACGCTGCGCCACCGTATCCTGATCGGCGCCGACTTCGATTATTTCGACACCGATCAGTTCTTCACCCGCTACCGCGGCCCGGTGGTGACGGCAGCCACCACCGATGAGGCGGGCTATGTGCTCGACCTGCAGAACCCTGTGTACGGTCGCTACCCACAGCCCGTGACGACGCCGCTCACCGACCGGCTCGACGTGCAGCGTACCATCGGCGCCTATGTGCAGGACCAGATCAGCATCACCGACCGGCTCCAAATCCGCATCGGCGGGCGCTACGACGACTTCCTGCTGCGCGTGGACAACCGCCTCACCGATGTTCTGGGCCGGCGCAAGCGCGCCCGGCTCAGCCCGCAGGCAGGCATCGTCTATGAGCTCGGCGACCCCCTGTCGCTCTACGCCGCCTATGGCGAAGGCTATCGCGCCAATATCGGTGCGGACGCCGCCGGCAACGTGTTCGAGCCCGAAACGAGCACGTCGATCGAGGCGGGCGTGAAGCTGACTGCGCTCGGCGGCCGGCTGACCGGCACGCTGGCGGTATACCAGCTCGAGAAATCGAACGTGCTCGCGACCGACACCCTCAATCCCGGCTTCTCGATCGCGATCGGCAGCGCGCGCAGCCGCGGCGTCGAGCTGGACATCAACGGCCGCCTTCCCGGTGACGTCGATCTGCTGCTCAGCTACGCCTATACCGATGCCGAGGCGCGCTCCCGCGTGCTGGACCCGGCCTTCTCGTTCCAGATCGAGCCGGGCGATCCGCTCATCAACATCCCCGATCACAATCTGAACATGCAGGCGACGAAGCGCTTCACCCTGGGCACGCGCAACGCGCTGCTGGGCGCCGGCATCCAGTATGTCGGGGAACGAAACGGCGAGACAGGGACCGATTTCACGCTGCCGTCGCACATGCTGGCCCGTATCTTCGGGCAGGTCGACCTGATCGAGGGCGTGGAGCTGTCCGGTTCGGTCACCAACCTGTTCGACGAGCACTGGTACGCCAACAGCTACTCGCCCGTCTGGGTGCAGCCCGGCGCGCCACGCACCGGCACGATCGGGCTGCGCGCCAGCTTCTGAACTGGAGCGAAGGTATTCCGGTGCTGCAAGGCTCAGATCGAGCCCTGTTTACCTAAGCCGGGCTCTTTGATCGTGGACACGGGTCAAAGCCGCCCTGCACCAAACTGAACTCCCGCGGCTTGCCTCAGGCGATTGCGTCGGCAAGAGCAGTGGCAGTCCCTTGCACACTGGAGATCCTCCATGTCCTTCACCAGACTGTCCGCCATCCTCATCGGCGTGGCTGCCGCTCCCGCCCTCGGGCAGGATAACACCATGCCTGCCTACCCCGAGACGCGTCGCGGCGAGGTGGTGGAGCAGCATTTTGGTGAGACCATCGCCGACCCATATCGCTGGCTCGAGGACGACGTGCGCGCCAGCCCGGAGGTGGCCGACTGGGTCGAGCGGCAGAACGCCCTTACCAGCAGCTATCTCGACGCGCTGCCGGCACGCGGCTGGTTCCGCGAGCAGATTGCCGCGCTGTACGATTACGAGCGGTTCTCCACCCCGGTCGAGGCCGGCGAGCGCTACTTCTACACGCGCAATACCGGGCTCCAGAACCAGTCGCCGCTCTATGTGCGCGAGGGGCTCGACGGGGCCGAGCGGTTGCTGATCGATCCTAACACCTGGGCGGCGGATGCTGCCACGGCGCTTTCGGGCTGGGACGTTTCGCCCGACGGGCGTTACCTGCTCTACAGCGTGCAGGATGGCGGCAGCGACTGGCGCATCCTCAGAGTGATGGATGTCGCCACGGGCGAGGTGCTGACAGACGAGATCCGCTGGGCCAAGTTCACCGGGCTCGACTGGATCGGCAGCGAGGGTTTCCTCTACTCGCGCTTCCCCGAGCCGGCCGCCGGTGCCGATTTCCAGGCGCTGAACTACGACCAGGCCGTCTATTTCCACCGCCTGGGCACGCCCCAGGAGGCGGACGAGCTGGTCTTCTCGACGCCCGAGAACCGCGAGGCCGGCCATTCCGCGGCGGTGACGAACGACGGGCGCTGGGCCGTCATCACCAGTTCGATGGGCACCGACGCACGCTACGAAGTGCGCGTCGTCGACCTCGCCACGCGTGCCGAAAAGGGCTGGGCGGTGCGTGAGCTCGTCAGCGGATTCCAGCACGCCTGGAACCTCGTCGACGGGATCGGCGGACGATTGTGGTTTGTGACCAACGAGGGCGCACCGCTCTACCGCATCGCCGCCATCGATCTCGAGGCCGCCGAGCCGCGCTGGGAGCCCATCATCAACGAGGCCGAGCAGCCCATCGAGTCAGCCGCGCTGGTGGGAGACCGGCTGATCGTCTCCTACCTCAAGGACGCGAGCTCGCGCGCGCTGGTCCATACCCGCGAGGGCGATCTGGTAGAGGAGATCGCGCTCGCCGGGCTCGGCAGCCTCGGCGGCTTCTCCGGTCGGCCGGACGACCCGGAAGTGTTCTACGGCTACATGAGCTTCAATCGGCCGAACACCATCTACCGGCTCGATCTCTCCAGCGGCGCCACCAGTGCCTTTGCCGAACCGCGCCTCGGCTTCGCGCCCGAGGACTACGTGGTCGAGCAGCGCTTCTTCGTCTCGAAGGACGGCACTCGCGTTCCGCTGTTCTTGATGCGGCGTAGCGACGTCGCCCAGGCGGGAGCGCCCGCGCCCACGCTGCTCTACGCCTATGGCGGGTTCGACGTGTCGGTGACGCCGGCGTTCTCCGCCGGCCGGATGGCCTGGGTGCAGGCGGGCGGCACCTTTGCGCTCGCCAATATCCGCGGAGGCGGCGAGTACGGCAAGGCTTGGCACGATGGTGGGCGCCTGGCGAACAAGCAGAACGTCTTTGACGATTTCATCGCCGCGGGCGAGTTCCTGAAGGCCGAAGGGATCACGCCGGAGGACGGCCTGGCTGTCCAGGGCGGATCCAATGGCGGCTTGCTGATCGGCGCGGTGGTCAACCAGCGGCCCGACCTGTTCGCGGCCGGCAACCCGGCGGTGGGGGTGATGGACATGCTTCGCTTCGACCGCTTCACCGCCGGTCGCTACTGGGTCGACGATTACGGCTACCCCGACCGCGAGCCGGACTTCCGAACCTTGCGCGCCTACTCGCCGCTGCACAACATCCGCGAGGGTCAGGACTATCCGGCGCTGCTGGTGACCACTGCCGACACCGACGATCGCGTGGTGCCGGGCCATAGCTTCAAATACGCCGCCGCCCTCCAGGCGGCCGAGCTCGGCGTGAAGCCGCACCTCATCCGCATCGAGACCCGCGCGGGCCACGGCTCGGGCAAGCCGACCGACAAGGCCATCGAGGAATCGGCGGACGTGATGGCGTTTCTCGCCCAATGGAGCGGACTGGTGCCGGCGCCCAGCGCCGTCAGCCCGGCGGTGAGCTCCGCGAGCGCACCCGAAGAGTAGCCGAGCACTCGCACAGTGTGATCCGGGCTTCTTGGTTGTCGCTACGCGTGGAGCGATGCGCCACTGGAAGCATTCTGCCGTGGCCAGCCCTGCGGCACTGTTGTTCCGGGCACGATGTAGCGGCGCCAAGTTCGTACCGCAGGCTTGCATGGCTCGGTTGCCGGCGCCAATCAGCCTCGGTGCGCATTGCCCTCTTCGAGCCGGAAATTGCCGGAAACGTCGGTGCCGTTCTGCGGCTCGGCGCCTGTCTGGGGGCGGCTGTGGACATTATCGAGCCGCTTGGGTTCGAGTGGGATGATCGAAGAGTTCGTCGGGCCGCGATGGACTATATCGACCATGTCGCCATTGCACGTCATGCCGATTTTGACGCCTTCAGGACAACTATCGGTTCGCGAAGGCTGGTGCTGTTCACCACGAAGAGCCGCCAATCGGTCTACGATTTCGGCTTCATGGCCGACGATGTCCTGCTCTTCGGAAAGGAAAGCGCGGGGGTCCCGGCTGCTATGGCTGATGCGTGCGATGCACGGGTGCGCATTCCAATGCGGCGGCAGGTACGCTCGCTGAACCTGGCCACATCAACGGCGCTCGCGCTTGGCGAAGCCTTGCGCCAAACCGCAACCTTGCCGACTTGACCGGGGGCGACCCGCGCCAGAAAGCCCGGCACCACGGTGCTGCCTCGGTGTAGCTGTGAACTGGCGCTTCTCCGCCAAGAAGCCGAGCAGCCGCAGGGATCCGATCGACCATGCCGGCGGCCTGCTGGTCCGCAAGGCTGTGTCTTCGGGAGCATCTGCTTTACTGGTTATGCGGTCAATCTCGCCCTCCAGCCGGGGAGGATCACCGCGGCCAGCCATGCGGCAGCGGAGTTTCATCGCTTGCTGCCCGGGTCGCGATGCATTCGTTGAAAATCTTCCGGAAGCTGAACAGCCACTGCCTGTCGGCCTTGCGCATCTCGTCTCGATAGTGCGGCGCGCTGCCCTGCTGGCGGTCTGCACAGGCGGCAGATCAGCCTCAAGACCGAGCAACTCGTTCGAAAGGCTCCACCATCCTGAGTGGGTGGCACTGGCTAGGCGATCTGGCCCGGAAGGTGATCGGTTGGCCGTGAAGCTAGGCCGGTAAGTGGTTATCCGGACTTGCCGCGGCGCTCATCCCGATGTTACACGCGGACGACCGTAAGGACCCGGTGAAAGCCCGGGTGGCTATTCCGGCCGCTGATCCGCCGGACAATTACATGGCGCGTTGCGCGTCGGCGGGTCTCCAATCATCAACATCAAACGATACGTCAGGCCATACGGCCGTGACCAGGCGGCCGGACGAATGAACGGCCTATTCGTAGCGAACGACGAGGCAAGCGCAGCGCTGGGATTGCCAGAGCCGCTTTTGTCCTATTCGTGGGCGCAAAGCAAAGCGCGGTACGAACCATCGGCGCATTCGCTTATCAGCTCGCATCAGGCTCTCCAGCGAGCCTGAATTGTACGAACGCAACACGCTTTCTTGCTCAGTCCCCGCGTCGGTTAGCCAGATGATCACGAGTGGCCGCACGGAGATCATGCGCTCCATCGAAGCTGACGGTGCTTGGCTTTTGATCGCTTCAGAGCGGACCAATCGAGTGCGGCAACGCCGAAAGTGAACGAGATGATGCCTCTATCATTGCCGAGACCGATCTCCTCAATCGCCAACGTCGGGAATGCAGGCCCCAAGCCCAGGATCGGGTGGGTCGACATCGCCCGCGGGATCGCGATTTGCCTGGTCGTCTTTCACCACGCGGTCGGTGCCGCCCTGAAGGTTGGCGATCTCGGTGAAGCAGCCAGGGATGCGGACGTCATGCTGGAGAACGTGCGCATGCCGCTGTTCTTCTTCTGCTCCGGCCTGCTCGCTTATTGGGGTCTCGCCAAGCCGTGGCCGACAGTGCTTCTAAATCGCGGCCTGGTACTCGCGTGGGTCATCGCTGTGTGGACCATCGTTTTCGTCGCCTTGCAACAGATCATTCCCATCAATCCATGGACGGAACCTCATGACCTCCGCTTCCTGTTCATCACTCCATACGTAACGCTTTGGTTCATTTATGCTATCCTCTTCATGACGCTGCTCATGCGGGCACTCGCCTCGCACCGCATCGTCACACAGGTCGTAGTGATCCTTGTCTTGAGCGCGCTTCTGTTGGTGGCTTACAAGATCTTCGAAGTTCGCCTGTTCAAGGCCAATGGCGGCCTCTGGCTACTCGTGAGCAATCTTGCCCGGTACGCAATGCTGTATTTCGCCGCAGGATTCTGGCTGGCGCCTATGGTCCTGGCCTTGTTCGGGGCGCGACGCAGGATCATTGCGCTCCTCCCGATAGCCGTGCTCGCCTGGGTGGCCGAGCCGGTTGCGCGCGAAGTGCTGCATTTCGATCTGTCTCTGCCGCGTATGATCGCGGGCATCCCCAGCGTGTTCCTGGGCCTTGCCGTGGCTGCATTGCTATCCTTGTGGGCGCCGACACGCACCGTCTTTGGCTGGCTCGGCACACGGACGCTCGAGATCTTCCTGCTCCATTCGGTATTGCTTGGCCTCGGCTTCATGCTGATCAAGCCGCTCGGCATCACGTCCGGTGCCGCCGCACTCCTTCTTCTCTTTGCCTTCGGGCTCTTTGGAAGCATCGTGGCCGCGCGCCTCACTCGGCTTGCGGGTTTGCACTTCTTGTACCGTCCCCCTGAGTGGGTCCGCCGTTACGTAAAAGGCCTGCTGGCACGCCTGCGGCCGGCGTCCCAAGGCTTTCACGATGCTCCTAGGGAGCTCGATGCCGTAGTGCCCCAGTCGCGAAGCGGGTTAAGTTGAGCCCATAGGCATTCCGAGAGCTTCCCTCTCGGCGCGAAACCTGGCTGCTCCAATGCTTCGGCAGGAATGATCGTGAACTCCAGGCTTCAGCGGTCAGGAGAAGAGAACCGAATCAGCTGATAGCAGGACTGCCTTCGCCCGGGCGCACGCAGCTCGTCGATGGCAGTCATGCGGAGGCTGTTCAGCAAGCAGTCGCTCGCAATCGGTTCTAAACTGCGTCAAAACCGTACAAGCTGAGAAGAGTAGCCAGATCGATATTGTGGGATGGTTAACCTCATGGTAGCCGTCTCATCGAAATTCGAAGCCGGGGGTATTAACATATGCGATTTATTAGTGGGCTTGCTTGTCTGGCGTTGTCGCTAGCGGCAACTGCGCCTGCCGCGGCTGCAACGACCGTGCTGTTTGTCGGCAACAGCTTCACCTATGGCCAACCCGCGGGTGGTACCGGGCCTTCGGTAGATACGTACAAGCCTTTCCTGGTGACGGACTTGAACGGGACCTCCATCGGCGGGGTTCCGGCCCTTTTCAAGGAGTTCACCGTCCAGATGGGATTGGACTATTCGGTAAGCCTTGAAACGGTCGCGGGCAGCGACCTCGATTACCATTACGACAACAAGCTTGGCGTCATCGACCAGCCGTGGGATGTGGTTGTTCTTCAGAGCCACTCGGTTCTTGACCCCGCAAATCCCGGCGATCCGACGACGTTGATCAACTCCACGGGCTTGCTTGCGGATACCTTCTATGCCCAGAACCCCGATGTCGACATCTATCTCACGGCTACATGGTCTCGCGCAGACCTGACCTACCGCAAGGCGAGCCCATGGCTCGGTGAGTCGATCGATGCGATGGCGGAGGACATCCAGTCGGGCTACGAGCAGGCAGCGGCCGCGTCCCCGCACGTTACAGACGTGATTGAAGTCGGCGGCGCGTGGAACGATGCGATGTCGAGCGGTTTCGCCGACGTCAATCCTTACGACGGTCTCGACGCTGGCAAGATCAATCTTTGGGCTCCGGACGAATATCATGCCAGTCCCTACGGTTACTACCTGTCAGCCCTGATGCAATTCGGCGCCATTACGGGCGAAGATCCGCGGCTGCTCGGCGCGAACGAGACCGCCGCCGCCTATTTCAATTTCACGCCCGAACAGACGGTGCAGCTGCAGAGTATTGCCTACGACAGGCTCATGCAGAGCAGCAGCGCAGTTCCCGAGCCCTCCACCTGGGCCATGTTGCTTCTCGGCTTCGGTGCGATTGGTGGCACCGTGCGGCGTCGGCGCGCCGTGGGTACGCTGGCGCTCGCCCAGGCAGCCTAGCCAGTCGATCGCTTCGGCATAGCGAAAGCCTGTCTGCCTTCGTGACCAAACGACGAGACGATCGCGATTTCAACTGGGTCGTCGCCGCAGCTTTGCGGCGGCGACCCACTTGCTGACATTCAGGCGCGGTTTTTCGTCTCCAGAACCCGCCGTAAAACTATCTTGGTTGGGCGGCAGGTTTCGGCGTCCGACTCAGACCGCGGAGCGCGCTGCGATCGGTCACCGCGGTGCATAGCGATCGTTAGCCGGAGAATGCGAGCCGGTTGATAACGCCGTTCCGCCCGCAGTGCTGCTACAGGCGCTGCTGGTAAGTGCCTGCGCACCTTCCCTCGAGCAGGCGGACAAGCTCCGGCTGGATGAACGCATAATCATCCGGTACGCCAGACAGATCACGCGTTTCCCCGCCAAAGCCGCCCCGAAGCGCCGCTGCAGCTTGCTGAGCTGCGCCTTCCCCAAAACGAAGATCAGGTCGGCCCAGCCGACCAGTTCAGCTGTGAGCGGGTTTTCGGCGTCATGATTGGCCCCGGCGGAGTCGAGCGCAAGCGACGCTGACTGGCTGCCGATCCATTCCGCCCGGCATCACCTCGCAGGCCCAATATCGCATCATCGGCGCGACGTTGCGCGTCCTTCCCGCGTCGCTATGAAGGGGAAAATCCGACAGGAAGGGCTCGCAGTGTTCCGATCCATTTGTTTTTGCCTGGCGGGCCTCGTCGCCGCTGCCGTCGCTGCGCAGGATCCCGCTCCGGAGGTCCAGCAGGACCCGGTGGAGGAGACCGAGGCGCCGGAGGATCAGAACACCCGAGACGTCCCCTCGATCGATCCTGCGCCGGGCCAGACGCCCGAGACCGCGCCTGCCGCCGATCCCGCGGTGGATGAGGGGGAGGACGAGGCCGAATGGGACGTCAACAATCCTCCCGGTGCGACCATCACGCAGGTGCCGATCCGGGTGGACGAAGGCACCTGGATGGATGTCGACGTCTCACCCGACGGGCGCACGATCGCCTTCACCCTG
>Ga0210040_10001920_pt1 | contig 30320 bp, 24 predicted proteins | sample CryGeyCG12114_NA_FD_185462 | JGI IMG/M metagenome (GOLD analysis project Ga0210040, IMG submission 185462) | Groundwater microbial communities from aquifer - Crystal Geyser CG19_WC_8/21/14_NA (SPAdes) (version 2) | ecosystem: Environmental > Aquatic > Deep subsurface > Groundwater | place: USA...
TAACAGGGTAACAGTTAAAAAAATTTAAATCAACAAACCTCAGACTTAATTAACACCTCACAGTCAAATGCAAGTCATCCACCAACACGTTAATGTATCTTCGAGTAGGCAACATGGCAGGCAGCGGTCTCATAACAAATCATTGAATCCATCACATTTAGACATTCGAGAGCGTCGAGAAGAGAGAGTGAGAGAGAGAGAGAGAGACCATTTCACCATTCTTCCGCGTCTTCATGTCCACCTGGCACACAGACCCTGGGAATTTTTTTTAATTTTTAATTTTAATTTTTAGCTTGTTTTCTCTGCCCTTTAGTTGTCTTGGGGCACGTGCAGGGCCTGTCATTTCGGACCAAAGATTTATCCCTTTTGGTTCTGGCGACAGGATGAGGATATCGCGTACGTCCTGCTGTGGAAAGTTCTGTAAGAAATAATTGTTTAAAATTTACTAGTCTGTTTCAAATTGAATGACATCTGTATGCAATAGTTAGTTTGCAATTTTGGTTAAATGGTCATTCGTTGAATTAATGGTAGAAAAGTGGCCTCATTGTTATGTCGATAATTATACAGAAATGTAAAAAAAACTAAACTCCGTGATTTTAAATGCAATTTTGTGAAAACAAAATTTGTTCATCACTAGCCTGCTCACACGGAAACTACTATCAATCATTGCTAAATAACTTTTCAAATTTTCAAATAATAGAAAAACTTTTAACACCTGTAAATATTTTGTCAAGTTTTTGAGTCATTCTTGCATCTCCTATGCAACAATGGGTTGTGCACTGGAAATCTGTAGCACCATACACATCTCTTGCTAGATCTTTAAATGATTAAATACATCAGTTAATTAAATTGTAAGTTTACATCGCAAATTTAACTTAAAAATGATGACAAACCTTTAAAGCAAGAGGACCTTTTTCGTCTCTATAAAAAATCTGAAGATCAATGTATTTCGTGACGCTAACACTAAGGGCGTCCAGATCCCCTTTAACTGCGAAGCCGACAAAGGTATTGCGCTTCGCCACCCTTAACAACAACTCTTGGACCTATATTTTGAAATAAAATATACATTATTATATTGCATGAAGTTTAAAAAGGTTATATCAAAACGCCTTACAAGTTCAAGGGAGACTCCATTCTCAACGATTTCAGGTGTTAGGCCAGTTAACTTGGTTTTGTACTGACATCTGTTTTTCGCTTCGTGTCTTATATGGGCCCATAAAATGACATCCCGTTGTTTGTTGACTACTGCCAAAAAACCAGCCGCCATGGAGTCAAATGGCTTCATTTGAAGATTTTCAGTGTCAATGTACACTCTCTCGTTTGTTGGAACCAAATGGCCGTTCCAAATCAAAGACACCTATATTAAAAATAAAGCTTGGCAATGAAAGAAATTAATGCTTTGGGTTCGTAAATTATTAATGCCATATGCCATACTTGTTTTGCTGAGGTACCCAAACTGCGGGATGGTCCTGGCAGTGAGTGGACCCCAGACGCAGGATTACCTTCCTGGTCTTTGGTGCCACCACTCGGAGCACAGGATGCGGGACTAGAAGTCTGGTGGACTTTGGACGAGAGAGTTCCTTCCCTGTCCTTAGTGCCACCAGACTTCTTCCTCTTTTTTACTTGCTTTTCACAGACTCTTCGTATTGAAGCCACCACTTCACAGCTACGAGCCGCTAAAGAAACGGCGACGGACTGCAAGTATTCCTCGTCAGTCAAGTCCTCCAACTTTCTTATTTGATCCAGCTATAAAAGTTAAGAAAATTCTTAAGAAAACTCAATTTATAAACTGACCACTGGATGCCAAATTTAAAAAATTACCACACTTGGCGTTCTTTGTTTATGCTCAATCGGTGCTTTGTTTTCCTTCTGAGAATACATCCTGAAGACTCCAAAAGCTCCGTTGGTGAATTAACTTCTTCTACAACACCGATTCGTTTCAGATGATCTTAGTACAGTGCTGTCTGTTTCAAAGTAAAAAAATTACTCGCAATTACATAAGCCCTGTACCGGCCAAAAAAAATTGCCCATGTTATTCAGCTTTGCCCGATAAATAGTGGATTCATAAAAATTAAATCATAAAATCTGTGACATGGTGTGGCAACAATAATAAACAATGCCAGATAACCTTCTACATGAATTTGCCGAATTTAAACTCACCGAACTGATACTGATCGAATCGAAACCCACCGAATGTAAACCTGTCCGCTGTACAGTTCTCCGATTGTAAAACTCTCCGAAGGTAAAACTCACCGCGTGGGGAATTCACCGTCGTCAAAGTTTGCACTTTGAATTTTGGTTTTGTTTTGTCTTCAAATTTTGGGCAATAGAGCTGTGACTCTCTTCTCCAAATAATAAGCCAAGTGTCAGCTGCGAGCAACAAAATTATTTCTATTGAAATAAGAACAAAAACAAAGTCAAGAAAAATGTAATTTCAAAATAGTAGTAATTTTTCAAAGTTAGTAGCGTATACTTACGGGTAATACTTTAGAAATATTATTGCATTGTAGGTCCGGAAGCTTTGTGGGAAGTCCTTTTTGAAAGTCATCTAGAACCACTGTGCACCATTTCTTCCAACTGGTTTCAGAGACTCCATGTAATTTTTGCCTCAAGTTTGTTGCATCCTATGATTTAGAACAATTAGAGATTATGAACTTTTGTAATTGAGTGGTTCCCAGCTACCCCGATCTAAACTTGTACATTACCTCTTTTCCCAAAAGTTTCCATATAGTCATGCAAATTTCTGGAAAGGTATCCGCTACTCGGCCTAGAAATAGCTCATTAGTTATCTCACAAGTTGACTTGTCATTCAAGAAGGCTTTAAAACTAGTAAAAAGTCGGGAAGAAAGAAATTTGGAATGGTACTAGAATTTAATTTCACACTTTCGATATGGACGCATTTTTTAAAAAAAGTAAACTCGCGCCACTGCATAGAGTATATCGCTCCTCCCAGTTTGAGCCAAAGTTTTCCTTCAAATTATAACTAAGGCTGTCGCTTCTTACTCTACAGCACAGAGTGGTGTTGAGCGTATTCTTTGCTAAATACGAGCAACGAAACGTATACGGTAGTCGCCCCCCCCCCATATTCACAAACTACGATATATTCTTAAAAGCGTAAGAAATCATCTGTACCAATTTCGTGGAAAGTGCTTGCAAAAACTTGTGAATTTTGAGTATGTTAAACGCCAAAGCACAAATCTATTACGAGTGCTTTTTTTTTCCATTCGTATTTTGTCATCGGTCATATTGTGAACGAGTGAGTCTTTAACTTCCTCATATTATAGTCTTACGGACGATCGCAATAGCATATTACCAATCAGTGGCTTATATTATGCAACCTGCAAATTTAAAAACATTCAGTTATTTCAGTGAATTAAAAGCAATCAATTATATTGCATACAAAGAATTCTCATCAATGCTTTCATGAAAACATTGCTGAGGCCTTTTACAGCAATTGATATTTCGTTTTAGTAATATTACTACCACGTTCACCAATTCCGTATAAAATCTGTCAGTTTCATAGATGTTGGATTAATTATCTTGGTCAGTCATGACATTCAACAGCCCCCTCTTTTTCTATTTCTTTTATCATCTACGCATTTTATGTTAATTTTTCTCCAACTGAATAAAACTTGAGGAATAATTCGGTAGAAAAACTCTCCAAATAATTGTTCTTCACAGAGTTAAAAGTATGCCTTGCTAAAAGCTACAGAATTTTTTAACGTTGGTTCCTCCTTCGTGAATAAAGGATGTTAACAGACTCTGAATTCATTTTTTTCAGATTCCTGTCCTTCGTTTTCTCAATCCGAGTCTGCAACTGACCAATTTCATTAAATACAACATGAAAAATTGGTGACTTCACCTTTATTCACGTCCACATTTGGTGACAATTTGCAGCATTTCAACTGCAGCTGGTTTACTAGCTGCAATAGCCCTTTAAAGCTGAGTAGATTGAAATCCATAGAACTTCATTTAGAAACTGCTTGCCACTTTTTCGTTGAAAAAAACAGGAACAAGGTTCAGTCGCTACAAGAGCAATATGAGGAAGACATGTGGCGAGTGTTCGATACAGACCAATCATTCCGATATCAATCTATCACTTACATTCCAAAAAACGTTGACAGCCCGAACCTCTTACAAGCTGAAGAAACAAAAAGACTTATTGCTCTTGTCAACGGAACAGCTGATCGCCTGGCAGGACTTTAAATTGGTTCTATACATGAGCAAGTAGATGACCAAGAAAATGCTTCGGACTTTACAAACAATGAAAATATGGAAAGTGAACAACAAGACTTTGGAGATGAAAAATTTAGCAACAGAATCCCGGGAAGATGATAACAACGTGGAAACAGCTACCCAAGATGAAAATAGTCCGAGCAATGCTGGTTTATCTGATGAGGAATCCCCATCGTCGTCACCGGTTTTTGAAAACGTTGAAGAATCTGAAGACAAGGAAGAAAACGTAGCCAACATTGCCAACCCCTTGACACGTTGCGATAACTCAGTTTCACAAAATTTAACTGTTACACAGCTAAATCTTCCTACCACGGGAGCACTTCAAAGGTATATAAAGCAGATTTTCGTTATTTTTTGCACGTTAATATTTTATGGATATAAAATGATTATATTGTGCTTCTGTGTATGATAAGGGAATTGAAAGTTGGGTCTGAATACAATGAAATCCAAATCACGGAAAAATCGGACAGACATGAGCAAATAAATGAGATTATTGCATCATCTTCAAGCATCGGTAAGCAATTTTGTGTTTTTGCATTACAAATTGAACTATTGGCTGCATGAAGCAGTTAACATATTTCTATTGATTCATCCGTTGCATGCAAACTGTATACAGCCTACTCATGGGAAGAAACTACTTGCGTATTCTTTTGAACTTTCCCAGAGTTTTCAATTTTTTTGTTTCTGGATAGGAAATTTTTAACTTTGGCGAAAAAAAATTATTTAAGTAATAACGTTGTATTATTGACGACAAGTTGTAATAACTTCCAGTAACCGCCAATTCAAGTTATTACAAGGCAACAAATAAGTCTTTCAATGAATTCAAAATTCAAAGAAAATTAAACGTTTCAATGAATGCTTCATTACACATATAGGCATATCTTATTCCATTCCTTATCTTTATTTCGGGCTTATGAAAAGTCTATTCCTGTCGTCACAAAAAATCCATCCTCCAAAGTATCTATAGATTTGTATGCACATCACCTGGTACCTAATAGCAATTTTTATTTTGATTACTTTATTTTCTCTTACTTTTTTACTATCCTCTTTTTCAGTTTCAGAAAGTCAATCATCAGCTCCTGTGTCAACCAGTTTTTCAAGAATTCCTCTCTTATCTACTAGTGCAGTTCATGCTGTCACCCATTCTTCAACATTGAGACCTATTGCATTGTCAAGTAATACAACTTTATACACACCATCAAATTCGTTACGCACTTTCACTCCACCATTTTTTGGAGCCATTGCTGAACCTCGGGCTAATATTCAAGCATGTCGTTTGACGGCTGTACCCATCACCACGAACACAACATTATTTGTACCAGCTTCATCACCAAAATTCACATCTCAAAGAAGGCCGACAGGAACCTTCAAAGCGGCTGGAGACAATTTGGCTCCTGACTTTAATGTACCTTTTAAACCTGAATCACGTTTCAATCCAGCATCAGCAAGAATTCCAACATATTGTTCTTCAACTGGTGGTTCGATTCTTCGTTCTCTCGCCAACGCTAGGGTTTCTGGACGGTCATTTATCCCACTGGCTATCCCCAAAAAACAATTACAGGCCGCTACTTCTGAACAAGTACATTTTTCTGAATAATCTCAGCAGTCCTCAAATCTCCCGCTACCAGAAGTTACTACGCTTTCATGTTCAGCATCAACTTCCGCTTCTTTTGTCTCACGATCAGAGTTGAATCCAACATTCAACATCCAAGACTCATTATCGGTTTTAGCTTCTGCATCTGCCACATTTTTACTGACACAAACAGCTTCTGTAAGTGGACTGTCTGAAATACACTCATCCATTATTGATGCTTACATCGCATGGTTATTCCAAGAGCTGAAACCGACATCCTTTTGTCGCTTGACATCTAACTTTTACAATCACGAATCAACAGTAATACATTTTGAAAATATTGACTTCTCCTCCTTCGAGAATGTACTCATTCCAGTTCATATTAAGGCTCATTGGTTTTTAATTCTTCTAACCACGCAAAAACCACAATATTTGTGTTTGATTCTATTCCACACTCACCAACGTATTACAGTGATGTCCTGAGCTACGTAAGAGCTTCAGTTGGAGCAGGTAAATACTATTGTTATGAGAGTTTCTGGAATTCCCCAACAGAGTAGGATCAATGATACTGGACTTTATACACTCAAGTTCTGTGAATCTATTCTGGACAACCCACAAAATCTAAGGAGTGGCTCCATTAACAGTCATAATATACAAAACTTCAGAATCGAAATAAAGTCAAAACTAGCTTAATTGAGAAGCGAAGAACACCCACTGGAAATTACGGTGCCATCATATCACGTTCAAAAAAACAACAAACCAAGAAAAAACTAGCAGTGGAACTTATGGATTGGAGAAAACCTAATCATAGTTCAGATTCTGAATGCAGCGATAAAGATTCCTGCGATTTATGTGAAAAATCCAATCGAAGAATGACATTGAAAGTTTTCACTCCTCAAGAATCATCGGTAATCACCGTAAATGTGGAAAACTTGGCGGATATTCAAACAGTTTGCAGGTAAATGTTAGGGAAAATCAAAACCATCGAACTTAAATTTTGTTATCAAGTTATTTTAATGCATACGTAAAATTTTGCTTTCAGTGCCTGCTATTATTATATTCAACAATTCGTACGAGCCGTCATACAGAAAGAAAGCAGCCTGATTTCCGTCATGGAAATTTTAAGACTTCCTCGAAAAGAGGTAACACTGAGTGACTGCTCCGTTTGCTGCAAGAAGAAAAGCCCTCTGTTTAGTTTTGACAAAAAAAATTAAGAATCATTTCTTAACGTACGCCCAGATGCTTGAATCAATTCCAAAAAGTAGATTCATTGACAGTGAAAGAGGCGTAATTTGCTCCGACTGTCAAGAACGCATTCGAAAACTTCATGTACAAGAAAAAAAGTTCAAAAAGAGTATGAAAAATTTCGAAAGTTTTACTCTCGCTTTCGAACTTGCAGTATTAATGATGTAGAGCGACAGGATTCAACTTTTGATTCCAGTGTGGAAGAATGTGGCAGCACAAGTAGCCAGTCTGAAGGTGTTGCTGAAACAAGTGACAGAATTAGTAGAAGCCCAAGAGGGAAGAAAACGAAAGCAACGGGTCCTACTCAAGTAACACCGAAAACAAAGATTTCAAAAGAAGAAACAAAACCTGAGGATCCATTTTTAGTTGATTTTGAAGACGAGATTGAACGATTTTCTTTGATGAATATTGTTGGCGCCGACACTGCACTTGATGACCCAATGGACTTGGTGAGTTTTAACTTTGACAAAGCAGAGTCGAAACTGAAAACTGAATGTCCAAAACTTACGTCCGTTTTGAAAGCTTTGAGCGGAAAAAAAGAGATGGGAAAACCAGAGGTGAGTGCTGCTTGCATATTGGCTTTCTCTAGAAGCCAGAAAATGAATTTGTTACAAAAAGAAGTAGCATTATCATTGTGGAAAGGTGGAATAAATAAGCAGGTCTGGTATTAAAAATTTATCGATGAGAAAATACAGTTGTACTACTTAGGAATTTTTGAAAATTTAATTTTGAATTTTTAACTTAGATGATCAGCGTTCTGAACAACATGGGGATTTCAGTTTCATACAGCTCGATACTGGAAACAGTTGATAAAATAAATGCCCGAAATGAAATCATTATTAGAACTTGGAAGCAGGTATTAAACGATTAAAAAAATTATGCTTGTGTAGCTTTATTGTAAAACACAATTTATTTAAACGGGGTACTTGTGTTTTAAAGGCTGAAGAAACCAGATAAGGGCGGCAGGGGCAAGACCAGTTTTCTCATGACGTGGATGAAATGTTACAACAGACTACAAGTCCACCCACAGTGAGCATTCAAAATTTGGTTTTAGAGGATACAGATTCGGATTTTATTCCTCGTCCACAAAGAAAAATTGTCAAAGCTCAGCGAAACATAATGGACTCACTTGAAGAAGACGTAACTGCTTCGTACTCTTATGTTTTCGATAACGTAAACACACTTAGGAAAGTTCGGCACGAGGGTCCGAACGTATCCAATATGATGACATCTGGAACTACTGGCTGTTTGGTAAATAATAGAATACCCTTTGCTGGGAACTATGCTTTTTCGGCAGCAAAGAATGCTTTAGAGGTGGATACTAGGTCGTTGTTGTTAAGTATGGAGGAAAAAAATGCACTTTTCGTACAAAAAGTAAGGATCTTTGAAACAGTGGCCGTGACATTCATTCATCACTTGAAACAAACTGTTTTTCAGAAGCAGATTGTGAGTGACCTGTTGCCATGAGCGGTAAGCGGCAAGTTCTCAGAAATCGTCTTTCGTTCCACTTGGTTACTTGGATGATGATGAATCGTCGATTAAAGGAAATATACGAATATTGGAAATACTTCAGCGAAACACACCCACAGTTGGTGACAGAAAAGCTCCTATAATTGTTGTAGGAGACCAGCTTACTTGCGCTCGCCTTGAGTCGGTGAAAGTGGTCCGAGCTCAGTCTGTGCATAATGACGATTTCAATAATATCTATCCCAGTTTTGGAGATTTTCATCGAAGGATGACCTTACTTCGAAACCTAGTGGGCACATTTTCCCTGTACTTGGCTTCTAAAAATAGTGTTGGTTCCCTAGCACAAATCAAGCAAATGATGAATTTCCGAAATGCTAGCGCCAATGTGAATGAATCTTTTCATGCCGTCTATGACTTGGTCGTAACTTCGATAAATGGTCTCGCAGTGGATTTATTGATGACTATAATGGAGATATCAAATACTGAAGAAGTTCCTCCACTTTGTCCAGAAATTTGTGATGAGAAAGCATGCGAGGAATATCTTGACTCGGTTTGCAGAAAAGCTGCGAGAGCTGTTTGCTTTTCAAAGAAACCAACGAACGGAGGTTGTTCTTGTGGTCAAGAGGGTGATCTCTTTCAGTGCAACAATTACCTATGTCAACGTTTTTTTCACAAATCTTGCTTTCCGGAATCAGTAATTGCTCCTACTAGTGACCTGACTGGGACATACTGCAGTATCATCTGCAGTGACAGAATATATCAATATAGTGTATCCTTATTACACGGATGCATGTGTCAAATTGAACGTCATGACGCGATTCGGCGAAATGATGCCGACCTAATTTATCTGCACATCAAGGAAGACTGTCAAACATTTATGAATGAGAAGAACTCCCATTATTTGAAATTAGGAATTCACTACTTGCTTTCGCAAGCAGGCTGCGTTCCTCCTCCAATACAACATGATCTGCGTTTGAACAGAACAATCAATCCTACCGGTGAAACTCTTGGCAACCTGGAAGAAGATCTTATGTGCGAACGATTGGTTAAGGACGCAAAGGAACAAATGAAAATTGTGAAAGGCGAATTCAACGTTAAAGCTCTTCAGCGAAGGACACTGATGAGTGAAACTTCAGAAACCATTTTAAAAAATCTGCAGTATGAAACAGATGCAACTCCAGCCAGCAAATCATCGCGCCATTTAGTTAAAGAAGAAGATATTAAGATTTTTGTGTCAAAAACTGTTCCAAACAAACTTTTTCACGTAGTAGGCCCTAGAGCGCATCCAACTCTTGAAAACTTTGAATACTATCCATATTTGAAATGTGAAAACAGCTTTTTGGAACAAGCGGACAAAATTAAAACCGAATTTGGAACGCTACAATGCCTGTTTAGTAACTTTACAGAGAAGCCAGTTGCTGAAGATGTTAGTCGGAGTTCCGAAAATGAAAATTTTTCAATTGCAATAACAAATCGATACAACTATGAAGTGCCAATTTTGAAAGTAAGGCAAGACAGTCGATTCAATAGTATCATGCGAAGATTCCCAAATCTACCCACTCCAAATGATATCCAATTTGACGTTGCGAAAGCTACGTATGAGGGAAAAGACACTATAGCAATTTTACCTACCGGATTTGGGAAAACGTTAATTGCTGGATTTTCGAGTGTTCTTCGTCATCTAGAAGAACCTGAAGGTGGAACAACAGTTACAGTGATTGTAGTACCATTGACTATTCTTATGAGCGAACATTCGAAAGAGATGCGGAAATGGGGAATAGCGGGATGCCAGTTGACAGCGAAAACTAAGGACGAAGTAATTCGTGATGTGAAGAACTGTAGAAATGACCCAGACACAGGATATGAGAAACTGTTTGTTCTGGTATCCACACCTGAGTTTTTGAATACCGTGGCTGGGAAAGAAACTTTTAAGAATCTTCAACCGTCAATAATGTTTGTAGATGAGGCACATCTGGTAAAGGAGTGGGGTGAAGAATTTCGCCCTGCGTTTGCAAATTGATGTGAATTAAGAACATTATCTGCATTCATTATTTGTGCCTTAACTGCTACATGACTCAGACAACACTAGAATGTATTCAGTCATCTCTGAATTTGGAAACTGACGCAGTAATTTTTGCAGCAAGTCCTAATAGACCAAACATTTTGCTTGAGACAATTCCCAGCCGAAAAAGAAATGCATTTTTGGAAGACAACATTTGCGGAAACTTGAGAAAGCATGGCAAACATTTCCTTCGAACAATAATTTTTGTGGACACGTATTCAGAATTGGTTACCGTGAAGAAGAAAGTCATGCAGGTCCTTCAAGAATATGCATATCAAGGCGAGAATACACCTGAGAACTGCATGCTGGGAACCTATTGCGCAGAAATGACGGATGCGTCCAAAAAATTTATCCAGCGCTCATTTGAAAGTAAAGATGGAGAACTGCGTCTTCTGATAGCCACTGTAGCATATGGAATTGGGGTTAACAACAAAGATGTAAGAGCCGTAGTTCACTGGTCAGAACAAAAGAATAAATCAAAATATTGCCAACAAATTGGTCGTGCTGGAAGAGACGGTAGATTGGCGATTGCTGTCAGCTTTAGTAAGACAAATCAGCCAACCCAATGTCAAAGAAAGAATGAGCAACTCGACACCGTACCCAGACTAGCATGAGGCATATACAAAGCAATGCATACCAATTCGTCACGTTACCATGCAATCTCATATCCACCAGCCATCACCAAACAAACAGTTAACTAAAGCCAAATGCATGCCCTGAGAATTTACCTGGTAAGTGGCCAAAATTTGCCTCAAATACGAGATAAAGTCCAACAAGGAGACTCGGGAAAGTAGAAAAATTCTTCAAAAGTGTTTTTATTGAGTTTTTGTTGAGTTTGACATTTTGAAATAATTTAGCTTAACAATAATCTCAGAAGGTTTACTTCCCAAAAAGTCTGCAAAGCACATTAAATGTATGAATGGAAAAATTCAAAAAACCAAGACCAAATTCAAAATCTCACCTCGCAAACACAGCAAGAACTTTGGAGACTAGACTTTGAACAAACTGAAAAACGTTGTCAATCGGCGCTGTAAAACAAAGTATAGAAAACTAAAATCTTCTCGCGTTCTATCATAAAAAAGTATCAAAATGAGCACAAACCGATTCCAATTGAGCGACCCGCTTGAATTCTCCTAAACTTCTCAATTTTGCCTTAAAATGAATAGAATATGATACGAACAAATCAATGACAAAAAAAAACAATTGATAAACACTCACTCATAGATCTACCATGGTTAGGCGCATGATGACCAGTGCATTTGGGAAACCCTTTGGGTCCCCAGGCGTAAATTCTCGTGAGGTTACCGCTGATGTTGATGTTGTTTCCCCGATTTGGTTTCCACCCTTTATTACCATTGGGAGGTGGTCTTGGGGTTGTTGGCGGTGTTATTTTTTCTCCACTCTCTGTCCATCCAAGATTTTGCTCAATACTTGGTGGTTCATATTCTGGTGGCTCTTCTTCATTTGGCTGCCAGCCCCAGCCGTAATCTTCTTCTGAAGAACCAGTTTGTAAGCCTAGCACAGGCGACAAAATTATGTCCAGGCAACGACCGACCATGGAGAACACCTCTGAAAAAGTTTATGTAGCCATTCAAATTGTGATTTTTTTAAATTAATTGATTTTTCTAAATCTCACCACAATACACAGTCGGTGGAATAAGTTTGTTGAGAATCGGAACATATCCACAAACGTAATCGATTGATGTTCCAATATTGGCAAATTTGAGCATCAAACTACCTAGTTTTTTTTGACAGAATCAAAGTTTTTAGAAAAAGAGAAAGAAAACTAAAAAAGGACTCGCACCGGCAACATGTAAGTATGACATTTTCAGAATTTGTCAAATTTTTTTCGCGCTGAATTTCAATAAATCAATCAATGCTCCCGACCTCCTAACTCACTATATCGGAGACACTGACTCCCACATGCAGATCGCTCATTGCTAAGTGTTAAGCACCGCTCTCGAGCTCCCATCTTATTCATAGGGAATTCGTATGTTTTAAGTACAGGTTGCTCAGTGTTAACATCTTTAAACTGAACAGTTTACCAAAAAATAATTAATACTATGTTTTTAAGGACGTGATTCGTGTCAAAAATCAAATAAAATGCGAATAAATAGGAAATCAAAACAGCTAAACTTTGAGTCGCTACTTACGTCCAAATTTTTAATTTCGTGTCCCGCATTTAGCCAAAACTCAATGCCAAATAGTCAACCTTAAATACGATGGAGTAATTCTTCTGGTGTATATTGCATATCTATTTCTATGAAATCAATAAACAGAATTTAACTGCAAATCAAGTTGGTTAAATCGTTTTCTACGCAGTTGAAAACCTGGAAAATCATGTTGGTATCTTTTTTTAGGGTTATTCTATCCTCTATTGTTCTTGATTTTTCACATTCGAAATTGCGTGTTTTCTATTTTGAACTATACAATCTTGTTGGCAATATTTTTCTCCTGAATGACTGAAACAGATAAAATCGTGATTTTCTGTTTCCAACATCCAGAATCGAAGTGTACGCTATTTAAAGCCTTAAAATTGAATGTTTTTTTGAAAACTGTTATTTATTTATAGCAAATAGAGAAACGGATGAAAAAAATTTATATTTCCAAAATTTTGAAAAATTTTCATTCATTCATGTCACTGGTCTTTTAACTTAATAATATTACCTTTTCCAAAAAGTCTCTGACTCATTTTTCTCCCTGATTTGCCACCAACTTGAAAAAAAAAATTCAAAACTTTTAAATTGATCTAGGGTTTAGATTTAAATTCAATTCTAAAAAAATTAAAAAAAGTACTGTTATTTTCCTTCATCAATTTAACAATAGCTTTCTTGGCATCATACAATCCTTTGACAGCCAACTTTCTTATCTTTTTATCTGATTTTTTGACCACACTGACCAAATGTCGAAACAATTCTACGATAAACTGTTTGTCAGGATGAGTCTCTTCCCAATCTTTCTTCATTTCGATCAAACTTTCCATCAAATGTTTTGAATCGAATTCTATCACAAAATTATGTTTAGTCTTTTTGTATGTGAAGAAAACTCATTAATACGTATACTCACTAACTGTAAAAAAACTTCGAAATTTCTGAATTAGCATCGAGATCCATGAACTTTTGTTTAATTTGTTCCAGACTATTTGAGATATCCATGACTATCTCTCGGTCAAGGTTATTTATCACATCGTCGAATATTTCTTTCACGAATTGTATAAATTGTTTTCCTGGGTTTGCTTCCTCATAACTTTTTTTCATGTTGATCAGGGTTTTCATTATCCGCTTCGGACTGAAGTCTGCACACAAAAATTAAGTTGTTACCGTAGTTGAAGTCTTCCTAAAAATTTCATCATAGGGGAAACTTAAATGCACCTTTAAAAAGCTCTTTGAAGACCCGACTTGTCTGTTCACTGAGAGCGCGTCCGTTCTTCCTGTCACTTTCCTTAGCCATTTGGACAATTTGGGTTTGGATTTCTACAATTTTCTTCTCAATATCTTTTTCACAAACAGTGTCAAATGCCTTTTCAATCGCTGCTTCTATAAGTGGAGCTTCTTGATTTTCTGATTTGATTTTTGTTTTTAGTTCATCAAGCTTTTCAAGGACCATATTTGGGTGAAAAACTAGGAAGTAGCAACAAATTTTTAAAACTTGTGTGAAACTATGCAAAAAAAATTTGAATATTGAAAAAACATCGTACCGTCAATAGAATGGGCTAAATCTTGAGCTAATTCGGGATCTGCTTCATAAACGACATCCAGCGCACCATTTTTCCATTCCTCTATTTTGTTGACCATGGAATTAAATTTTTCAGCTTTCTCGATTTCAGATGATATCATTTCCAATAAGGCTTCGGAAGGATGAGATGGATTTTCTTGTTTTAAATGATTTGTCATTTTCAGTACATTTTCTACCGAAAAGGTAGTGCCTAAGCGATAGTTTCAATTTCAATTTAAAACCTAAAAGTTTGAGAATGAGCAGCTAAATTCAATATTGCATAGGAATTTCTGGGCCAAGCACTCACTAAAATTTGATCCATGAGAACATCTTTTGTTCTTTTCGCTGATTTTGTTGTCTGCCGCAAAATTATAACAAAAATAAAAATGTATTACTCGAATAGAATTTAACCTATTTTACTTACCAACATCAGCATTGATGATCTGTGCACACAAAATGAATGTCAATGCTAAAACAAGCCTCATTTCGATTCCTCTTATCAACCGATCCCGAAGAAACTTAAATAAGTACTCTTAATCGTGTAACTCATGTTCAGCTGGCCACCAAACTTTGTTATTGAATATTGTTTACTTTTAAATAAACTGGGTCAGTTCAAATAGGAAATCCATTGTCTTAAAATAGACCACGGGCTTCCTGAAACTTTTTTCAGTTATATTGATTGCTTGAAAAGTTTTTTTGTAAATGCTGAGTCGAATTATGCATGTATGCATGTATTTTCATGGCTGGTCTATTGATGCGTTTTATACACATCTACAGTGAATTGAATTATCTTTGCTTCAATAAAACTCTCGCAAACTTTAAACAAATCACAATTTTATTGCGGATTTGCAATAATCAGATCATCATTTAGTTAAATAAAGAACAGATTGTCACTTGTGGGTACAATATTATTCTGTTTTTTATTTGCCTCTTCCACGAGTACAGTCGAACAGTCTGCGACAAACATTCATGAATCAGTTGAGAATTCAAATCTCTAAAAAAAACAAGACAAAAATATTTTGACTGACTTTCCGAAAATGGCGGCAAAACTTCTCATCATATTTTGAAAAAACTCTAGTCCAGCATCTATCGGAGCTGCACACAAGACAAAATAAAGAATAATAAAATAAGAGGGTGGACAAAATAAATCGTACTTATAAAATAAACAAATATTTTATTAATAATATTGAATAACTCAGCGAACCGAATCCACGTCCATAACGTCGAATCCTAAACGGATCTTCTTTTTCTAGAGCAAACCATTGGAATCACGTGACTGATCCTCTTTTTTTACTAATAATAATACAGCTATTGTTAAAAAAATTAAACACACTCATAGACCGTCCCGCATGATGATCTGGTCCACCCAATTCTTCCAGATTTCCAAGTATGGGTGACAATATGATGTCTAGAAGCCTTCCAATCATTGAAGTTAACTCTGCAAATTTTGGTTTCGTTTATTCTTAATATTTAGAATTAATTAACGAACTATTGGAAAGCAATTCACCGGTAAACAATCTTGGTGGCAAAATTGTATTGATTATTGGGATGTACGAAATAAGAGTATCGAGTCCTGCACCAACTCCTCCCACCCTGGTCATAAAACTGCCTAAAATTCAAGTTTTGAAACAATTTTATAAATTTTATTGTGAACTATAAAACACGAAAATTTTTGAATTTTTCTGATTATTTTCGTTACCCTGCCCGAAAACGTTTCGTCCCGATTTCCTACCAGATTTTGGACTGACTGCAAAAAATTAAATTAATTATCGTGTTGTAATTCCGATTATTTCTCAGGCAATAAAGCAAAATAACTAAACTGTTATTATCCTTCATTAATTTCTGAATGGCGCGCTTAGCATCATACAATCCTTTGAACGCCAGCTTCTTCAATTTTTTATTAGATTTTTTAAAAACTCTAATGATATGTCTAAAAAGTTCCGCCATGAATTGTTTGTCAGGATGTGCAGCAGCCCAGTCTTTTTTCATTTCTATTAGACTTTCCATCAAATTTTTAGGATCAAGTTCTGAAAAAAAATGAATAAGTTATCAAAAATATAAAACTCGAATGTAAAAGAAAGGAAACTAACTGTGAAAAAAGCTGGACAGTTCAGAATCGGGATCGATGTCAGAAAAAGCCTTTTTTATATTTTCCAAGCTGTCAAAAATTTCTTGAATAATTTCGCGATCCAATTCTTTAATGACATCATCGAAAATCTCCTTTACAAACAATATGAACTCTTTTCCAGGATTTGCTTCTTCATAGCTTTTTTTCATTTTCTTTAGCGTTTTCATGATTCGCTTAGGGCTGTAATCTGCATTTTTAATTCTTCCTTGCATTCTTAGATGGTGAAAAAAATTATTCCAATTATTCTGTGTTACCAATAAACAATTCCTGGAAAACTTTGGTTGTCTGGTTGCTTAAAGCACGTCCACTTTTCTGATCCTCTCTTTCAGCCATATCGAGAATTTTGTTTTGGATCTCTTCTAACTTATCTTCAATAGTTTTTTCGCAAATTGTTCCCATTGCCTTTTCAACTGCGGCTTTCAAAAAAGGTTGACCGGGAGCTTCTGATTTTAAGGTGTTTCTAAATTCTTCTAGCTTTTTTACTGCTATAGTCGCGTCGAGACCTAGTTGTTTGAGTATTGAAAATAAATATTTCACATTGATGAAATGCGTGTAGTTAGAATAAATATGACCCATTTTAGTCTATAACCATGAAAAACTACCGGAAAAAAAATTGTGGGCTTACAAGGCGTCTGAAAACTCAAACCAAGTTAACCGTGCCACATTTCTGACAAATGAATGTTATTTTAAGTGACAGTATTGGAGTTTGGAGTTCCTTAAACGTTCCTATAGATGCTCATGATGGCAAACATTACAGTTTGGGGCAAAATCCCCTACAATTTAGTCAGAATCGCTTGACAACTGGCAAAACACAAAATTGTCCTTACACTTTTGACTCGACTTTTTAACTTTTTTATAGTTTGTTTAAAATTCCCTTGGTGCTCCAATATACATAAACACTGTATGCACGATTCGAATTTTTACAAAATTCTAAACAAAACATGCAAAAAGTTTTTACAAGGTTACACGGTTGATTCCAACTGCTTTTACAAAAAGCTGCGTGCTGTGTCATCATTTATGGTAGGGCGCTGTACATACACACATCACACCAATAACTGAATATTTTTTACTTTCTCATAGTTTTTGTAATCCGATAATATCATAGCGCCTGCAGTTGCCACGAATGATTGTAAATAGTCTCTCATAATTTTTTGGAAATTTTTAATGCTATATATTTTGCACTAATAAATAATACCCAAATCAAGTTTTTCGGTTTTTTACATTCAGAATCATTTTTTGCGCTTCGAATAACTTAAAAAAATCTTGTTTGAATCATTTTTTAACTGAATTTCTTTTCCTAGAATTTTTTTCCACACAAATAATCTTTAAATAGGGTTAAAATCAGGTTTTTCGGTTTTTAACATTCAGAATAGTTTTTTGCGCTATTTAAAACCTGTAAAAAATTTTTTGAATCATTTTTTAATCGAGTTACTTTTCCACTTAAAAGTTTTCGAATTGGAATAAAATCATGTTTTCATAATTTTGTAACTGAATGTTTTTTAACAAATAAAACTTGAATGGGATTAAAATACGGTTTTCTGGTTTTTCACATTCCAAATCATTTGTTTATGATATTTAGAACCTTGAGAATGCTTCATTTGCTTGTTTTTTATTCGAAATTTTTTCCTGATATTTAGTGACCTCAGGCGGTTGATGGATATTGAATTCCATTTCAGATTCGATTCAGCACAAAAAAATTAAATTTGGACTAATCTTTACAAAAATTGCATTTAAATACCATTTTTCAGTGTTACCTTTGCTTTGGTTTTTTTAAGTTTTGGCATTTTAGCATTTTACAAACGACTCTGTCCCCTCGCTGTACTCCCGCAGCAGGAACTTTGCTTTATGTGAGTAGAGCGTCCCTCGCTAGGCTGAGGCATTGCCAATATGAGCCAGAAGTTTTGAATTTGGGTCAAACACAAAGTTATGTCTGAAGCACTTGAAAACTTTATTTACAGTTTTCAAATCTACTTTATAGTTAGGTTAATGAATGCTTTGAACTCTCCCTCCCCCCTTTTTAAGAAATCGGAAAAATAATAAAACTTGTAGAAAGATCAATTAAACTCATTTAAGCTCTCGTCAACACTTAATCAAATTTTCCTTATTTAATGTACAGTAGAATTAATATAAAGTATTCATCCATAATTTAAAAGGTTTTTAAGATTGAACCATTTACAATGGAATTAAATGAATTCTTCAATTCTAGCATGATTCAAGTTGCTGATGTCATGCGCTTGATATTCATGAAAAAATTAGCCAGTAGCTAATGTCAACTCTGCAAAGATGAAAAGAAAATTCTCCTATGAAAATTAAAATTTCTTCTGTAAATCTTCAACTAATTACGCGGGTATATTTTAATGTGCGGAACCTCTTCATTCATGCTCACGCCTTAATATACATTAAATCAAGCATATTGATCGTCTAAAAGACTACAAAAAAAATTAAAACAATTTCACGAATTTGGTCAAAATATTCCAAAATCTATCTAATAAAGTGTTAAAGAGAGCTTAAATAGGCTCAATTGATCTTGTTTGACACTGAAACAGTGATTTGTACCACTTAGAATCCCTCATTTTTAGAAAAAACTCTAAATTTTATGAAAAACATTTTAGGTAAAACTAGAGCTTGATTTATGACATTTTTTCGAAATTTCAATCAAAAAAACCTTTTTTTCAAAAAATATTTTTTAGTGCCAATAGCGTCAGTCGTCCCGCTGTTTTAATTGACCGATTTGTTGTGTCAACCAAACTCTCAACATTTGACAGTTCCCTACCGTTTAGTGAGTGCCCTAAATCCTGAGCAAGATCCGGATCGCTCTCGTAAACAACATCTAAAGCATTGTTCTTCAAATCTTCGAAGTTTTGAGCCACAGTTTCCAGATTCGCCTTGTCCACATTTTCTAATTCCAAAGATACTATTTCCAACAGAGCTTCAGAGGGGTGCAATGGATTTTTCTCCAAGACTTGATCTTTCAACTTCACCAACTCATCAACCGATAGATAACCTTTGTTTTGCAAAAAAAAATTCCTAATCCATCCACAATTTCAGCAGCATTTCACTAAAAAATTGCTGGGTTTAAAAGAATATCATTTAATTGAATGCTAGAAATATTAATTAGCTTACTTGATTTTTCGCAATGGTTGCTGCATCGCTTTATTTTATCTATTTGAGGGTCTGTGGAGTGTAAAAACAATTGATTCCTGCTAAGCAATTAATATTTTTTAATTTTTTTGAAAGCTCACCTCTGTCACAATTGACAAGAACTGCACAAAAAATCAAGGATAGAACCAAACTTTGTAACTTCATTTTGAGTGTTCTTTAACTTAATATGGCAGTTGTATAGTTAAAATTGGGAAGGAGGCTCACAGGCTTGTTAAGTACAATGGCAATTGTACTCTGTATTTCTATTGTACAATTGCGTGTATTTTGTGACTTCCACTTATTGTTATGACTTATGATTTTTGGAATGTTTTTTCTGAAGGAGGAAAATTTGTTTGTGTATAGTTTATAAAACGATAGGCGAATAGTCCGGTTTTAGCAGTTGTGGCACACGAAAAAAATTAAAAAACACACATTTTACCTGAATTTTTCGAAGAATTATATAACAAACACTAAAATATTACCTGAAAAATTTTGATATTTTTTTGAAAAAAGAAAGACAAAAACATCTACCTGCATACATCATCCTACATCCCTTATAAAAAACTCGCAAAAAATCATAAACGCACCAAACTTCATCACTTTACTAAAAAAACCACAGATTTTCAATAGTTTACTTATCAATGTGCTACTAAAAATATAAATTGCTTCAAACATAAGGGATATTCACGAGCACCGGGGTAACGGGGTATAAGGGTATTAGGGTAACTTTTTGTAACGCATTTAAATGGAGAAAAGTTACCCTAATACCGTTTTACCCCGTTACCCCGGTGCTCGTGAATACCCCTATTAAAAACCAATGTAGCCTAGAAATATTTCGATTCCTAAAAACAAATTGGTAGTAAGCACACAAATATTATCAAATAAACTGCTCATCATGGGAAAAAAGCACTAAATTCACTAAAAGATTGACAATTGATCATGGCGCAGTTAATAAAAAATTTTTAAGCAAAGACGGAGCAAAAGTAGGCCGAAAGTGAATCATCAAAGACTTTAGCTTAAAAATATTCTAACTTAAGCAAATGTTTATGATTTGAGTTCACTTATGCATTTGTGCTGGAGCTGAATCATAAACGCGAAATGAGGCTGCTTAAGTAGCAAAAATGAAGCAAAAACTTATGTCACCTAAATAGGTGTCTTAAGTCAGATTTCTCCTACTGATTACATGTATAAAATTTTCAATAGTGTTTACGATTGAATACTCAAAAAATTACTGATGCGTTTGAAAAAATAACACCACCTTCATGCTCCGCTGCAAAAGCACGCCCCGCTGAAGTCAACATTTTAATTTAGGGGCCATATGTGGTGGTGTTGTGGTATCAACAACTTGATTAATTTCCGAAGATGAACAAAAGTCACAGCTTGAAAAAAAACAATTAAATCTTTTGAAAAACACAAAGAAGAGTATTTTCAATCATTTTGTTTGTCAACTTTGAAGTTTTCACACAATTCACCACACGTAACCAGGTGACACAAATCTCTGTGTCCTCACAGTACACTTATCGAACGGTGTTTAACTTTTATCCATATCATACTTCCACGACTTGAAGTAATAGTGTATGATTACTTTTTGTAAATTGCTAGAGTCCAACGCTGCTCAACATGTTTTACAGTCACAGGGTGGTAAAAAGTGAACTTAAGTTAAGACACTAAAAGAAAATTTTGACTTAAGCATCAATATTTGATTTTTTTTTATGATTCAAAAGTTAAGCATGCTTAAATTTTGCTTTAGTCAAGTAAACACTTAAGAAAAATTTTATGAACTACGCCCATGGATACAGTAGATACTGATCATGGACACTCATCACTTCATGCTGTCATGGACACTTACATTTTGTTGTGTTGTAATTTTGTCATCGGAACCATATGTATTGCTTATATGTATGTCCTTTCATGTTGTCATTAAAACAGTAGATTTTGCCCGTTTGCACCAAAAATTCCAAAGAGCGAAAAAATTCTTCGCACCATCGCACCATATTGTCGAGCGCCATAAAATACCAGCACCATAGAATCCCCACACCGAATCGTACTCGCCATAGTGGCCGCACCATACTGGTAGGTAGCCCTCAGAATGAGTAATAACATGATATGTAAAATGTTGAAATCCACCCTACTTAATCTAAAAACAATGGCTAAAAATCCTGACGTCAGACCTTGACCTAGTTTGTACCTAGTCTATAAGGCTGTACACGCACATTATCAACGGTCGTAGTGCTGTGCACAGTTTATGAGATTTGGCTTCCCCGGCATTCAATTTAACAAACATTACAGGTCGAACTCGCGACCTCAGACCTGACACTTTTGAAACTTTGACTGGCCATAACTTTGCACTGAGCGCACAGATGTGCCTGAAATTAAAAATTTGTGCTGTAACTTAGGGTTGTGAACACGCACACAAAGTTTGAAGGTGGAGGGTCTAGCCCTTGACCTACTTTGTACCGGAATGACTCTTCACTTTTTTCAAAAATTTGGAATTTTTTTTTCAAAATTAATTAATTTAAGCATGATCCAAGGCACTGAACACGCCTGTATTTTTTCGGAGGTCAAAACCGGGACCTTCAATTTTTTCCCCCTATAGCTCAAGGTCATTTTTTTCAAATCTGTACTACACAGTGCTTATTAGTATGAAAATTCTGAAAACTAGTAACAAGGAGTTTTTAATGTCCCTATATACGAATCTGAAATCAGACTATCCGAATTCGGTGTAAATTACTCGCTCGGTTTCACTGAATGTAAAAAAAAATTTCATCCAAAAATTTAAAATAGCTGTCTCTCGTTGAATATAAGACCCAAATGATTTCAAGTGTCAAAATCCGAAAAAAAAAGTTTTTTCTCCGATTCGGGTACTATTCGTGGAGAAAATAGATTCGGTTAGAATATAAGATAAACATTTTTTTCTAGGTTTGCAAAGGCGTAGAAAATTATTCTGAACGTCACATACAGTAAAACCCGATTTTTATCCGGTTCGGGTATTTCCTGTGTAGAAATTATATTCAGTAGATATATGATGCAAACATGATTTTACAAGTTTGAAAGTGCGTTAAAAACGATTCTGAATGTCATAAACCCTATATGTTATAAACTACACAAGTAATACCCGAATCGGATTGAAATCGAATTTTTTCGGTTTTCGACATTAAGAATCGTTTTCTACGCTATTTGAGACCTAGAAAATCTTGTTTGCATAGATTTCTCACTTGATGTCATTTGTACACAAGTAACAACCAAATCAGATTAAAATCGGATTAAAATAGGATTTTTCAAAAATTTTTTGAAAAATTTTCATCTGAACGTCGTCTTTTGTGTTACTGGTGTCCTTTGGTTCAAAGTCGAAAAATTTTTAGACGATAAGCAATGAAAAACGTGAAACTTCGTTTAAGATTGAAAAACCAGTATTATGACCTTTAACTTCTGAAAAAATATGTCAACGGTCAAAAATTCGAGTTATTGCATAAAACACCATTTCCCGGAGCAGTCAAGCTTTTTAATTTTATTACGACTGTTGAATATCTCTGACTGAAATTTTTTCTTAAAAAAAGTTTTCTAACTTTCGTTTTTTCATCGTTTCTACGCTATTGAAAACCTAGAAAATCATGTTTGCATTATTTTTATACTGAATGTGATTTCTACACAAGTAATACCTGAATCAATTAAAAATCGGATTTTTCGGTTTTTGACATTCAGAATCTCTTTCTACGCTATTGAAAACCAAGAAAATCATGTATGTGTGTGTGTGCACAGAATTTCATGATTTAAGTAGAGCAATTTGATTGATTTCAAAGTTACTTGGCGATATTTTTTCTGCAGTTACCGTGCTAACAAAATTTTAAATTATTTAACTGTTCCTGATTATTATTTAACCTAAATAAAGTTGTCCGACAGATTTGTTGATTCTAGAAGAATATATAACCTTGATTACCGAAGGTTATCGTTACTTTTTAAGCATTTTGGATGAAAAAAATTTTGAATGAAAGTGAAAATAAAATCTAAGGAAGCTAGGTTTTATTCCTGATGTAGGTGTTGCTTAAGGGCCATGCAAAATGGGAAATAGACGTCATCGCTTATCAGGAGTTAAAAAACCAGTCAGGCACACCTGGAAGGCTTGGTTTACTTATTGTTAAGCATTTTTGGGACTCGAAGACGAGGTTCGGTGGGCGAAAGCTAAATCTGGCAAGAAAGTAAACAGGGAAGCAACTGTTTCCCCGCAAGTTTTATCAATGACGTTGAAAGTAAGTTAAATTTTGAAATACCTTTTTTTCACATTTAACATTTTCAAAGCAGTTGTCTTTATTCGTTTATGTTTTTGTTACACAAGATGACGTTGTTTCAACCCACAATGACGCTAACAATGTTGCAAGGCGAGTTAGAAAAGCAATAAGTGGAGCGAATTCAGAAGCCAGACGTTAGCTGAAAAGGGCCAACAAAAATGTGGAAGAAACTACAACCAACTGCGGCAAAATATATTTTTAACAATAAGGCAGGCCCAGAGCGATAAGTAAAGTTCAGTTGCTTCACTTTTGTTGTTTGGCTCATTCATATCATTTTCTTCCACATAGTTGTGGAGTCGCGTGAAGAACTCATTTTCCAGATGTATGTGGGGTGAACTTGACATATTTAAAAGATCTTGAACCTTTTCATTTTCTACTTGCACTATAATATAATTTTTCCGGTTCAAGTTAGTATAGTAGTAAGTAGTAGTAGTAGATAGTATAAAGTTTTCCGGGAAATAGTATAGCTCATTAGGCTTTCGGCTGCACACATGGTGTTTCGTCTTGGCCTAAGACCATAATTGTTCTATTGTTTAACAAAATTTTGAAGCTCTTGCTGTATTACAATGCTGAAACAAAAATTAAGAACCGTCTTGCAGTTATAGTTGTCCAAAGCCAGTTTTGCATACGATTCCAAGTCATCAAATAGGTTCATCCAAATTTGTATCCACATTTTTCTTAAGACTGACCACCAAGATTCAATTCGTTGGTTGTGCTGTGAAGTTCCATATATATGAGCGCTGAAACAAAGCATAAAAATGTTGCCTGGTACCAGACAAGTACTGTCTGGCACCAAATAGGAAAATACTATACGATATATATGCTATATAGATAGGCTACGACCTTTCTCCTGTAGTCTTCTTGGGTCCTCCTTCTTTTCTGTGTGGATGTGGAGTTCTTGATCCTGGTGATGGGCATTCTCGTGGACGTGAATCCTCCCTTCTTTCCAGGCTGTTCATTAAATCTTGAAGTCCAAGATGTCGCTGGACTCGTCATCTCCTCCCGGATGCAATTAACCTGCAAGAAATAAACAATATTTTAGAAACATTAATTAGGTTAAATATAATTAATATAGACTAAAATTAAATGTTTTTACCTACACCTTAGTGTGTGTTAGTACACAACAACTCTTTATGTGAAAAAAAGTAACCTTTATGCCAAAGAGTAGCAAGTTTTCCAATTGTTTCTAATATCCATAGCGAAGTCCAGGCTAATGCAGGATTTTCTGCACATAAAAAAGCGTCAAGAAAATTATTTTACATTGGAGAGATACAATGTACGATTTTGTGACCACCAAACAATGGCCACTTTTGGAGGATTTTCTTCCATATAAACTAAATTTCTTGAATAAAACAGGTACATTGTTGTTGCAGCTAAAATCCTGGTCGGTTATACTTTTAATTTATTTTAAACATAGAACAGAATTTTAAATTTTTAAACTCACCTTAAAATTATGGCATCGGAATTCCTTTTTCATCTTCTGTTCCTGGTTACCGGAACAAGGGTTAGTTTAGTAAGTAAGTTAGTTAGTACAAGTTATTAGTTTTTGCTTAAAAACTTAAGTTTTCTCTGAAACATTAGACTGGCTTACCTCTTCTTTCGGGGATAATGGTCACGTGAGGAAAGATTCCCGGAATCCTTGTGACCTAATCTCCAACTACAATTAAGGATAGTTTTATTAGTTCGTTACTTACCATAGAAAGTAGGTGTAAACTTCCATTATAAATGCTTTGTAAAGTACACTATGGAGATTACTCATAACGGATAGATGACCTTGAAATTTCGGTTGTCTTTGATTTCCCACCAAACAACTAAACAGAATGACTTTAAATTTCCCACATTTAAGCAATCTAATGTACTTGTGAACTGATTAGTTTTTGGAAATTATTCGTTCATTACTTAGCAATTAAATCCAAAAAACTATGCATTTTAGGCATTAATTACACTTTCCAGTGGGACGACGAAAGTGTTTTCATCATAAAACACATTTTATAGAGCAAACAATGTAGATTGGCGTAGCGGGACGTTTGTTTTAAATTAGTTAATAACTTTAGCCGCAATTAAGAAAACAAGTTGAAAAATGATTTAGGTGGGATACAAGGGTTTTCTGAAAGTCACGTCACTTTTCCCTCACGCACTATTCACTAGTCTCCTTAAGCGGCATCTAAATCACACAATGTAAAGATAGCAAGCATGGCTTTACTGAACATAAAAACAAATGTTTAACCTATGTGGCATTTAAAAAAAATGCAATGCTGATAGCAAGGATGACTGACTATACAACTAATAAATGTTCCTTTAACGCAAAAAAAAAATTTATATGTCCAAATAAAACTAATAAAGCAGAACACTGCATATGCTTCTTGCTGAGGTTTATTAACCAATTGTGTCATTTTGCTCATGTGTAGGCTACGAACACTATCCTAAATAGCCGCGCGTACCCCTATATTGTGTTCACGCAAGTAAGTTTTCATTTACATATAGATGCTTATTATGATTAGTTCAGTAATTATTCAACTCTAGAAAAAAAAGTAGCTCTTTATTTCAACTGAAGTACAAATTTATCACTTTTTGTTAGGGTACTACATGTTCATTCAAAACATATTGGCTCCAAACTATGACAAAAAAAATTACAGTCCAATTACTACATGGATGGCTGACGATTGAGGATTTGTAATTTTCTAATATCGTAAATCGTAGCGCACGTAATGCACGATATAGTTGAAAATATTCTCTCTCATGAAGGACATTCTGCAGGACAAATTTTTTTAAACGCAATTAATACTTGAATCGGAATAAACACAGGTTTTTTCATTTTTGACATTTAGAATTGTTTTTTGCGCTATTTAAAACCTGGAATTTTATGTTTAAATCATTTTACAACTGATTGTCATTTCTACACAAATCATACTTGAATCAGATTAAAATCATGTTTTTCTGTTTTTGTTATTCAGAATCGTTTTTTACGCTATTTAGAACCTAGAAATTGCTTTATTTGTTTGGTTTTTATTCGGAATTTTTTCCCTGATCTTCTTTGATCTCTAGAGGGTGATTGAGACTGAATTCGAAAAATCTGATTCTGGATTCAGATTTAGCATACCGAAGGAAAGATTAGGCAACTTTTAAAAAAAAATTCATTCGAATGGTTTTTTTTAATTTTACCACTGCCTTTGTTTTGTAGGTTTTTAGTATTTTAGCATTTTTCAAACGACGACTTTGTTCCCTCGCTCTACTCCCGCACAGAGATTTTCAATATAATGTCAGTAGAGCGTCTTTCGCTCATCAGGCACCAGGCTACATGATATAAGCCACCGATTTGACACACGCTGTTCCGATTATTTGAGTGTCAATCGAATTGTTAATTGTTTTTAGCTCGTGATTCTGGATTCGGATTCATTATACCAAAGTGAAGATAAGGCAACTTTTTACAAAAAAATTATTCGAATGTCATTTTTTAATGTTACCACTGCCTTTGTTTTGTAGATTTTTAGTATTTTAGCATTTTTCAAGTGACTCTGTTCCCTCGCTCTAGTCCCACACAGAGATTTTCTATATGTCAGTAGAGCGTCTTTCGCTCATCAGGCACCAGGCTACATGATATAAGCCACTGATTTGATGCACGCTGTTCCGATTATTTGAGTGTCAATCGAACTGTTAATTGTTTTTAGCTTGCGGAAGCAGCTACAGTTCAGGAGATAGTTCAGATGGTTTCAGATCTCAGTGTCATATTCTTTTCCATTTTATGGTGTATTTACCCATCATTAAAAGAATTGTTTGCAACCAAAAAAGAGCAATTCTACATATCTACATTTAAAACTCAAATCGGCCTCTATTTTGAATTTTTTATATTTATTTATTTAAAAAAAAAACTTTTTTGGGCACACGGGGATCCTTCTTTTCATAAATTCGTTCAGTCAACCATGGTAACACGGAAACCTGAATATCGGAAATGTGGAAGGTATTTTTACAGTAGCTTCTTAAATCATCAACTTTTTGTTGTTAAAAAGTAGTCAGCCCATCAAACAGCAACCCATTTTATACAATAATTCTGTTACAGACATGTTGCTTTTATTGTCGTGACTAGTTGGGCCAACTGCCCATGACCAGGCTCACTTTTGCAAGTGATAGCTTGAACCTTACTGATTGATATGTATAAGTATTATAAATGTAAAATTTTGCAATTCAATATTATTGTCGATTAAAAAAAAGTAATTGGAGTTCTTTTTAGGATATAAAGACGTCTGTGAAATAATAATTCTACATATCATTTAAGGTTGCTAAGTGAACATATGAAAATAGGATGCATGCAACCATTACAACATACTTTTTCTGGGGTGACCTCCAGCAAGCCACCTCTGTTCCCATTTTGTTTTCCTCATTTTCAACTCACAGAGGTGTCTTGCCCAAGGCCACCTCTGTTCCCTTTTTGGTTTCCTCATTTTTAACTTTCTATAAAGATTACGCCTGTTAACAACCCACCACTCAAAGATTGCAAGAATGTATGTTTGAGTTGAATCGAGTTGTCAAGATATTAGGGGAAACCAACAAGAATTTCCCATCAAAAAATATCAAACCCTCGCTAGGAATTTTTATTGGCGTAAGTTTAAACAGCTCTTTGCTAAAGTTAGCTTCGAAACCATTTTTGCCTCGAACAGTGGCACCCGAAAAAAATATTTCCCAAGATGAGAAGAAGACAAGAGCTCAACTGTATAGAAACAAACAGAAAATGTTGATTAACTAGAAAAAATTACTACAGAGCATGATCAAAAATGCTTTATTAATTAGTTTTTTTTGTTACTCACAGGAATCCAAAGTTGATGCGTAATCCGTTCACTCTATGTCTTAGCAAACTTTAACTGAAGTTTCAGTTAAATGTAACTAGGTTAGCATTAGTTAGGTAAGGTTAGCTAGGAAAAAAAATTAAATTCGTTTAAATACATTTCGCTATCATATTCCTAGTTAGTTTGTAGCAGTAGTTATCGTAGTCAGCCTAGTCCACTGCTTCATAGCATTCTCCTTTTTGAAAAATTCTTCCGGGGGTGAAGTGCCACAAGGATTTGTTATTTCTTTAGCTATATAGCTACCTAATTAGTTTCATTCATAGCTATTTTCCTAATTCGCTCCATTTTTCGAAAATAAAAGCAATGATACTTTTTTAATTCGACATGCGTAAACTACATTTTATTCAGCAAACACGTAATCTAATTTTAGCATAATTTTCACGCGTTTTTTTTAACGTGTTGTCATGACCAAAAATAAGTTGGCCAAGTCTTTCGAGTTATACGATGCCGGTTTTTGTCTTAAATCCTAAACTCCATGACCACGATCCGACTTTGAGCCAAGCACCAATAGCTTCTCAATACTTTTCTGCTTCTACGGTGCTCTCAGTTCGACTGAGTCTGGCTCCATGAAAAAAGTCTGGTACAAACTAGCTGAAGGTAAATGCTAATGCACTATGTGTCTTGGACCGCTCTTCTTACATTTGTGTACGCTCGGATTCTGAGCAATACAGTTACGTTGAATCAAATAATCAGCGGTGGCCAGGGGAGATATGGTTCACATACTAATTAGCTGTGATAAAGTATTTCTGGCTGACGGGACGTATTATGAGTGTGAGACAGTAGTGGACTAGGATTTGCCTAATATAGAGTACCAGACATGTATCCCCGCAGTTCTGCAATAGGCCTAGAGCCTCCGCGGAGTGTCTGTAGATGTGCATAAGACGCATCTATAGACCGGCCATGAAAATACATACATACATACACTATCCGACTCTTAAGTGCAGTCCTACACAACTGCGAATTTCACTGTAGCTTGTTAAATTGTAAAAACTAGTTTTTGCGCTCAATTTCAAGACGATCGCATATTGCCTTCAAATATCTTAATTTCCATGGTCACGGTACACCCCTTAGGCCTTGTCCGATATCGCTGCAATTCGATAGGATTCGTGACATTCACCAAAAACACAAATGTGCAAAATTTGATGACAATCGGTTTATACGTTCGACCGCAATCGTGCGCACAAAAAAGCGGGACAGACAGACACGACGATCCCATAAGCCCTCTATCTCCGGCTAAAAACTGACATAAGAATTCACCTTACATACAGTATCACCTTGGCCAGACGTTCACTAATATTGTATGAAATACTAAATACTTGTTTACACTTACACAGACATAATACATAATACAGCTTTTTTGAACCGAGCGTTCCTAATTATCTTTCCTTTTTACATAGTGAAGATGATTCCATCTCATGTAAAATGAGATAAATAAGTGATCCAAACAGTAGTCAAAGATTGAAAAAAAATGTATCTCTGGAAACGCATGTTGTGACACAATAAAGCCTAGTTCACATGGATGCGATTTAAACATGCGATTGATGCTGCATCACAAAGCTCCGACTGGACGCATGCGTTGACGCACCAACAGAATTCTTTGTTTGATTCACATGGAGATGCGATGACG
>Ga0210040_10001921_pt1 | contig 30307 bp, 34 predicted proteins | sample CryGeyCG12114_NA_FD_185462 | JGI IMG/M metagenome (GOLD analysis project Ga0210040, IMG submission 185462) | Groundwater microbial communities from aquifer - Crystal Geyser CG19_WC_8/21/14_NA (SPAdes) (version 2) | ecosystem: Environmental > Aquatic > Deep subsurface > Groundwater | place: USA...
ACGAGCTCAAGACGCACTTCCGTCCCGAGTTCCTCAACCGCGTCGACGACGTGGTGGTCTTCCCCCAGCTCACGCAGGAGGAGATCGTCCAGATCGTCGACCTGATGATCGCCAAGGTCGACGCCCGGATGAAGGACCGCGACATGGGCCTGGAGCTGACGACGTCGGCCAAGGCGCTCCTCGCGGTCAAGGGCTACGACCCGGTGCTGGGGGCGCGGCCGCTGCGCCGCACCATCCAGCGCGACATCGAGGACCTGCTGAGCGAGAAGATCCTCTACGGGGAGCTGACCGCCGGGCAGATCGTCCTGGTCGACACCGAGGGTGAGGGCCCCACGGCCAAGTTCACCTTCACCGGCGCCGCCAAGGCCGAGGTCCCGGAGGTGGCGGCCGTCGCGGCCGCGGCCCCCGACCAGGTCTGACCAGCACCACCGCACCACCCCAGAGCCCCCGGACCTCCGCGGTCCGGGGGCTCTGTGCGTCCGGGGAGGGGCCCTGGCGTCCGGGAGGGGCTCTCGGCGTCCCGGGAAGGGCTCGGGCACGATGAGCCCGTGCCTGACCCCCTGCCTCCCGACGGCGCCGTGCACGTGCGGCGCGCCCGCACCGCCGACGTGCGGGCCATCCGCGCGCTGACCGCACCCCTGGTGGCCCAGCGGGTCCTGGTCGCCAAGGAGGAGGTCGCCTACTACGAGGGCGTGCCGGAGTTCCGGGTGGCCGAGGTCGACGGCGCGCTGGCCGGCTGCGGGGCGCTGCACGTGATGTGGGAGGACCTCGCCGAGGTGCGCACCCTGGGCGTCGACCCCGCCCACCGCGGCCGCGGCGTGGGCTCGGCGGTGCTGCGCGCGCTGCTGGACGACGCCCGCGAGGTCGGCGTCCAGCGGGTGTTCTGCCTGACCTTCGAGGTGGCCTTCTTCGCCCGGCACGGCTTCGAGGTGATCGAGGGCGCCCCGGTGGAGCCGCCGGTGTACGCGGAGCTCCTGCGCTCCCACGACGACGGGGTGGCCGAGTTCCTCGACCTGGCCCGGGTCAAGCCCAACACCCTGGGCAACACGCGGATGCTGCTCGACCTTCGCTGAGCCGCGATCCCGCTCGGTGCGATCAGGCGGTGCGAGCGCCCCAGCCGCCGGGCAGCGCGTAGCGGCCGGCGTCGTGCTCGACCAGGCCGTCAGCCAGCAGCGAGGCCAGGCACCGCTCGCGCTGGGTGGGGTCCTCCCAGGCCTCCTCCAGCGCCGCGGCGGGCAGCGGGTCGTGCGAGGCGCGCAGGAGCGCCAGCAGCCGCCCGCGCACCTGCCGGTCGGTGCCGGCCCAGGCCTGCCCCCGCCGCGCCGGGCCCTCGTCGGGCGGGGCGCCCGCGCGCTGCCACGCGCACAGGTCCAGCACCGGGCAGGCGCCGCAGCGCGGGGCCCGAGCGGTGCACACCAGGGCGCCGAGCTCCATCGCGGCCACCGACCAGGTCGCCGCCCGCGCCGGCTCGTCGGGCAGCAGGTCGACCGCCAGGGCGGTCTCGGCGGCGGTCAGCGCGGGGGCGGGGACGGCGACCCCGGTCACCGCGCGCGCGTGGACGCGCCGCACGTTGGTGTCGACCACGGCGGCGCGGCGCCCGAAGGCGAAGGCGGCCACCGCGCTGGCGGTGTAGGCGCCCACGCCGGGCAGGGCACGCAGCTCCGCCTCACCCGCCGGCACCTCGCCCCCGTGGTCGGCGGCGACGGCGGTGGCGGCCGCGTGCAGGCGCAGCGCCCGCCGCGGGTAGCCCAGCCGCCCCCACGCCCGCACGGCGTCGCCGGGGGCCGCCGCGGCGAGGTCGGCGGGCGCGGGCCAGCGCTCCAGCCACTCGCGCCAGACCGGCAGCACCCGCACGACGGGCGTCTGCTGGAGCATGACCTCCGAGACCAGGACCGCCCAGGCGCCGACGCCCGGACGCCGCCAGGGCAGGTCGCGCGCGCAGGCCGCGTACCAGGCGAGCAGCGGGGCGTGCAGCGGGTGGTCGGGCACGCCCCGATCGTCTCAGGGGCCCAGCGGCAGCCGGCGGGTGCGTCGCAGCACCCCGGCGGTCGGCGCGCACGTGCTCGACCTCCGCGCGGGCCGAGGGCCCGTCCAGCACCACGGTCATCACCCCGTTGTCGAACCACGGGCCGGCGTCGACCGTCCACCGCACCGGGGGCCGGCGCACTCCGGCCGAGAGCGCCAGGAGCCGCACGAGCGCCCGCACGAGGCGCAGCTGCGCGAGGCGGTTGGCGAACCGCAGGTCCAGGTGCAGGGGGTTGCGGAAGGGCGACATCACCAGCTGGTGCACGGCCGTGCGCGGCCCGTGCACGCCGCGCACGCCGCTCACCTCGGGCAGCCGGGCCCGGGCGGTGTAGCTGCAGTGCACGTCCCCGGAGAGCACGAGGACCGTCGAGGGCGGCCGCTCCGAGCCCGCGACCCGGGTCAGCAGGCCCACCGCGGCGGCGAAGGACGCCGAGAACGCCGGCCAGTGCTCCAGGTCGCCGTAGCGGCGCACGCGCTCGCCCCAGGCCGCCGCCCGCCGCCCCCACCGGCCCGCGACCACGGCCTCGTTCCACCCCTCGACGTCGGAGAGGCCGTGCAGCAGCAGCAGCGGCAGCGTGCTCACCAGCAGCAGGTGCTCGACGCGGCCCTGCGGCGGCGGCGTGGTGGCGCGCTCGACCACCCAGGCCCACTCCTCGTCGTCCATGATCGCCCGGTCGTCGGGGTCGAGGCGGCGCCGGCACCGGACGTCCGCCACCACCAGGCGGACGACGGCCTCCGCCGCGCCCAGGTCGCGGCTGAAGCTCCAGCGCGCGCTCTGGGGCTCCGCGTCGGCCCGCCACGCGAAGGCGTCCAGCGCCGCGGTGCTCGCGGTGTCGTCCCCGGCGCGCAGCTGCGCCAGCAGGGGGGAGGCGGCCAGCTCGGCGGGGGAGAGGTTGCCCAGGTGCTGGTAGACCCAGTAGCTGGCGAAGGCGCCGACCACCCGCGCGCGCCACCACGGCTCGGCGGTGACCTCCTCGCGCCAGGCGGCGGAGCTGTTCCAGTCATCGCGCAGGTCGTGGTCGTCGAGCACCATGGCCGTGGGCACCGTCGACAGCAGCCAGCGCACCGGCTCCGGTCCCCAGCTCTCGGCGTAGAGCCAGGTGTACTCCTCGAAGGTGGAGGTCTCCCCCGGGGCCTGCTCGCCGGTGTCGCCCACGGCGCCGGGCTCCAGCAGGGCGGCCACGGCCGCGCTGGGGCGGTCGGCGTACACCTGGTCGCCGACCATGAGCATGAGGTCCGGCAGCAGGCCGGGGAGCTCCTCGGCCGGCGCGGTGCGCAGCCGCTCCGCGAGCTCCACGAGGGCGTCCGGGCCGAACGCGGCCAGCCCTCCGGCGTCCAGCGGCTCGGCGCGGCGGCAGGAGCCGAACGCCAGCCGCAGCTCGCCGTCCGGGCGCAGCGTGCGGATCGTGCTGGGCGGGAAGCGGGCGTCCGCCGGGGGCCACGCGGTGCGGTCGTCCAGCGCCACGGCGTACTCGGTGGTGGTCCCCGGCGCCAGGCCCTGGACGGCCAGGACGGCGTAGTGGTGGCCGTGCACGCTCCAGGTGGCCTCGCTCGCGCCCACCGCGCCGGCGGTGACCGTGACGGTGCAGGGCCGGTCGGTCTCCACCCACACGGTCGCCGACGTGGCGTCGACGTGGCGCAGCATGGGCCCCAGGAGCAGGCTGGGAGCGTGCCCGGCCCCCGGCGTCGTCGCCGTCAGACGTACCGCTCGAGGATGCTGGACTCGGCCAGGCGCGAGAGGCCCTCGCGCACGGCCCGCGCCCGCTGGTCGCCCACGCCGCCGACGCTCATGAGGTCCTCGATGGAGGCGGCCAGGAGCTTCTGCAGGCCGTCGTAGTGGTCGACGAGGCGGTCGACCACGGCCGGGGGCAGGCGCGGCACCTTCGACAGGAGCCGGTAGCCGCGCGGGCTCGCGGCGCCGTCCAGGGAGCCGCCGTCGACGACGAGGCCCATCACCGCGGCCAGGGCCTCCAGGTCGACCAGCTGGCCGGACTCCAGCGCCGCCAGGTCGGTCAGGACGCCGGCCACGGTGCGCTCCCCGCGGGAGGGGGAGAGGTAGTCGCGGATGACGAGCTCGCGGTCGGGGCCGATGCCGCCGACCAGCTCCTCCAGCTGCAGGGACAGCAGGCGACCGTCGGTGCCGAGCTCGACCACGTAGCCGGCGATCTCCTCGGAGATCCGGCGGACCATCTCCAGGCGCTGGATGACGCTCGCGACGTCGCGCAGGGTGACGAGGTCCTCGATCTCCAGGGCCGAGAGCGTGCCGGTGACCTCGTCCAGGCGGGAGCGGTAGCGCTCCAGCGTGGCCAGGGCCTGGTTGGCGCGGGCGAGGATGGCCTCGGAGCCCTCCAGCACGTGGCGGCGCCCGCCCACGTACAGCGCGACGATGTTCATCGAGGCGCTCACCGAGACCACCGGCAGGCCGGTCTGCTTGGCCACCCGCTCGGCGGTGCGGTGGCGGGTGCCGGACTCGCTGGTCTCGATGGTGGGGTCGGGCACCAGCTGCACCGCGGCCCGCAGGATCTTCGTGACGCCGCTGTCGCAGACGATCGCGCCGTCCATCTTGGCGAGCTCGCGCAGCCGGGTGGCGGCGAAGTCGACGTCGAGCGCGAAGCCGCCGGTGCACAGGGACTCCACGGTGTCGTCCCAGCCGAGGACCACCAGGGCGCCGGTGCGCCCGCGCAGGATCCGCTCCAGGCCGTCGCGCAGGGCCGTGCCGGGCGCCACCGCGGCGAGGGTCGCGCGCAGCAGCTGCCCCTCGTCGGTGCTCGCCTCGGCCACGCGGGGAGTCTAGGGCTCGACGACGGCTGCGGTCAGCGCCAGCCCGAGGGCCTGTGACAGGGACGTGACCTCGTGCACCACCATCCCGGAGGTCCCGGTCCCCTCCAGCGACCCGGCGGGCACCACCGCGGTGGTGAAGCCCAGGCGCGCGGCCTCGGAGAGGCGGCGGGCCAGGCCGGGCACGGGCCGCACCTCCCCGGCCAGGCCCACCTCCCCGAACGCGACCGTGGTCACCGGCAGCGGCACGTCGGTGGCCGCGCTGCACAGGGCCAGCGCGGTGGCGAGGTCGGCGGCGGGCTCGGTCAGGCGCACGCCGCCGACGGTGGCGACGTAGAGGTCCTGGGGGAGCAGGGCGATGCCGCAGCGGCGGGTGAGGACCGCCACGACCATGGCGACCCGGCTGGCGTCCAGCCCGCTCACCGTGCGCCGGGGGTTGCCCCCGCCGCCGGTGGGCACCACCAGCGCCTGCACCTCGGTGACCAGGGGGCGCCGGCCCTCCAGCGTCACGGTGACGCAGGTGCCGGCCACGCCCGCCTGGCCCGCCTCGCCGTCGGGGAAGCGGGACAGGAAGAGGCCGCTGGGGTCGGTCAGGCCGGTGATGCCGGCGTCGGACAGGTCGAAGCAGCCGACCTCGTCGGTCGGGCCGTACCGGTTCTTCACCGCGCGCACGAGCCGCAGCCGCGAGTGCCGGTCGCCCTCGAAGGAGCAGACGACGTCGACCAGGTGCTCCAGCACGCGGGGGCCGGCGAGCGAGCCGTCCTTGGTGACGTGGCCGACGAGCAGCGTCGACATCGACCGCTCCTTGGCCACCCGCACCAGCGCGGCGGCCACCTCGCGCACCTGGGACACCCCGCCCGCGGCGCCCTCGACCTCCGCGGAGCTGATCGTCTGCACGGAGTCGACGACCAGCAGGTCGGGGCGGACGGCGTCCAGGTGCCCCAGCACCGTGGCCAGGTCGCCCTCGGCGGCCAGGTACAGGCGCGGGCGCAGCGCCCCGATCCGCTCGGCGCGCAGGCGCACCTGCCCCGCGGACTCCTCGCCGGTGACGTACAGGACGGTGCGCCCGGTGGCCGCGGTGCGCGAGGCGACGTCGAGCAGGAGGGTCGACTTGCCCGCCCCCGGCTCGCCGGAGACCAGGACCACCGCGCCGGGCACCAGGCCGCCGCCCAGCACCCGGTCGAACTCCTCGACCCCGGTGGGCAGGGCGCGGGCGGACTCGACGTCGACCTCGGCGATCGGGCGCGCCGGCACGCTGACCACCGCGGGGGCGAGCGCCCGCGCGCCGCCGATGCCGGAGGACGCCGGCGCGGAGGACACCTCCTCCACCGACCCCCAGGCCTGGCACTCCGGGCAGCGCCCGACCCACTTGGCCCCGGTCCACCCGCACTCGGCGCAGCGGTGCGAGGGGCGGGAGCGCGGGGGACGGGAGGTCATGGCAGCGACGCTAGGCGCCGCCCCCGACAGCGCGGGCCGGCGCCGCCGGACCCGCAGGAGGGCTCAGGTCAGGAGAACTGCATCTTGGTGCCGAGCATGACCAGGCCGCTCATGAGCACGGCGCCGGAGGGGACGATGGTGAAGACCATCAGCCCGCCCTCGCGGGTGCGCCGGAACAGCAGGACGCCGGCGACCACCATGATGAGGAAGCCCAGGACGTTGAGCCCCAGCGCGCCCATGGCCATGGACGTCGGCACGGTGGCCGCCCCGGGCGTGACCACCAGCGCCGGGCCGAGGATGCCGACGACGACCCCGACGACCCAGAGCAGCAGCAGCAGGACGGTGGCGGCCGCGGGACGCGGCCAGCGGATGGGGGCCGGCGCCGGGGCCTGGTGGCCGTGCTGGGGCGCCGCGGGGGTCGTGTGCGACATGGCACCACTCTGCCAGGGGTCGCCCCGACCGCGACACGGCGCGCCGCTCAGGCCCGGCGCCACAGGAGGTTGACGGCCTGGTCGACCTCGGTGCCGGGGTGCTCGGCCAGGACTGCGCCGGCCAGGTGCGGCGGCAGCTCGATGCGCACGACCGCCTCCAGGGTCGCCCGGTCGGGCATCGACCACCGCACGTCCAGCGACCGCCGCGACCAGCCGCGGCGGGCCCAGAAGCGCTCCACCGCCACGGGGTCGTGGCGGGGGTGCGCGCGGGCGAACCAGGCGCCGAACGTCGACCGGGTGGCGTCGACGTCGACCACCACGGCCGTCCCGCCGGGCGCCAGCACCCGGTCCACCTCGGCGAGCCCGGGCTCGCAGCCGGGGCCGAAGAAGTAGGCCCACCGGGCGTGGACGAGGTCCACCGAGGCGTCCGCCACCGGCAGCGCCTGGGCGGTCCCGGCCAGCACTCGCACCGACGGCAGGGCCGCCGTGCGGGCCCGGGCGCGCTCGCGCAGCCCGGCGTGCGGCTCGACGCCGGTCACCGCGGCGGCCGCGCCGGGGCCCGTGGCGAAGCCGGGCAGGTGGTACCCGGCGCCGCAGCCGACGTCCAGCACCCGCAGGCCCGACCAGCCGGAGGGGCCGAGCAGGTCGCGCACGGCGGCGTCCACGACGCCGTCCGGGTCGGTGCCGCGGTTCTCCAGCTCGTAGACGTCGGGGGAGTCCCAGGTGTTGGGGCTGGGGATCGCGCCCTGCTCCGCCTCGTGCACCGGGCGACCCTAGGGCGGTGCGGTGCGGCGTCGGCGCGGGCGGCCGCGAGCGCCGTCCTAGGCTGTGCGGGTGGCGATGCCGGTGACGCTGTCGACGACGTCGGCCTACCCGCAGGGCTGCGCCGACGCGTTCGAGATGGCCGCCCGCCTCGGCTACGACGGCGTCGAGGTGATGGTCTGGTCGGACGCCGTGAGCCAGGACGTCGACGCCGTCGCCGAGCTGGTCGACCACTACGGGGTGCCGGTGCGCTCGGTGCACGCCCCCACGCTGCTGCTCAGCCAGCGGGTCTGGGGCCGCGAGCCGTGGCCCAAGGTCGAGCGGGCGGTGACGATGGCCCAGCGCCTGGGCGCCCCCACGGTCGTCGTCCACCCGCCCTTCCGCTGGCAGCGCGAGTACGCGACGGGCTTCGCCGAGGGCGTGCGGCGCCTGGCGGAGGGCTCCGGGGTCACCGTCGCGGTCGAGAACATGTACCCCTGGCGGGCCGGGTCGCGGGAGTTCGCCGCCTACCTGCCCGACTGGGACCCCACCCCGGGCGACTACGACGCCCTCACCCTGGACGTCTCCCACGCGGCGACCGCGGGCGTCGACGCGCTGGACCTCGCGCTGCGGATGGGCGACCGCCTGGCCCACCTGCACCTGACCGACGGCGCGGGCTCGGCCAAGGACGAGCACCTGCTGCCCGGGCAGGGCGACCAGCCGTGCGCGCAGCTGCTGGAGCACCTGGCGGCGACCGGGTGGGGCGGCGACGTGGTGGTCGAGGTCAGCACCCGCCGCAGCCGCAGCCCGGGCGAGCGGGAGGCCGACCTGGCCGAGGCGCTGGCCTTCGCGCGCCAGCACTCGACGGCGGGCGTCCCCGAGGGCCGCTGAGCGCAGCCGCGCGGCACCCGGCCGGCAGCCCGCTAGCGTGGCGCCCATGGCCGGCAGCGAGCTCGGCGGCACGCGGGTGGTCTGGGACGACGCGTTCACCGCCCACGACTTCGGCCCCGGGCACCCCATGTCGCCCGTCCGGCTGGCGCTCACCGCGCGCCTGGCCCGCGCCCTGGGGGTGCTGGACGCCCCCGGGGTGAGCGTGGTCGGGGCCGAGGTCGCCCCCGACGAGCTGGTCACCACGGTGCACGACCCCGCGTACGTCGCGGCCGTCCGGCGCGTCTCGGCCGACCCGGTGGGCGGCCTGGACGACGACGCCCTCTCCCACGGCCTGGGCAGCGAGGAGAACCCGGTCTTCGCGGGCATGCACGACAGCGCCGCCCGGATCCTGGCGGCGAGCGTCGACTCCGCCCGCGCCGTGCGCTCGGGCGAGGCGCTGCACGCGGTCAACGTGACCGGCGGGCTGCACCACGCCATGCGCGACCGGGCCAGCGGCTTCTGCATCTACAACGACGTGGCGGCCGCGATCGCCGACCTGCTGCGGTCGGGCGTGCGCCGGGTGGCCTACGTCGACGTCGACGTCCACCACGGCGACGGCGTCCAGGCGGCCTTCTGGGACGACCCGCGGGTGATGACCATCTCCCTGCACGAGTCCGGGCACACCCTGTTCCCCGGCACGGGCTGGCCCGAGGACGTCGGCGGCCCCGGCGCCGAGGGCACCGCGGTGAACACCGCCCTGCCCGCCGGCACGCGCGACGCCGGCTGGCTGCGGGCGCTGCACGCGGTGGTCCACCCGCTGGTGCGGGCCTTCGCGCCGGAGGTGCTGGTCACCCAGCACGGCTGCGACACCCACCTGCTGGACCCGCTGGCCCACCTGGCGGTCACGGTGGACGGCCAGCGCGCCGCGGCGGCGTCCCTGCACGACCTGGCCCACGAGGTGTGCGGCGGCCGGTGGCTGGCCACCGGCGGCGGCGGCTACGAGCTGGTGGACGTCGTCCCGCGGGCGTGGACGCACCTGCTGGGGATCGCCGCGCACGCGCCCGTCCCGCCCGCCACGCCCGTGCCGGCGTCCTGGGCCGAGCACGTCGCCCAGGTCATCGGGCGCCCCGTGCCGGCGCGGATGACCGACGGCGCCGACCCGTGGTGGCAGCCGTGGGAGGCCGGGTACGACCCGGGCGAGGCCGTGGACCGCGCGGTGCTCGCCACCCGGCGCGCCGTCTTCCCCCACCACGGGCTGGACCCCTGGTTCGACTGAGCCATCCGATGTGGGCGTTGCGTGAGCATTCGTGCACTCAGAGTGGCTACTTCTGTCGCAACGTCTTTCTCTTTCGTCACACCAGCCCCTACAGTGGTGGGACGAACGCCGGCCCCGGAGACCTCCGGGCCCGGTCAGACCGGGAGGGCAGATGGCGAACGACCGTGACTTCAGCGGTGTCCGCTTCCTCACCGTGGCCGAGGTGGCCACGATGATGCGGGTGTCGAAGATGACGGTGTACCGGCTGGTGCACTCCGGGGAGATGCCCGCCGTGCGGGTGGGGCGCTCCTTCCGGGTGCCCGAGACCGCGGTGGACCAGTACCTGCAGCACTCGTTCATCGAGCACGAGACGGCCTGACCCCCGGGCCGGCGCCCGGGGCCAGGGGCCGCCATCGCGCGGGAGCTCTCTCCTCGAGCGGTAGCCTGGGCACCGAGCTGTACGCCGGCAGGGCGCACCTGCCCCCGACCCAGGAACTGCGAGGACCCGTGGGCTCCGTCATCAAGAAGCGCCGCAAGCGCATGGCCAAGAAGAAGCACCGCAAGCTGCTGCGCAAGACGCGCCACCAGCGCCGCAACAAGAAGTAGCTCCACCAGCACGACCACGCAGGGCCCGCTCCCGGGACGGGACGCGGGCCCCACGTGCGTCAGGGGTGCGTCAGCGGCGCGTCGGTGCCGCGTCAGGAGTGCGCGGCGCGCATCACGCCCGCGAAGCGCAGGGCCTGCGCCACCGGCGTCGCGGCCGGCGCCGCGCCGGGCCCGGCCGCGGCGGCGCTGGCGCGCTGCTGCGCCAGCTGCTCCGGCGTGGGCGGCGGAGGCGGCGGCGGGGCGAGCGGGCGGCTGCTGCGGCCCGCCGAGCGCCCGGCGCCCGAGCTGCCGGAGGCGCCCGAGCTGCTGGAGCCGCTGGAGCCGCTCGCCCGGGACGAGCCGCCGGACGCCGCCGCCCCGCCGCCCTGCGACCTGCCTCCCGAGGGCGCGGCGGCCGGGGCCGGCGACGAGCCAGTCGGCGCGCGGAACACCTCCGCCACCCAGATCCGCCCCCCGGCCTCGGCCGTTCCCACCCCGACCTCGGTGTAGTCGGTGTCGAGGATGTTGGCCCGGTGCGCCGAGGAGCCCATGAACGCGGCGTGGACGTCACCGACGGTCGGGCCGACGCCGACGTTCTCGCCGACGTAGCGCCAGCCGGAGACCTGGCCGCGCAGCCCGGGGTTGTGCGCCAGCTCGCCCGAGGAGGCCATCTGCTGGGCCCACGAGGCGGCCACGGAGGCGAGGTCCCCACGGCTGGCCAGCGGCGGGAGCCCCGCGGAGGCTCGGGCGGAGTTGATGGAGGAGACGAAGCCGCCGCCGTCGGCGCCGGCCGAGGGGGCCACCGCCGTGGTGACCGCGGTCAGCAGCGCGGCGACCAGCAGGGCTGCGCCGGCGCCGGCGCCCAGGCGCGTGCGGACAGCGGTCACGGGGGGCCTCCAGGGGGTCGCGGCGCCGCGGGGTCCGGCGCCTCCCGGTGCATCGGACGCCGGCCGCCCGGCCTTGAGGGCGGGCGCCTACGGTGGGCGCGTGCCCTCCGACGCCGACGCTCCAGCCGCCGCGCCGCCCGGTCCGCCCGGGCCCGAGCGCGTGGTGCTCTACTCCCGCGCCGGCTGCCACCTGTGCGACGTCGCCCGCGCCGGCGTGGAGCGCGTGTGCCGCGAGACCGGCACGGCGTTCCGCGAGGTGGACGTGGACGCCGACCCCGAGCTCGTCGCCCGCTACGGCGACCTGGTGCCGGTGGTGACCGTCGACGGCCGCCACCACGACCACTGGCGCATCGCCGAGCCGGCCCTGCGCGAGGCCCTCGTCCGCGGCTGACCGCGCCGCGCGGCGGCCGCGCGGCAGCCGCGGGACCGCAGCCGGACCGCAGCGGGGTGCTGGGCGCTCGCTGCCGGTGACCTCCGTCACCACCGGGGGCGTGCCGCCGCGCCGGACTTTGTGCTCGCGTTCACAAGTGCCTACGCTTGCTCGTCGGCACCACCCCCGAGCACCAGCAGGAGCACGACCGCCCCGTGAACGACCCGTCCACGCCCCCGTCACCGCGCGCCGAGCGCGAGGTCAGCAGGGGCATCCCCGACGCCACCGTGGCGCGGCTGCCGGTGTACCTGCGGGTGCTCACGTCGCTGGTCGAGCGGGGCGTGGCGACGGTCTCCAGCGAGGAGCTGGCCCTGGCCTCGGGCGTCGGGTCGGCCAAGCTCCGCAAGGACCTCTCCCACCTGGGCTCCTACGGCACCCGCGGCGTGGGCTACGAGGTCGACTACCTGGTCCACCAGATCGGGCGCGAGCTCGGGCTGAGCCAGCAGTGGCGGGTCGCCATCGTCGGCGTCGGCAGCCTGGGCCACGCCCTGGCCAACTACAGCGGCTTCGCCGCCCGCGGCACCAGCGTGGTCGCGCTCCTGGACGCCGACCCCGCCGTGGTCGGCGAGCGGGTGGCCGGGCTCGTGGTGGAGCCGGTCGAGCGCCTGGAGGACGTGGTGCGCGAGCTCGGCGTCCGGATCGGCGTCCTGGCCGTGCCGGCCGCCCCCGCGCAGGACCTGTGCGACCGGATGGTCGCCGCGGGGATCACCAGCGTCCTCAGCTTCGCCCCGGCCGAGCTGCACGTGCCCGAGGGCGTCGACGTCCGCTCGGTCGACCTGTCCACCGAGCTGCAGATCCTCGCCTTCCGCGAGCAGCGCCGCGCTGCGGCCGCCGCCGCGAGCGCCGCCGTGGCCGGCCGTGAGGCCGAGCGCGAGGCCGCCCGCACCTCCTCCACGACCCTGGCCGGAGGCGCCCGATGAGCCTGCTCGTCGTGGGCATGTCCCACCGCACCGCACCGATCTCCCTCCTCGAGCGCACCGCGCTGGACGGCACCGGCGCCCGCGAGCTGGCCGCCGGTGCGGTCGGGGGCGGCGCGGCCGCCGAGGCGGTCGTGCTGGCCACCTGCAACCGCCTGGAGCTGTTCGCGGAGGTGGAGGCCTTCCACGCCGGCGTCGCGGGCCTGTCGGCGGCGATCGCCGCGCAGACCGGCGTCCCGCTGGCCGACCTGGGCGACCACCTGTACTTCCACCACGGCGACGCCGCGGTGGAGCACCTGTTCTCCGTCGCCAGCGGGCTCGACTCGATGGCGCTGGGGGAGTCCCAGGTGCTCGGGCAGGTCCGCGCGGCGCTGCGCCGCGGCCAGGAGGACGGCACGGCCGGCCGCGCCCTCGACCACCTGCTGCAGCGGGCCCTGCGCGTGGGCAAGCGCGTGCACACCGACACCGGGCTCGCCCGCGCCGGCCACTCCCTGGTGGAGGCGGCGCTGGCCGGGGCCGAGGACGTCGTCGGCGACCTGTCCGGCGCCACCGCCCTGGTCGTCGGCGCCGGGTCGATGAGCGCGCTGGCCGCCACGACGCTGCACCGCACCGGGCTGCGCACGATCACCGTGGCCAACCGCACGGCCGCGAGGGCCGAGCGCCTGGCCGAGGCCGTCGGCGGCGACTGGGTCCCGCTCGGCGACGCGGCCGCCGTCCGCTCGGCCCTGGCCCGCGCCGACGTCGTCGTCTCGTGCACCGGCGCGGTCGGCACCGTGCTGGACGCCGAGCTGGTCACCGCCGCCCGCGCCGAGCGCGCGGGGAGCGCCGGGGCCACCGGCGGCCCGGACGCCGCGGCCCCGCAGCTGGTGATCGACCTGGCCCTGCCCCGCGACGTCGACCCGGCCGTGGGCGGCCTGCCCGGCGTGGTCGTGGTCGGGCTGACCGAGCTGCGCGAGCGCCTGACCGGTGCCGACGCGCTCGACGGCGGGGACGCCGAGGCCGCCGTCCTGGCCGCCCGGGCGATCGTCGCGGAGGAGGTCGCCGCCTACCGCGCCACGCAGCGCGCCGCCGCGGTGGCCCCCACCGTGACCGCCCTGCGCTCCCTGGCCTCCGACGTGGTGGACGCCGAGCTCGGCCGCCTGCGCGCCCGCCTGGGCCCCGACGCCGACCCGCGGGTGGCGGCCGAGGCCGAGCTGGCCGTGCACCGGGTGGTGGAGAAGCTGCTGCACACCCCGACCGTGCGGGTGAAGGCGCTGGCCGCCGGCAGCGAGCACGGGGCCTCCTACGCCCTGGCGCTGCGCGAGCTGTTCGGCCTGCGCGACGCCGGGCCGGTCCCCGCGGCCGGGCGCCTGGGCCCGGTCGGCCCGCTCGCGGCCACCGGCCTCAGCACCGCCCGCACGGTCGCCGACGTGCTGCGCGCCGTGCCCGCCGCCGAGGGCGGTGCCGCGTGAGCGCCGCCGGCGGCGCGGCCCGCACCACGGCCGCCCCGCTGCGCCTGGGCACCCGGCGCAGCGCGCTGGCCCGCACCCAGAGCGAGCAGGTCGCCCAGGCGCTGCGCGAGCGCACCGGGCGCGAGGTGGAGCTCGTCGAGGTCGTCACCACCGGCGACGTCTCCCGCGCCCCGCTGAGCACCATCGGCGGCACGGGCGTCTTCGTCTCCGCGCTGCGCGACGCCCTGCTCGCCGGGACCGTCGACCTCGCCGTCCACTCGCTCAAGGACCTGCCGACCGCCCCCGCGCCGGGCCTGGCGCTGGCCGCCGTCCCCCCGCGGGAGGACCCGCGCGACGTCCTGGTCGCCGCCGGCGGCGCCCGCCTGGAGGACCTGCCGGCCGGCGCGCGCGTCGGCACCGGCTCCCCGCGCCGCGCCGCCCAGCTGCGCGCCGCCCGTCCCGACCTGGAGGTCGTGGACGTGCGCGGCAACGTCGACACCCGCCTGCGCCTGGTCTCCGAGGGGCGGATGGAGGCCGTCGTCCTGGCCGCGGCCGGCCTGGCCCGCCTGGGGCGCTCCGGCGAGGTCTCCCAGGTGCTCGACCCCGAGGTCGTCCTGCCCGCGCCCGGCCAGGGCGCCCTCGCGCTCGAGTGCCGCGCCGACGACGAGGCCGCCCTGGCCGCCTGCGCCCTCCTGGAGGACCCCGCCACCCGCGCCGCGGTCACCGCCGAGCGCAGCCTGCTGGCCGCGCTGGAGGCGGGCTGCACCGCTCCGGTGGGCGCCCTCGCCCGGATCGGCGAGGATGGCGCCCTCGGCCTGCGCGCGCTGGTCGCGTCGGCCGACGGCACCACCCGCCTGGCCCGCAGCGGCGCCGCGGACCCCGCGCGCGCTGCAGACCTCGGCCGCGACCTCGCCCGAGAGCTGCTCGCCGCCGGCGCCGCCGCCCTCGCCGACCTGCCTGCTCCTGCTCCAGCCACTCCCCACCAGGACGACACGGCGGCCCCACCGCCGGAGAGGGTGCACCCGTGACCCCGCCCACCAGCCCCACTCCCAGCGCGACGCGCGCGACCGCCGTCCCGGGCAGCGTCGCCTTCGTCGGCACCGGCCCGGGCGACCCGGGCCTGCTGACGCTGCGGGCCGCCGAGCTCATCGCGGCGGCCGACGTCGTCGTGCTCGACCGCCGCAGCGCCTCCGCCGACCCCGCCGGCGAGGACGCCCTCACCCGCCACGCGCGCGGCGACGTCGAGGTGGTCGAGGTCGCCGCCGCGGACGGCGTCGAGCGCGAGGCGCCCCTGACACCGGCCGCGCGCGCCAAGCTGCTCACCGCGCCGGCCCGCAGCGGCCGCTCGGTGGTCCGCCTGTTCGCCGGCGACGGCACCGGCTGCCCGGCCCTGGCAGAGGAGGTGGCCGCCTGCCGCAAGGCCGGCGTCCGCTTCGAGGTCGCTCCGGGCGTGTCCGCGGCCGCGGCCGTCCCGGCCTACGCGGGCGTCGCCACGGCCACCTCGCGGGCCAGCGACGTCCACGTGCTGGACGCCGCGCTCGGCGAGGCCGCCGTCGACGCCGTCGCCGGCGTCCCCGGCACGCTCGTCGTCTCCGGCTCCGCCGACGACCTCGTGGTCGCCGCCAAGTCCCTCGTGGCCGCCGGCCGCTCCGGCGAGCAGGAGGTGGTGGTGACCTCCCGCGCCACCACCACCGCGCAGCGCACCGTGGTCGCGACGCTGTCCACCCTCGCCGATGTCCTCGCGGCCGAGGCCGAGGCGGTCCCCGCCCCGCTGGTGGCCGTGGTCGGCCCCGGGACCGGCAAGCGCGACAAGCTCTCCTGGTTCGAGAACCGCCCGCTGTTCGGCTGGCGCGTGCTCGTGCCCCGCACGCAGGCGCAGTCCGGCTCGGCCGTGGAGGCGCTGGCCGCCGCCGGCGCCGTCAGCGAGGTCGTGCCCACGATCGCCGTTGAGCCCCCGCGCACCCCCCACCAGATGGAGAAGGCCGTGCGCGGCCTGGTCACCGGCCGCTACGAGTGGGTCGGCTTCACCTCGGTCAACGCGGTGCGCGCCGTGCGCGAGAAGTTCCGCGAGTACGGCCTGGACGCCCGGGCGTTCTCCGGGCTGAAGGTCGCCGCGGTCGGCGGCGCCACGGCGCAGGCGCTGCGGGAGTGGGGCATCGAGCCCGACCTGCTGCCCTCGGGCGAGCAGTCGGCGAGCGGGCTGCTGGAGGACTGGCCGCCCTACGACGAGGTGCTCGACCCCATCGACCGGGTCTTCCTGCCCCGCGCCGACATCGCCACGGAGTCCCTCGTGGAGGGGCTGCAGGCGATCGGCTGGCAGGTGGACGACGTCACGGCCTACCGCACCGTCCGCGCCGCGCCGCCGCCCGCGCCGGTGCGCGACGCGATCAAGACCGGCGCCTTCGACGCGGTGGTCTTCACCTCCTCCTCCACGGTGCGCAACCTCGTCGGCATCGCCGGCAAGCCGCACCCGGCGACGGTCGTGGCCTGCATCGGCCCGGCGACCTGCGCGACGGCCACCGAGCTGGGCCTGCGCGTCGACGTCCAGGCGCCGGAGGCCTCCATCGCCTCCCTGGTCGACGCCCTCGCCGAGCACGGCGCGCAGCTGCGCACCGCCGCGGAGGAGGCCGGCGAGCCGGTGCTGCGCCCGTCCGAGCGCCGCAGCGGCGCCCGCCGGCGCAACCGCTGATGGGCTTCCCGGCCGAGCGCCCGCGGCGCCTGCGCGCCACCCCGGCGCTGCGGGCGCTCAACGCCCAGCACCACCTCTCGCCCGAGCGCCTGGTGCTGCCGCTGTTCGTCAAGGAGGGGCTGAGCAGCCCCGTGCCGCTGGGCAGCATGCCCGGCGTGCTCCAGCACTCCCTGTCCTCCCTCGTGGACGCCGCCGGCGCGGCCGCGGACGCCGGGGTCGGCGGGCTGATGCTCTTCGGCGTCCCGACCGCGCGCGACGCCCGCGGCTCCGGCGCCGACGACCCCGAGGGGATCCTCAACCTCGCGCTGCGGGCGGTGGCCGACGCGGTCGGCGACCGCGCCGTCGTGATGGCCGACCTGTGCCTGGACGAGTTCACCGACCACGGCCACTGCGGCGTCCTGGACGCCGACGGGCGCGTCGACAACGACGCGACCCTGGAGCGCTACACCTCCATGGCCCTGGCCCAGGCCGACGCGGGGGCCCACCTGCTGGGCCTGAGCGGGATGATGGACGGCCAGACCGCCGCCGTGCGGGGGGCGCTGGACGCCGCGGGGCGCGACGACGTCCTGCTGCTCGCCTACGCCGCCAAGTACGCCTCGGCGTTCTACGGGCCGTTCCGCGAGGCCGTGGACTCCACGCTCACCGGCGACCGCAAGACCTACCAGATGGACCCGGGCAACCGCCGCGAGGCGCTTCGCGAGGTCCGTCTGGACGTCGCCGAGGGCGCGGACGTCGTCATGGTCAAGCCCGCGCTGCCCTACCTGGACGTGCTCTCCGACGTCGCGGCCGCCGTCGACGTGCCGGTCTGGGCCTACCAGGTCTCGGGGGAGTACGCGATGGTCGAGGCGGCCGCCGCCAACGGCTGGATCGACCGGGAGCGGGCGGTCCTGGAGACGCTGCTGTCGGTGCAGCGCGCCGGCGCGACCGCCACGCTGACGTACTGGGCGGCCGAGGTCGCCGGTCTGCTGCGCCGGGGCTGACCCGTCCCGATCGTCATCAGTCCGTCACCTTCCGTGGCGTTTGTCACAGATCGTCACGGGTACTCCTCAGTCGCAGGTCGAGACGAGACCTGCCGGGGGCCGGCACGGCCCCGCGCCGCTGACAGCGGCCCGCAGGAGCGCCCCCGCGCCCGTCGCGTCCTCACGCGCGGCGCCGGGTGCGCCCACACCGAGGAGGACCCATGGCAGCACACGACGCACAGACCCGAGGCGCCACGCGCGCGCACGAGGACGCCGACCCGACCCGCACCGCCGGGGTGGGCAGCGGGGGTGACGTGAGCATCACCGTTCCCCCGGACCGCGACGACCAGGTGCGCTGGGGCCCGGTGTGGGCCGGGCTCGTCGTCGCCCTGCCCGTCTTCATCCTGGGCGAGCTGATCTTCCTGGCCCTCGGGGTGCTCGACGTCGGCGACTCCGTCTCCGGGGGCACGGCCGGGGTCGTGACCGGCATCATCGCCCTCGTCGCCTTCTTCGTCGGCGGGCTGACCGCCGGCGCCACCGCCAAGTGGCGGGGCGCCGACACCGGGCTCCTGCACGGCATCCTCGTGTGGGCCCTGGCCGTCGTCGCCATCGTGCTGCTCGGCGTCATCGGCAGCACCTCGCTGATCAGCAGCGCCGGCAACATCGCCTCCCAGTTCCTCGACCCGTCCGCCATCAGCACCGTCGAGGCCCCCGCCGTCTCCGCCGAGGAGGCCCGCGAGGCCGGCCAGAGCGCGGCGTCCTGGGCCGTCCTCGGTCTGGGCGTGACCCTCATCGCCTCCGCGCTGGGCGGTCTCGTCGGCTCCAAGGTGTGGCCCCGCACCAAGGACACCAGCTCCACGACCACCCACGCCCGCGTGAGCTGACCTCCCGCTCCTGCGCGACTCGAGCGCGGCTCGGCACTGCGGTGCTGGGCCGCGCTCGCTGCGTTCGGTCCCGCGCCGAGCGGGTAGGGCGCGGTCGTGGCAGCGAGGACGGGTGCAGCGGTGGCGGCGTCGAGCCAGGAGACCGACGAGGACGGCGTGCGGCAGCCCGCCGGCGACGTCCACGCCTGGGAGCCGGGCACGAACCAGACGCTGTGCGGCCTGGCGCTGAGCCGCTCGCAGCTCCTGCGCTTCCCGCACGTGCCGTTCTCGCGGGCCGCCGACGACGAGCACGCGCGGCCCGTCCACCTGTGCCCCCGCTGCTCCGCCGCGACGGGCAGGGGCCGCCGGGACCGCCGCTCGTGGACGCGCGACCTCCCGCGCCCCTGAGCGGCCCCGCCCTCACAGGCCCAGGGCGTCGGCCGAGCGCTCGACGACGTGGGCGAACAGCGCGTCCGCCGGCTCGAAGGTGCGGTCGAACTGGCCGAACAGCTCGAAGCTGACCAGGCCGAACAGCGCGGTCCACGCAGCGGCGACCTGCACGAGCACCGCCGCACCCAGGTCGGGGGCGAGGGCGTCGGCGACGGCCCCAGCCTGGGCGGCCAGGTCCGGTGCCAGGGGCGGGGCGCTGGGCGAGGGCGCGTCGGCGAGCACCGCGAGCAGCGCCAGCGGCACCCGGCTCCCGGGCGGGGTGGTGCGCTCCGGCGGTGCCGCGTAGCCCGGCACGGGGCTCCCGTAGAGCAGCGCGTACTGGTGCGGGTGCGCGAGCGCCCAGGTGCGCACGGCGGTGCACCCGGCGAGCCACCGCTGGCGGGGGGTGCGGCCGGGACCGGGGGCGGTGGCGCCCTCGACGACCTCGCCGAGGCCGTCGTAGGCCTCCACGAGGAGGGCGGTGAGGAGCTCGTCGCGCGTGGCGAAGTAGCGGTAGACGGCAGAGGAGGCCATGCCGAGCTCGCGCGCCACCGCGCGCAGGGAGAGGGCGGCGGCGCCCTGCTCGGCGATCTGGCGGCGGGCGGCGTCCAGGATCTCGGCGGTCAGCTCGGCGCGGGCGCGCTCGCGGGCGGTCCGGACGGCGGTCATCAGGACAGGATGCCACGTCGCAGATCGGCGCTCGCATGCGAGAGCGGCGCTCTTGACTCGTGGTGCCCAGTGCGCGACTGTTGCTCCATGACGAGATCACCGCTCTCTCCCGACTCCTCCACCGGCGCCCGCTACCTCGCTCCCGGCGCGGTCACCGCGCGCGTGGTGAAGCCGGTGGTCGCGTGGCTGACCCGCCGGGGCCTCGGCCTGTGGGGCTCGCGCGTGCTCGCCGTGCGAGGGCGCACGAGCGGCGAGGTGCGGACCACTCCGGCGAACGTGCTCGAGCTCGACGGCGAGCGCTACCTCGTCTCTCCGCGCGGGCGCACCCAGTGGGTGCGCAACCTGCGCGCCGCAGGTGAGGGGGAGCTCCTGCTCGGCCGGCACCGGGAGGCGTTCACGGCCGTGGAGCTCGCGGACGCCGAGAAGCCCGCGGTGCTGCGGCCCTATCTGCGGCGCTGGGCGTTCGAGGTGGGGGCGTTCTTCGAGGGCGTCGGGGCGGGCGCCTCGGACGCCGAGCTGCTCGCCGCCGCTCCGCGACACCCGGTCTTCCGGCTCTCCCCGCGCTGACCCGGACGCAGCGGAGCCCGGCACCGCGCGAGGCGAGCCGGGCTCCGGTGCGTGCTGGGGTGCTCAGGCCTGCTTGATGGCCGAGATCTCCAGGGCGATCTTGACCTTCTCGCTGACCAGGACGCCGCCGGTCTCCAGGGCGGCGTTCCAGGTGAGGCCGAAGTCCTTGCGGTTGATCTCGAACTCGGAGGAGAAGCCGGCGCGCGCGTTGCCGAACGGGTCGGTGGCCACGCCGGTCGCCTCGACGTCGAGGGTGACCTCCTGGCTGACGCCCTTGATGGTCAGGTCGCCGACGACGACGAAGCCCTCGCCACCGACGGTGACGCTGCGCGAGACGAAGGTCATCGTCGGGAAGGTCTCGACGTCGAAGAAGTCGGCGGAGCGCAGGTGGCCGTCGCGGTCGGCGCTGCGGGTGTCGATCGAGGCCATCTGCACGACGGCGTTCACGCTGATGAGGTTGGCGTCGGAGTCCAGCACCACGGTGCCCTCGACGTCGGAGAAGGTGCCGCGGACCTTGGTCACCATCGCGTGGCGGGTGGTGAAGCCGACCTCGCTGTGGGAGGGGTCGACGGTGTAGGTGCCGGCGGTGAGGCCTGCGGGAAGGGTGGTGGTGCTCATGGAGTCCTCCAGGGAGTCGGTCGGGCTGCTGCCATCGTGCCTCAACGTGATTGAGATTTCAACTGTTCCCGCGTAGAGTTCCCCCATGGACGGCACCCGGTGGCTCAGCGAGGACGAGCAGCGCGTCTGGCGCGACTACCTGGAGGCGACCCAGCTGCTCCACGCCCAGCTGGGTCGCGACCTCGACGACTCGGCCCACGACCTGGTGATGACCGAGTACGAGCTGCTGGTGCGCCTGTCCGAGGCGCCCGGCTGGGCCGTGCGGATGTCGGAGCTGGCCGACGACCTGGTGCACTCGCGCAGCCGCCTCACCCACACCGCCGCCCGGATGGAGGCGCGCGGCCTCCTGCGCCGCGAGGCCTGCGCCGACGACCGGCGCGGCGTCCTGGCCGTGATGACGGACGCCGGGTTCGCCGCGCTCGCGGCCGCCGCGCCGCTGCACGTCACGGGCGTGCGCGAGCACCTCTTCGACCAGCTCGAGCCCGAGGAGGCCGCCGTCCTGGGGCGGGCCTTCGCCCGGGTCTCGGCGCACCTGCGCGGCGGTGAGCCCGGCTGCGCCGACCGCGCGGCCGAGGCCGCCTCCCTGGGCGCCGCTCAGGGCGCCGCTCAGGTCGCGGTGGCGCCGAACAGCAGCCCCAGCAGGTAGGTGACGCCGGCCGCGGCGGCGCCCACGGCCAGCTGGCGCAGCGCCCGCAGCAGCGGTGGCGCCCCCGACAGGACGCCGACCACGGCGCCGGTGAGCATCAGCGCCAGCGCGACGAGCACCGAGGCGAGCACGACCGCGGTGGTCCCGGTCAGCCCCAGGGCGAACGGCAGCACCGGGATCGCCGCGCCGGAGGCGAAGAACACGAAGCTGGAGACCGCGGCGCCCACCCCGCTGCCCACGAGGTCGTGGCCGGCCGCGGGCTCGGGCACCGCGTCGGCGGACGCGATCGGCCAGCCGCGCAGCGCCGCGTCGGCGCGCGCCGCGGCGTCCTCGGGCGACATGCCCCGCGCCCGGTAGACCAGCGCGAGCTCGTTGGCGTCGACGTCCAGGTGGGGGAGCACCTCGGCGGCGCCGGTGCCCGGGGCCGAGGCGTCGAGCAGCTCGCGCTGGGAGCGCACGGAGATGAACTCCCCGGCGCCCATCGACAGGGCGCCGGCGAGCAGGCCGGACAGCCCGGTCAGGAGCACCGCGCGCGAGCCGAGACCACCGCCGATGACGCCGAGCACGAGGGCCAGGTTGCTGACCAGGCCGTCGTTGGCGCCGAACACCGCCGCCCGGAAGGTGCCGGACACGCGCGCCCGGCCCCTGGCGGCCAGCCCGCGCATCACCTCCGCGTGCACCCGCTCGTCGGCCGCCATCGCGGGCGTCGCGTCGACGTCCACGGCCGCCGCCCCGCGGGTCTCGGCGCTCTGCACCATGGCCAGCACGAAGACCGAGCTGAACCGGCGGGCCAGCAGGGCGAGCACCCGCGAGCGCAGGTCGGCGCGCGCCGGCGCGCCCGCGCGGTCGCCGAGCAGCTCCACCCAGTGCGCCTCGTGGCGGGCCTCGGCCTCGGCGAGCGCGAGGAGGATCTCGCGCTCCTCCCCGCTGCGGCGGGCGGCGAGGTCGCGGTAGACCGCGGCCTCCAGCCGCTCGTCGGCGAGCTGGCGGCGCCAGCGGCGCAGCGTCGCGGCGGAGGGCTCCGGAGCGGTGGTCTGCGGAGTCACCGGTCGAGCGTAACCACAGCGACGGCCGGCGAGCGGGTGGCGAGCGGGCGCCCGGTGGAGGCCCGCGGCCGGCGGGGCGAGGATGGTGCGGTGACGTTCCCGAGCTCCGCGCCCGCCTCCGAGGCCCTGTTCGCCCGCGCCAGCGCGGTCCTGCCCGGCGGGGTGAACTCCCCGGTGCGCGCCTTCCGCGCCGTGGGCGGCACGCCGCGCTTCACGGCCTCCGCCGCGGGCCCCTACCTCACGGACGTCGACGGGCGGCGCTACGTCGACCTCATCTGCTCCTGGGGCCCGATGATCCTGGGCCACGCGCACCCGGACGTGCTGGCGGCGGTGACGGCGGCGGCGTCCCAGGGATTCTCCTTCGGCACCCCCAGCACCAACGAGGTGCTGCTGGCCGAGGAGCTCGTGGCCCGGGTGGGTCCGGTCGAGCAGGTGCGCCTGGTGAACTCCGGCACCGAGGCGGTGATGGCCGCGATCCGCCTGGCCCGCGGGTTCACCGGCCGCGACGTGGTGGTGAAGTTCGCCGGCTGCTACCACGGGCACGTCGACGCGCTGCTGGCCTCCGCCGGGTCGGGGGTGGCCACCTTCGCCCTGCCCGACACCCCGGGGGTGACCAAGGAGACCGCCGCGGACACGATCGTCCTGCCCTACAACGACGTCGCGGCCCTGGAGGCGGCCTTCGCCGCCCACGGCGAGCGCATCGCCTGCGTCATCACCGAGGCAGCCGTCGGCAACATGGGCGTCGTCGCGCCGCTGCCGGGCTTCACCGAGGCGCTGCTGCGCACCACCCGCGCGCACGGGGCGCTGCTGGTCTCCGACGAGGTGATGACGGGCTTCCGGCTGTCCCGCTCCGGCTGGTACGGGCTGGAGGGCCCCTACCCCGACGCCATGGCGCCCGACCTGTTCACCTTCGGCAAGGTGATGGGCGGCGGCTTCCCGATCGCGGCCTTCGGCGGTCGCGCCGACGTCATGGCCCACCTGGCCCCGGCCGGGCCCGTCTACCAGGCGGGCACGCTGTCGGGGAACCCCGTGGCCTCCGCGGCGGGCCTGGCCACGCTGCGCGCCTGCACCCCCGAGGTCTACGCACGGGTGGACGCCGTGGCCGCCACGATCCGCGACGCCGCCTCCGCGGCGCTCGCCGACGCGGGCGTGGCCCACACCGTCGGGCGCGCCGGCAGCATGTTCAGCATCTTCTTCACGCCGGGCCCGGTCACCGACTACGACGGAGCGCGCCGCCAGGACACCACCGCCTTCGCGGCCTTCTTCCAGGAGATGCTGGCCCGCGGCGTCCACCTGCCGCCGAGCGCGTACGAGTCGTGGTTCGTCTCCGCCGCCCACGACGACGAGGCCGTGGGCGTCGTGCTGGACGCCCTGCCGCACGCGGCGCGGGCGGCCGCAGCGACCCAGGGGTGAGGCGGCGGCCGGGGGACCAGGGGACTGCGGGCCACCTCACACCCCGGACGGCCCCCGCGCGCCAGGGGCTCCCAGGTGGGCGCGCGATACTGGGGGCATGCCGCTGACCGCCGTCCACCTGCTGCGCCACGGCGAGGTCCACAACCCGGCCGGGGTGCTCTACGGCCGCCTGCCGGGCTACCGGCTGTCGGCCCTGGGCGAGCAGATGGCCCGGAGGGTGGCCGACACCCTCGTCGAGCAGGGCCGCGACGTCGTGGAGGTCACCGCCTCCCCGCTCGAGCGCGCCCAGCAGACCGCCCAGCCGGTCGCCGCGGCGTTCGGCCTGGCCGTGCGCACCGACGAGCGGCTCATCGAGGCCGAGAACCACTTCCAGGGCAAGACGTTCGGCGTGGGCGACGGCTCCCTGCACCACCCCGAGCACTGGTGGGTGCTGCGCAACCCGCTGCGCCCCTCGTGGGGGGAGCCCTACCGCCAGCAGGCCGCGCGGATGCTCGCCGCCGCCCGGGACGCCGCGGCGCGCGCGGCCGGCCACGAGGCCGTGCTGGTCAGCCACCAGCTGCCGATCTGGATGGCCCGCCGCAGCGCAGAGGGCAAGCGGCTGGCGCACGACCCCCGCCGCCGCGAGTGCACCCTCGCCAGCCTGACCACCCTGCGCTTCGACGGCACCGCGCTGGTGGGGGTGGAGTACTCCGAGCCGGCCGGGGCCCTGCTGCCCGGCGCGAACCCGGTGGCGGGCGCCTGATGCGCCCGCGCGCGCGCACCGCCCTGGCGCTGGCCGGCCTCGCCGCGGCCGCGCCCGTCCTGGCCGGCTGCTCCAGCTCCGCGCTCGGCCAGCAGGCCGAGCAGGGCGACTCCAAGGGCTACATCTCCGGTGACGGCACCCGCCAGCAGGTGCCCGTGGCCGAGCGCGGCGCGCCGGTGGAGCTGTCCGGCACCACGACCGACGGCAGCGAGGTCGACCTCGCCGACTGGCGAGGCAGCGTCGTGGTGGTCAACGTCTGGTACGCCGCCTGCGGCCCGTGCCGCGTGGAGGCGCCCGACCTCGCCGCGGTCGCCGCCGAGACCGCGCCGGCCGGCGTCCGCTTCGTCGGCGTCAACACCGAGGACGACGCCGGCACGGCGGCCGCGTTCGAGCGCACCTTCTCCATCCCCTACCCCAGCGTGCTGGACGCCGCGGACGGCGAGGCGCTGCTGGCCCTGCGCGGCACGGTGCCGCCGCAGGCCGTGCCCTCGACCGTCATCCTCGACACCCGCGGCCGGCCCGCCGCGCGGGTGCTCGGCCGCGTGGAGCCGGACGTCCTCACCGGGCTCGTGGAGGACGTGCTCGCCGAGGACGCCGCGTGAGCGTGCTCACCACCGCCTCCGGCCTGGCCGGGACGGCGCTGGACGGCCCGCTCCTGCTGGCCATCCCGGTCGCGGCGCTCGCGGGCCTGGTCAGCTTCGCCTCGCCCTGCGTGCTGCCGCTCGTGCCGGGCTACCTGGGCTACGTGACCGGGCTGACCGGCGTCGACCTCGAGCGCCAGCGCCGCGGCCGGATGGTCCTCGGCGCGCTGCTGTTCGTGCTCGGCTTCTCCGCGGTCTTCGTCGCCCTGGGCACCGCGTTCGGCGGCCTCGGCGCGCTGCTGCAGCGCTACGACGTGGAGCTGGCCCGCTGGCTCGGCGTCCTCGTCGTGGTGATGGGCCTGGTCTTCCTCGGCGTCGCCCCGGCGCTGACCCGCGAGCGGCGGGTGCGCTGGCGCCCGGCCGCGGGTCTGGCCGGCGCTCCGCTGCTCGGCGTCACCTTCGGCCTGGGCTGGGCGCCGTGCATCGGCCCGACGCTGTCCGCGGTGCTGCTGCTGGCCACCGACGTCGGCACCGCCTGGCGCGGGGCCCTGCTGACCCTCGTCTACTGCCTGGGCCTGGGCCTGCCCTTCGTCCTGGTGGCGCTCGGCCTCGGCCGCAGCCAGCGGCTGCTCGGCGTCCTGCGCCGCCACCGCCTGGCCATCGCCCGCACCGGCGGCGCGGCCCTGGTGCTGATCGGCGTCCTGCTGGTCACCGGCGTCTGGGGCGGCTGGGTGCGCGCGGTGCAGGCCGCCCTGTCCGACTCCTTCGTGACGGTGATCTGAGGTGACCTCCGAGGTCGACGTCGCCGCCGAGCAGGAGCGCACCGCCGAGCGCCTGCCCGAGGGCCATGCGCGGGCCGGGGGCCCGGGCGGGTCCGGCGGCGGCTCGGGCGGCGGCGGGGACGGCGGCCGCGGCTCGGGCGGCGGCGCGCCGGGCGGGCCGCCGGTCGGCCTCGGCGCGGTGGGCTGGGTGCGCTGGGCCTGGCGCCAGCTGACGAGCATGCGCACCGCGCTGTTCCTGCTCATGCTGCTGGCCGTGGCCGCGGTGCCCGGCTCGGTCGTGCCGCAGCGGGGCATCGACCCGGTGGTGGTGACGCAGTACGTCGCCGAGCACCCCGACCTCGCGCCCGTGCTGGACCGCCTGGGCCTGTTCGACGTCTACGCCTCGCCGTGGTTCTCGGCCATCTACCTGCTGCTGTTCGTCAGCCTGGTCGGCTGCGTGCTGCCCCGCAGCCGCCACCACCTCCAGGCGCTGCGGACGCCGCCGCCGCGCACCCCCGCGCGCCTGGAGCGCCTGCCCGAGCACCGCCGGTTCGAGGTCGACGCCGAGCCGGACGCCGTCCTGGCCGCCGCGCGCACCGTGCTGGGGGGCCGCCGCTACCGGCTGGCTGCCCACCCCGGGTCGCTGTCGGCCCAGCGCGGCGAGCTGCGCGAGACCGGCAACCTCGTCTTCCACCTGTCCCTGGTCGGCGTCCTGGTCTCGGTCGCCCTGGGCGGCCTGTACGGCTACCGCGGCCAGGTGCTGCTGCCGGAGGGGCGGGCGTTCGCCAACTCCCTCGCCGCCTACGACTCCTTCGACCCCGGGACGTGGTTCTCCCCCTCCGACCTGCCGCCGTTCCGCTTCTCGCTGGACTCCCTGCGGGTGGAGTTCGAGCGCGAGGCCGCCGGCAACCAGTTCGGGGCCGCGCGCGACTTCGAGGCCACGGTGGACGTCGTCGACGCCCCCGGCGCGAGCCCCCGCCGCGAGCCGCTGCGGGTGAACGAGCCGCTGCGCGTGGGCGGGGCCGCGGTCTACCTGGCGGGCAACGGCTACGCGCCGGTGATCGAGGTGCGCGACGCCACCGGCGAGGTCGCCTTCTCCGGCCAGGTCCCCTCGCTGCCGCAGGACGCGAACTACGCCTCGCAGACGGTCGTCAAGGTCACCGACGCGGCGCCGGAGCAGCTCGGCATCGTCGGCACCCTGCTGCCCACGGCGGTCGTCGACCCGACCCTCGGCCCCGTCTCGGTCTTCCCCGACGCCGACGACCCTCGGCTGTTCTTCACCGTGTGGGAGGGCGACCTCGGCCTGGACGACGGGACGCCGCAGAACGTCTACGAGCTGGACGACAGCGCGATGACGCAGCTCACCAGCGACGACGGCGAGCCGTTCCGGGCCGCGCTGGCGCCCGGGGACACCGTCGACCTGCCCGGCGGGCGGGGCAGCGTCCGGTTCGTCGAGCTCGACCGCTACGCCGGGATCACCATCCGGCACGACCCGGCGCGCGGGGCCGCGCTGGTGTTCTCCCTGCTGGCCATCGCCGGGCTGACGGCGTCGCTGTTCGTGCCGCGCCGCCGGCTGTGGGTGCGCACCGTCACAGCCGCTGCGGGAGGCGAGCAGGGGCCGGGGGCGGCCCGCCCCCGTACCCTGGTGGAGGTGGCCGCGCTGGCCCGCAGCGAGGACCCGGGCCTGGCCGTCGAGACCGACGCGGTGGTGGCCGCGCTGCGCGCGGCGCTGGAGCAGCAGGAGCTCCACGAGGAGCCCTGCGACGGGGCGCACGACGACGAAGGACCGGGGAGCACACCGTGAGCGTGGACACCGCGCTGGCCCAGACCAGCAACAACCTCGTCTACTCGGCGATGGCGGTGTACGCGATCGCCCTCGGGGCCTTCGCGGTCGACCTGGCCGACCTCGGCGACGCGGCCCGCGCGCGCACCCTCGCGCGCCGCGCGCCGGTGGCCGTGGGGGCCTCCGCCGCCGGCGCCCCGCCGCGCCGTCCTGCGGGGGGACCGGCGTCCGGACCCACGGCCGCGCGCGCCGAGGCCGCCTCCGGCGAGCGCCGGGCCGCCCGGATCGCCGTGACGATGACCTGGCTCGCGCTGCTCCTGCACACCGGCGCCGTGGTGGCCCGCGGGGTCTCGGCGAGCCGGGTGCCCTGGGGCAACATGTACGAGTTCACCCTCACCGGCTCCGCCGTGGTGACCGCCGTGTTCGCCGTCACGCTGCTGCGCCGCGACCTGCGCTACCTCGGCGCCTTCGTGATCGGCCCGGTGCTGCTGTCGCTGGGGCTCGCGGTCGCCGTCCTCTACACCGAGTCGGCCCAGCTGGTGCCGGCGCTGCAGAGCTACTGGCTGGTCATCCACGTCTCCATCGCGTTCATCTCCAGCGCCCTGTTCACCATCGCGTTCTCCTCCACGGTGCTGCAGCTGGTGCAGGAGCGCCGCGAGCTGGCCCGCACCGCCGGCCGGACGCCGGGCGGTGGCCGCTTCATGGACGCCCTGCCTCCCTCGGAGGAGCTCGAGCGCGCCAGCTACCGCCTCATCGCGGTGTCCTTCCCGCTGTGGAGCTTTACCCTGGTCGCCGGCGCCATCTGGGCCGAGGTCGCCTGGGGCCGCTACTGGAACTGGGACCCCAAGGAGGTGTGGACCTTCGTGATCTGGGTGGTCTACGCCGCCTACCTGCACGCGCGCGCCACGGGCGGCTGGGGTGGTCGCCGCGCCGCCTGGGTCTCGGTCGCCGGCTTCGTGTGCCTGCTCATCAACTTCGGCGTGGTGAACGTGTTCTTCCCCGGCAACCACTCCTACGCCGGCATCGGCTGACCCCTCGGCACGCGCTCACCCGGGAGGGTGCGGGGACGAGGCGCCGCTGGTCAGGGGGTGGGCTCCTGGCCGCGGCGGCGCTCCTGGTCCAGGCGCCAGAGGAACTCCGGGTCGTCGTCGGGGGCGACCGGCCGCTGCGGCTGCGCGCGCGGCGCCGACGGGCCCCGGCGGTGGCCCAGCAGCAGCCAGGCGATCGCGCCCAGGCCGGGCAGCAGCAGGATCACCAGCACCCAGGCGGGGCGGGGCAGCGCGGCGACCTCGCCCCGGGGGCTGCGCAGGCAGTCCACGAGCGCGTAGACGACGAGGACCAGCACGACCAGGCCCACCAGCGACGGCACCGGCCCATGGTAGGCACTGCGCCGGGCCTAGGCTGGCGGCGTGGTCCCGTTCCTGCGCTACACGCTGCTGCGCTTCACGCTCCTGCTGGCCGTGGGCGCCGCCCTGTACGCGCTCGGGCTGCGCGACCTGCTGCTGGTGGCGCTCACCGTGGTGATCTCGGCGGTGCTGTCGTACCTGCTGCTCTCCGGTCCGCGCCAGGTGCTGGTGCAGCGGATGGAGGAGCGCGCCGCGGCCCGGGCCTCCCGCGCGCGCCCGGTCGACGAGGACGCCGCCACCGAGGACGCCGCGCTGGACCAGCGCCGCGACGCCCCGCCCGCGTCCTGAGGCGCTAGCCGACCACCTCGACGGTCGTGCCGGCCGACAGGCCCAGCGCCAGCAGCAGCGCGTACACCAGCTGCAGCGTGCCGGTGTGCCCCAGCACCGGGATCAGCGCGCGACCGGTGGCGCCGGTGAGGACGTCGGCCGCGGGGCGCAGCGCCAGGAACAGCGCCAGCAGGGCCGCGAGCGCCCCGGGGGCGCTGCGCGCGGTGGTGGCGGCGAGCACGAACGGCACGACGAGCAGCGCGAGGTACAGCCAGCGGGTCGCGGGCGCGCCGATGCGGACGGCGAGGGTGCGCTTGCCGGCGTCGGCGTCGGTGGGCACGTCGCGCAGGTTGTTGACGACGAGGATCGCGCAGGCCAGGCAGCCGATCGCCACGGCACCGGCCCAGGCGGGCCCGGTCAGGCGCCCGGCCTGGGTGTAGGTGGTGCCCAGGGTCGCCACGAGGCCGAAGAAGACGAAGACGAACACCTCGCCCAGGCCCGCGTAGCCGTAGGGGCGGGGTCCGCCGGTGTAGGTCCAGGCGGCGACCACGGCCGCCGCGCCCACGGCCAGCAGCCACCACGCCCCGGACAGCGCCACGAGCGCGAAGCCGGCCACGGCCGCCACGCCGAAGGAGGCGAAGGCGGCGCGCTTGACCGCGCCCGGCCGCGCGAGCCCCGAGCCGGTCAGGCGCAGCGGGCCCACCCGGACGGCGTCCGTGCCGCGCACGCCGTCGGAGTAGTCGTTGGCGTAGTTGACGCCGACCTGCAGGGCCAGGGCCACCACCGCGGCGAGCAGGGCCCGCGGCGCCGAGCCGGCGCCCGCGCCGAGGGCGGCACCCGTGCCGACGAGCACGGGCGAGACCGCCGCGGGCAGCGTCCTCGGTCGAGCTCCCTGGATCCACTCACCGGTGCTGGCCACGAGGGTCCAGGTTAGTCGCCGTCGGCCAGCAGCCGGGCCGCCAGGGAGGCCGCCGCCACCCGATCGGGCTTGCCGACCCCGCGCAGGGGCAGCGCGGGCACCACCAGCAGCTCCCGCGGGGCGGCCGCCGGCCCCAGCCGCTCGGCCACCGCGGCCCGCGCGC
>Ga0210040_10001922_pt1 | contig 30301 bp, 28 predicted proteins | sample CryGeyCG12114_NA_FD_185462 | JGI IMG/M metagenome (GOLD analysis project Ga0210040, IMG submission 185462) | Groundwater microbial communities from aquifer - Crystal Geyser CG19_WC_8/21/14_NA (SPAdes) (version 2) | ecosystem: Environmental > Aquatic > Deep subsurface > Groundwater | place: USA...
CGAGCGCGTCGAGTTCATCGATGGGACCGTCCGCCGGCCGTGGCAGAGGTGGACGCCCGCGGTACACGCGTTCCTGCGGCACCTGCGAGAGGCTGGTGCGACGGAGGCGCCGATGCCGCACGGAATCGACGGTGACGGACGCGAGGTTCTGGAGTGGCTCCCGGGCGATCCGGGGCGCGGGTGGGAGCACGTCGTGCCGGATGCGGGCCTCGAGGCCATGGCGCGCCTGCTGCGCCGCCTGCACGACGCGAGCCGGGGGTTCGTGCTGCCCGAGCATCTCTCCTGGGCGGACTCCACGGCGCCGCGCTCGGGGGAGGTGGTCTGCCACGGCGACTTCGGCCCCTGGAATCTCGCCTGGCGGAACGGGCGGCCGGTCGGCGCGTTCGACTGGGACATGGCCTACTCCGGCGACGCGCTGGATGATGTGGCGTACGCGCTCGACTACGTCGCACCGTTCCGCACCGACGAGCTCGCGATGGAGTGGCTCGGCCACCCGTCCCCACCCGATCGTGGCGGCCGCATCCGGGTCTTCTGGGCGGCGTACTCCGGGACGGAGGCGACCCCTGCCCGGGTGGAGGAGCTCGTCGACGCGGTGATCCGGCGTCAACGGAGCGTGCGGGAGCTCGCGACCCGGCTCGGGCGCGAGGGCGTCGAGCCGCAGGCGACCTGGCTCCGGGAGGGGAGGGAGCGGATCTGGGACGAGCAGAACGAGTGGGCGCGTGCCAACCGGGCCGCCATCCTGTCCGGCGCTCCCGTGCGCTAGGGCCGCACCGGCCCCGGCGGTTCGGGGCGCGGGAGCCGGGCGGCGAGGGCGTCGCGAAGCGCCGCGGTAGAGGCCGGCGAGCTGTCGAACCGCCAGTCGACCTCCTTGTCCTCGTTGAACCAGACGACGGTCTCCACGTCCTTCTGCGCCGACAGATAGGCGATGAGCTCCCGCACCCAGGCGGCCTTGCTGCCGCCGGCCTCCGCTGACGCGGTCTCGGCGATGATGATCGGCTTGCCCGGCGCGACGGCCCGGATCCGGTCGAGCGGCGCCCCGAACAGCGTCGCCGGCCTCGTCCAGGAGCTCCACGCCGCGGTCGTGCCCCAGTTGTACCCGTCGAGCGCCACGACGTCGACGTAGGCCGATCCGGGGTACATCGTCGCGAAGGCCGGTACGCCCGGGCCCGGCACGGTTGGCGACCACACCCAGCGCACGTTTGACGCACCGGTGCTCGCCACGACGTCGTGCACGTGTCGCCATGCCGCGACGAAGTCGCCGCGACCGTTTCCGTTCACGGCGTCTGACCACGGGTACCAGGGGCCGTTCATCTCGTGTCCGTAGCGCAGGAGCACCGGTCCGCCCCACGCGGCAAGCGCCCGGCCCCAGGAGGCGATGTACGCGTCGTGGTCGCCCGCGGTGATCCGGTCGCTCGCGAACGCGGGCTGGTGCACCCCGCCGCCCCAGGCCCACGGCTCCCACGTGATGATGGGCGTGGCCCCGCGCGCGGCCGCCGCATCCAGCGCCGCGAGGGGCGGACCCTGCCGGAAGTCCTCGAACCAGAGGAGGACCGAGGGGTCCTCGCCGAGGGCCGCCGCAGCGGCGTCGAGCTCAGCAGCCGCGACGGGGCCCCCCGGCGTGGTCATCCCGAAGCGCAGGGGAGCGCTGCGCACGACCCTCGGCCGGGGTGCCGTCACCACGAACGCCTTCTTCGCGAAGCGCCTGCCCGCGCTGGCGCGGAAGGTGACCGTGCCCGCGGATGCGGCGTCGATGGTCCGTTCCGCGGTGAAGGTCCCGTTCCTCGTCGTCCTGAACGTCGTCACCATGCCGCCGCCGGCGAGCGTCCCGGTCGTCGTGGCCGGGAAGGAGGAGCCGGTCACGGTGACCGTCGACCCCGACGGGCCGGAGAGCGACGACAGGACGAGTCTCGCCTCGTCGGGACCGATCAGCGGCGCCGCCGCGACCGAACCCGATCCCAGCAGGGTCAGCAAGGCCGCGAGGAGTGCGACACGGACGCCGTTCCCGACCATCGATCCCTCCCCCTCACCGATTCTGCTGTGCGGCGGTGCAACGCGCACGTCCCCGTCCGGGGCGCGGTGCGGAACCGGCGCGAGGCGCGCCGCGCGCGCTCAGGAGTCGGCGCGGACGTTGCGGACGAAGTTGGCGACGTTCGTGCGCAGGGCCTCGATGCGTCGCCGGCGCTCGGCCTCGAGGTCGAATCCGACGTAGGCGAGGGTCGGCCGCCGGCGCACATTCACCGAGCACTCGAATCCGGCGCAGACGAGCGTGCCGACGGTGTTGCCGCTGCGCCCCGCCTCACCGGCGCGCTTCGCGCCGAAGAACGTGACCGGACTCGGCAACTGCACGTCCTCGCACCAGGCGCACTGGACGCGACCCCGAGGGGTGCGCTGCGCCTGGCGCAGCAGGACGCCGACGGGCTCGCCGTCGAGTTCGGTGACGACGTACCCGAGCAGCGGGAGCTTGGGATCCCGCCAGCCGAGGTAATCGAGATCCGACCACGGCGTCTCGCCGAGGCCGGGCGGCAGTACGAGGGCTTTGCGCTCCCGGAGTGATGCGTTGACGAAGGAGGAGCGGATGAGGTCGTCGCTGAAAGCGTGCATGAAGAAGTTGCCTGTCTGTTCGCCGCGCTCCGCGGAGCGCGGGAGGGAAATCGTCGAGGGCTCGCCGCCGGGCTGGACGCGAACGTCACGCCCCGTAGAGCGAGAAGAGCCGCGCACCGCGCGGTATCACCGATTGCCGACGGCTATCTCGGGTCGGCACAGAGCGCGCCGACGACCTCCTTGCGCCCGATGGGCAGACGAGGGGAGGAACGCTTCACCCGAGAGAGTGTAGTTCACGGTCACCCTGTCGACGGCGCGTCGCCGCCCCCTCGATAGGGTGACCGTGTGTCAGGCATCTCGGCGATCGGGTTCGACCTCGACGGGACCCTGCTCGACCACCGCGCGGCCTCGGGCGAGGCGCTCGCCCACCTGGTCCACGCGTGGGGTGCATCCCCGTCGCCCGCCCTCGAGCGGGCGTGGTGGGAGCTGGAGCGCCGGCATCTCGCCCCATGGCGCGCCGGGCTCATCGGCTTCGACGAGCAGCGCCGCCGTCGTGTCCGCGACTTCCTGCCGATGGTGGTGGGTGCGGACGAGGAGAGGGGCGACGCCGAGCTCGATGCGATGTTCTCCGTGTACCTGAGCGCGTACGAGGCGGCCTGGCGCGTGTACGCCGAGGCTGACGCGGTGCTGACCGCGGTTCGCGCGGCCGGGCTGCCCGTCGGTCTGCTGACGAACGGGGCGACGGAGCAGCAGGAGAGGAAGCTCGCCGCCGTGGGCATCCGGGACCGCTTCGATGTCGTCTGCGTGTCGGAGGCCATCGGAGCGGCGAAGCCCGACGCGGCCGCGTTCGCGTACCTGTGCTCCGGGCTCGGCGTGCCGCCCGCCGAGGTGCTCTTCGTGGGCGACGACTACGGGGCGGACATCCTCGGCGGGCGGGCCGCGGGGCTGCAGACGTACTTCGTGAACCGCGGCGACCGCGAGGCCGACGCCGCCGGCGACGCTCCCGCCCCGGGGCACCCGGACCTCCTCGGTCTGCTCCGGCTGCTGCCCTGACCGACGGGGCGCGTGTCGAAACCCGTAGAACTTTTTACGGAAATCGAATTGAAACGACCGAGAAACATCCATAGGCTTTCCTCAGTCGCATGGATCATGCGATGCGAACGTACGGGCCAACGACGAAGTTGAACCTCCTCGGAGCACTGTCGCAGGCCGGAAGGTGGGGTGACCGTGGCAATCGCCGTTGACCGAGGACCGCGCGGCACCGTCGCGAGGTCGCCGCTCGAGCGCCGCGAGGGGCGGACCGGGTACGTGCTCATCGCGCCGACGACGATCCTGCTCATCGTCTTCTACCTGTTCCCCCTGGCGCAGACGGTGTTCTACAGCTTCACCGACTGGAACCCGGGCACGGGAACCGTTGGCCGCATCGTCGGTGCTCAGAACTTCGTCGGCGTGCTCACCAACGCGGAGTTCCTGCGTGCGGCCGGCAACACCGCGCTCTACGTCGTCGTGGTCGTGCCGTGCTCCCTCGCCCTCGGCCTCTTCTTCGCGGCGTTGCTCGCCACGCCGTTCCGCGGACGCGGTGTCTACCGCACGCTGATCTTCACCCCGTACATCGCCCCGATCGTGGGCAGCGCGCTCATCTTCAGCTACCTGCTCACGCCGCTCGGCGGGCTCGTGAACAACGGGCTGGGGCTCCTCGGCCTCCAGCCGATCGCGTTCCTCACGACGGAGCCCTGGGCCATGGTGTCCGTCATCATCTTCTCGATCTGGCAGCTCGTCGGCTACACGATGATCATCTACTCCGCCGCGCTCTCGAACGTTCCCGCGAGCTACTACGAGGCCGCGACCATCGACGGGGCCGGACCCATCCGCCGCTTCTTCTCCATCTCCCTGCCCCTCGTGGCGCCCACGACGGGCTTCCTCGCGATCACCGGGCTGATCGGCTCGCTCCAGGTCTTCACGCAGGTCTACGTGCTCACCGGCGGCGGCCCGCTCGGCTCAACCGAGACGCTCCTGTACTGGATCTACCAGCAGGGCTTCGTGTTCTTCCAGGGTGGTCCGGCCAGTGCGGGAGCCGTCGTGCTGCTCGCGATCGGCATCATCGTCTCGGTCATCCAGCTCAAGGTCCTCGCTCGGCGCGACAGCGTCGAGCTGGCGTGAAAGGCATCCCGTGACCCACGCTGTCGCTTCCACCCCTCTCGCGGACAAGGCGCGCCCCGCCTCAGGAGTGCGCGAGGACCACGGCCGCCCGCACCGGCGCAAGCGGTCGCCCGCCGTCCGCGCCCGGAAGCTCGCCCCGGCGGTCGCCCGCCACGCGATCCTCATCGCCGCGTCCGTCGTCTTCTTCGGGCCGTTCGTCTGGATGCTGCTGACGAGCTTCAAGTCGTCGAGCGAGGCGCTCTCGTTCCCGCCGACGTTCCTGCCGACCGAGTGGCACTTCGAGAACTACAGCGACCTGTTCGACGTCGCCCCGTTCGGCATGTACTACTTCAACAGCGCCGTGGTGACGGTGTTCACCACGCTGGGCCAGGTGCTGACGAGCCTCGCCGCCGGGTACGCCTTCGCCCGCCTGAAGTTCCGGGGCAGCAACGTCATCTTCGTCATCCTGCTCGCGGCCCTGCTCGTGCCGTTCGAGGTCGTGTTCACGCCGTTGATCAGCCTGCTGTCGTCCCTCGGCTGGCTGAACACCTATCAGGGCCTGATCATCCCGAACGTGCCGTCGATCCTCGGCGTGTTCCTGTTCCGCCAGTTCTTCTCGTCGTTCCCGACCGAGATCGAGGACGCCAGCCGCATGGACGGGGCGGGGGTGTGGCGCCGGTTCCGGTCGATCATGGCCCCCATGGCGACGCCCATGATCGGCTCCTTCGCGATCCTGTCCTTCGTCTACAACTGGAACAACTTCTTCTTCCAGTTCCTCGCCGTCAACCGCACGGAGTTCTTCACCGTGCCGATCGGCCTCGCCCAGCTCCAGTCGTCGCAGGCGGCCACGAGCTTCAACCTGCTGATGGCAGGGTCGACGCTCGCGATCCTGCCGGTGTTCCTCGTCTTCCTCCTCTTCCAGCGCCAGATCGTCACGGCCATGTCCGGGGGACTGCGCTGACCGCGCGGCCCTCCACCCGCATCCCCGCTCCGCATCCCCCCTCGCACCGCAACCAGTGATCCACGACAGGAGAGACACCATGACCCCATCCCCTCGGCGCACCGGGCGCATCGCCCGCGGCGGCACCTTCCTCGCCGCGGCATCCGCCGTCGGCCTCGTCCTCACCGGTTGCTCCGGTGGCTCGGTGAGCGGCAACAGCGGCGGTTCCGGCGACTCCACCGAGATCCTCGTCTGGACCCATTACACGGGCGACGCCGGCAAGACGGTCGAGACCATCGCGGACGACTACAACGAGTCGCAGTCCGAGTACTCCGTGCGCATCCAGTACGGCGGCACGGGCGACCAGTTCACGCCCAAGTTGCTGAACGCGGTGAAGAACGACCAGGGCCCGAACCTCGTGCTCGGCGACGGTACCCCGCAGAAGCTGAGCCAGGTCGTCGAGACCGGCAAGGTGCTGCCGCTGGAGGACCTGCTGTCCTCGCCGGACTCGGAGATCAGCGCGGACAACTTCACCGAGGGCATGCTCTCGACGGGCACCATCGACGGCACGATCTACTCGCTCCCGTCCGACGGCGGCGACTACGGCCTCATCTACAACAAGGCGATGTTCGAGGAGGCGGGCATCGATGAGCCGCCGGCCACCTGGGACGAGGTCGCCGAGGACGCGACGACGCTCACGAAGGACGGCAAGTACGGCATCTACCTCCCCATCGGCACGGGCGAGTGGCCGGTGTTCACCTGGCAGTCGATGCTCTGGGGTGCCGGTGGTGACTTCCTCAACGAGGACAACACCGAGGTCGCCTTCAACTCGCCGGAGGGCGTCGAGGCCCTCACCGTGTGGACCGACCTCGTGAAGAACGGCCAGGCGTACCCGCAGAGCCTCGCGACCGGCAGCGACAACCAGGGCATGGCCGCGTTCAGCACCGGCAAGGTCGCGATGATCATCACGGGCGCCTACAACCTGGGCCTGCTCGCGGACGGCGTCGGCGAGGAGAACGTCGGAGTCGCGCCGTTCCCCACTCTCAAGGAGCCGGCCATGAACATCGGCACCGACAACTCCTACCTTCTCGACGGAACGGACGAGCAGGAGGCCGGAGCCTGGGACTTCCTGCAGTACACGCTGTCGCCCGAGGTGCAGGCGGAGTGGGACATCGCGACCGGCTACCTGCCCACCAACAAGGAGACGACCGAGACGGACGCCTACCAGGCGTACCTCGAGGAGAACCCGGAGATCGAGGTGTTCGTCAAGCAGCTCGAGTACGCCAAGGCGCGTCCGTCGATCCTCGCCTACGACGAGATCAGCAGCGCTCTCGCGACGGAGATCGAGAAGGCCATGCTGGGTCGGGTGACCCCGCAGGAGGCGCTCGAGGCCGCTGCCCAGAACGGTCAGAAGGCGCTCGACTGACAGCGCGGGGGGAGGGCCGCGGCCGCGGCCCTCCCCCCGCATCCCGGGGCGCCGCCGCACGGCGCGAACTTGCTGCACTGGAAGGACATCCGCTCAATGGGCAACTACACGGTCGGCCTGGTGGGGGCCGGCGGAATCGCCAACTCGCACCTGCCCGCATGGCTCGCACTGGGGGTGGACGTCGTCGTGTTCTCGATCGACGGTGCCGCGCCGGCGCTCGTTCGACGCCACGGCGGGGGCCGCGTGGTCGACTCGTACGCCGAACTGCTGGCCGCGAGTGACGCGGTCGACATCTGCACCCCGACGTTCACGCACCGCGATCTCGTGGTCGAGGCCGCCGACGCGGGGAAGGACATCGTCTGCGAGAAGCCGCTCGCGCTGAGCGAGGCGGACACGGCGCAGATGATCGAGGCGTGCGAGCGTGCGGGCGTGCGGCTCTATCCCGCGCACGTCGTGCGCTTCTTCCCGGAGTACGTCGCCATGCACCGCGCGGTCGCCGACGGTGCGCTCGGCAGGCTCGCCGTGCAGCGCTTCCTGCGCGCCGGCGCCGCGCCCGCCGCGCCGTGGTTCTCGCAGAAGGAGCTCTCCGGCGGGCTGGTGATGGACCAGATGATCCACGACCTCGACTTCGCCCGGTGGAACGCCGGTGAGGTGACCCGGGTGTACGCCACAGAGTCGCCGTCGCTGCGGGAGGACGGGGCGCCGGAGCCGGTGACCGCACAGGTCGTCCTCACCCACGAGTCCGGTGCCCTCAGCTACGTCAACGGCGTCTGGAGCCGGAATGCGGTCGCCTTCCAGACCCGATTCGAGGTGACCGGGGACGGAGGCCTGCTCCAGCACGACTCGCTCGCCAACCCGCCGCTCGCCTTCAACGGCACGGCGGACGAGGTGTCGGGCTTCCAGCCCTCGACCCCGTTCGGGGAGAGCCCGTACCTCACGGAGCTCCGCGAGTTCTACCACGCCTTCCTCGGCGGGCCGACACCGCGGGTGGACGCGCGGGACGGCCTCGCCGCCGTCGCGATCGCGGCTGCGGCGCTGCGCTCCATCGAGACCGCGGCGCCCGTGACGATGGACGTGCAGCGATGACCGACGACGCAGGAGGAGACGACCGGATGACCCAGGAGCCCAGGAGCACCGAGCCGAACGGCGACAGGCCGACGAGGATCGGCGTGATGTCCTTCGCCCACACCCACGCCTCCGGTTACGTGCGGCTGCTCGCCGCCATGCCGGGGATCGAGCTGCGAGCGGCGGATCCCGACCACGGCGAGCGCCCGTCGGGGGAGAGCGGCGGGGCGTCTCTCGCGGCGGAGCTCGGAGTCGACTACGTCGACACCTACGACGAGCTCCTGGCGTGGCGGCCCGATGCCGTCGTCGTCTGCTCGGAGAACACGAAGCATCGCGACGACGTGCTGCGGGCCGCTGCGGCCGGCGCCCACGTACTGTGCGAGAAGCCGCTCGCGACCACGAGCGAGGACGCCGAGGCGATGGTGCGCGCCTGCGAGGACGCCGGGGTGACCCTCATGGTCGCCTTCCCCGTGCGGTTCTCGCCCGCGTTCCGGGCTTTGAAGGAGCGGTACGACAACGGCCTCCTCGGCAACGTCTACGGCATCTCGGGCACCAACAACGGCAAGATCCCCGGCGAGCGCTCCTGGTTCACCGATCCGGAGCTCGCGGGCGGCGGCGCGCTCACCGACCACGTCGTGCACATCGCCGACATGCTCGACGCCCTGTTCGGCGGCACGCCCGCCACGGCGGTGTATGCGCAGGCGAACGGGTTCTTCGGCTCGGACGCTCGCGTGGAGACCGGGGGCCTCGTCTCCATCACCTACGCGAACGGCGTGTCGGCGACCATCGACTGCAGCTGGTCGCGTCCCCCGTCGTATCCGGTGTGGGGCGGGCTCACGCTGCACGCGGTCACGGACTCCGGGCTCGTGGACGTGAACCCGTTCGCCCAGCGCGTCGACGGCTTCTCCGAGGCCGCCGCGAACGCGCTCTGGCTGGGCTACGGGGCCAACGCAGACGAGGCCATGCTCGCCGAGTTCCTGTCCGCCATCCGGGAGGGCCGGCGCCCGCAGCCGGACGGCGAGGTCGGCTGCCGCACCGTGCGGATCGTGGAGGCGGCGTACCGGTCGGTGAGCACGGGCGGCGTCGCGGAGCCCAGCCGGGACAGCGCACGAGCGTGAGCGGGGACACGGGGGTGCCCGCTCAGACCCTGCGGAGGGGCGAAGCGGGCCACGGCCTCGGCGCGCCCGCGGTGCGTCTCGGCATCGACGTCGGCGGCACGAAGATCCACGCCGTCGCCATCGACGAGCATCGGCGGGTGCGCGCGGAGTATCAGGAGCCGTCGGGGCACGGTGAGGACCACCTCGTGGAGAGCCTCGCCCACACGGTCGGCGTGCTCGTGCGGCAGCTCGGTGTCGGCATGGCGGACGTCGGTTCGATCGGCATCGGGGTGCCGGGGCTCGTCGACCGGGCCACCGGGCGTGTCCGGAACGCGGTCAATCTCGGGGTCGAGGACGTCGAGCTCGGCGCGCTGCTGGGCGCCCGGCTGCGCGTGCCCGTGACCGTGGAGAACGACGTGAACGTCGCGGCGGTCGGCGCGTCCCTCCTGCGCACGCCCGCGGTGGGGTCCCTCGCCTACCTGAACGTCGGCACCGGGATCGCCGCGGGTCTCGTCCTGCGGGGACGAGTGTGGCCGGGCGCGCGCGGGTTCGCGGGGGAGATCGGGCACGTGCCGCTGGACGAGGGCGGGCTGCTGTGCCCCTGCGGCCAGCGCGGCTGCATCGAGACCATCGCGTCGGGTGCCGGCATCGCCCGCGCCTGGCCGACCGCGCATCCGGTGCCCGTGCTCGATCTGCTCGCCGCGGTGGCCGCGGGCGACGGCCGGGCGGCGGAGGTGTGGGGCACGTTCACGACCACCATGGCGCGGGCGGTGCAGCTGCTCGCGGTGGCGTACGATCCCGAGGCGATCGTCCTCGGCGGGGGCCTCAGCAGGGTCGGCGCGCCTCTGCTCGACGCGGTCCGGGAGGAGTTGCGGGCACGGGCCTCGCAGTCGGCGTTCCTCGCGTCGCTGGGCTGCGCCGACCGGCTCGGCCTGCTCGAGGACGCCGAGCACGTGGCGCCGCTCGGCGCCGCCGTCGTGGGCGCCACCCCCGTCGGGTGACGGGCCGGCACAGGACCGTCCTCCGCCCATCCCTCGCCTGCGCGGATCAGCCGGCGAACGTCACGTCCGCCGCCCTGGCGACCGCGGCGGTGCGCCCCGGCGCGGCCTCCTGCTCCCAGTAGAAGTTGGTGAAGGCGACGACGACCTCCGGCGGCGGGGCACCCCACTCCGACAGGTCCTCCGTCGTGTGCGCGTCGCCCACGAGCGTGACGTCGTACCCCCGGGTGAAGGCGCCGTGGATCGTGCCGCGGATGCAGGCTTCCGACGCGGCCCCGGCGACCACGAGGCCGCCGACACCGGCGTCGGCGAGCACGCGTTCCAGGTCGGTGGCCTCGAACGCGTCGTTGTAGCGCTTGTGCACGAGCGCCTCGGACTCCCGTCGTCCGAGCTCCGGCACGTACTGCCACGCGTCGCTGTCCCGCTCGATGTGGTCGTCGGAGTGCTGCACCCACACCACGGGGACGTCCGACTCGCGGGCACGGTCGACGAGCCCGCGGATGTTCGCGACGACCTCGTCGCGGCGCACCGCCTCCGCCACGACGCCCTGCTGCATGTCGACCACGAGGAGGGCCGTGTTCGGCCGGTCCGGGAGCGTGGTCACGGTGCTGTCCTCATCGCCATACGCACGCAGTGTAGACCCGGGGGAACCACCGCATCCAGGAGCGCCCGTGACCTCATCGCAGCAGGATTCGCGACGTAGTATCGCTGGGGTGATACGTCCACAGACGGCGACCGTCGGAGAGCTCCGCGCCTCCGGCCACGTCCACAAGTCCCTCCGCCTCGAGATCCGCGACAACCTGCTCGCCGCCCTTCGCGAGGGCCGCAACCCGTGGCCGGGGTTGCACGGCTTCGAGTCCACCGTGCTGCCCCAGCTCGAGCGCGCGCTCATCGCCGGGCACGACATCGTGCTGCTGGGCGAACGGGGACAGGGCAAGACCCGCCTGCTGCGCACCATGGTCGGCCTGCTCGACGAGTGGTCCCCGGTCATCGACGGCTCCGAGCTCGGCGAGCACCCCTTCGAGCCCATCACGACGACCAGCCGCCGGCGCGCGGAGGAACTGGGCGACGAGCTGCCCGTCCGGTGGCGGCACCGCGACGAGCGGTACGCCGAGAAGCTGGCGACACCGGACACCAGCGTCGCGGACCTCATCGGTGACGTCGACCCCATGAAGGTCGCGGAGGGCCGCAGCCTCGGCGACCCGGAGACGATCCACTTCGGGCTGATCCCGCGCAGTCACCGTGGCATCGTCGCCATCAACGAACTGCCCGACCTCGCCGAGCGCATCCAGGTCGCGATGCTCAACGTGATGGAGGAGCGCGACATCCAGATCCGCGGCTATGTGCTGCGGCTTCCGCTCGACGTGCTCGTGGTGGCGAGCGCGAACCCGGAGGACTACACGAACCGCGGGCGCATCATCACGCCCCTGAAGGACCGCTTCGGCGCCGAGATCCGCACGCACTACCCCACGGAACTCGCGGACGAGGTCGCGATCATCCGCCAGGAGTCCGATCTCACGGCGGAGGTACCCGACCACCTGGTCGAGATCCTCGCGCGCTTCACCCGCGCGCTCCGCGAGTCCAGCGCCGTCGACCAGCGCAGCGGCGTCAGCGCGCGGTTCGCGATCGCCGGGGCGGAGACCATCGCCGCCGCCGCGATCCACCGGGCGACCCGGCAGGGCGAGGACCGCGCGGTCGCCCGCCCGGTGGATCTGGAGACGGCCGTCGACGTGCTCGGCGGCAAGATCGAGTTCGAGTCGAGCGAGGAGGGGCGCGAGGACGAGATCCTCGACCACCTGCTCCGCACGGCGACAGCCGAGACCGTGCGCGCGCACCTGCGAGGGGTCGACTTCGCGCTGCTCGTGGAGGCGATCGAGGGCGGTGCCATGATCACGACGGGCGAGCAGGTGCCGGCCCGCGACTTCCTCACCGGCCTGCCCTCCCTCGGCGAGTCCGACCTGTACGACCAGATCGGCGAGCGCCTCGGCGCGACGTCGGACGGCGAGCGCGCCGGTGCCATCGAGCTGGCGCTCGAGGGCCTCTACCTCATGCGCAGGATCAGCAAGGAGTCCGGCGGGGGCGAGACCATCTATGGCTAGAGCCAACCGCAGGCTCTCGCGCGACGCCCGCTACGGCCGGTACGCGGGCGGCCCCGATCCGCTCGCACCGCCCGTCAACCTCACAGAGGCCCTCGACGCGATCGGCGAGGACGTGATGGCCGGATACTCGCCCGAGAACGCCCTGCGGGAGTTCCTCAGGCGGGGCGGCAGGGACCAGGCCGGTCTCGACGACCTGGCGCGCCGGGTCGCAGAGCGACGCAGGGAGCTCACCCGGAAGCACAACCTCGACGGCACGCTCGAGGAGGTCCGGCAGCTGCTCGAGCGTGCCGTCCTCGCCGAGCGCGGCCAGCTGGCCCGGGACGTCGACATGGACGACGGCGACCGGATGCTCGCCGAGATGCAACTCGACACCCTGCCGGCGTCGACGGCCGCCGCCGTGACCGAGCTCGGCGGTTACGACTGGCACAGCCGCGACGCGCGCGAGGACTTCGCGAAGATCAAGGACCTGCTCGGCCGCGAGATGCTGGACCAGCGCTTCGCGGGCATGAAGCGCGCCCTCGAGAGCGCGACGGACGAGGACCGTGCCGCCACCGCGGAGATGCTCGCCGACCTGAACGCCCTCCTCGACGCGCACCGGCGCGGCGAGGACTCCGATGAGCAGTTCGACGACTTTCTCCGCAAGCACGGCGACATGTTCCCGGAGCGGCCGGAATCGATGGACGAGCTGCTCGACTCGCTCGCCCAGCGCGCCGCGGCCGCACAGCGGATGCGCAACTCGATGACCCAGGAGCAGCGCGACGAGCTCGACGCGCTCGCCCAGCAGGCGTTCGGGTCGCCCGAGCTGATGCAGTCGCTCGCGCAGCTCGACGACAGTCTCCGCGCGCTGCGGCCGGGGGAGGACTGGGGCGGGTCGGAGTCGATGACCGGCGAGCGGGGCCTGGGGCTGGGGGACGGCACGGGCGTGTTCCAGGACCTCGCGGAGCTCGACGGGCTGTCTGAGCAGCTGTCGCAGTCGTACAGCGGATCCCGCATGGACGACATCGACCTTGACGCGCTGTCCCGGCAGCTCGGCGACGACGCGGCGGTCGACGCGCGCACCCTCCAGCAGCTCGAGAAGGCGCTGCGCGACTCCGGCACGGTGAAGCGCGGCTCCGACGGGCAGCTGCAGCTGACCCCCAAGGCGATGCGTCAACTGGGCAAGGCGCTGCTGCGGGACGTCGCCCGGCGGATGTCCGGACGCCAGGGCAACCGTGACCTGCGCCAGGCGGGTGCCGCGGGGGAGCGCTCCGGCGCCACTCGCGAGTGGGCGTTCGGCGACACGGAGCCGTGGGACGTCACGCGCACCATCACCAACGCCGTGACGCGCCTGGCGGGCGAGGGGCGGTCGACCGGCTCCGGGGTGCGCATCGACATCGCGGACGTCGAGGTGCAGGAGACCGAGGCGCGCACGCAGGCCTGCGTCGCCCTGCTCGTGGACACCTCGTTCTCCATGGCGATGGACGGTCGGTGGGTGCCGATGAAGCGCACCGCGCTCGCGCTGCACACGCTCATCCGGAGCCGCTTCCGGGGCGACGACCTTCAGCTCATCGCGTTCGGCCGGCACGCCGAGGTCATGGAGATCGAGCAGCTCACCGGGCTCGAGGCGCAGTACGAGAAGGGCACGAACCTGCACCACGCCCTGCTGCTCGCGAATCGGCACTTCCGCAGGCACCCGAGCGCTCAGCCCGTGCTGCTCATCGTCACCGACGGAGAGCCGACGTCGCACCTCGAGGCCGGAGGCGAGGTCTTCTTCAGCTACCCGCCGCATCCGGTGACGGTCGCCTACGCGGTGCGCGAGCTCGACAACTCGATGCGCCTGGGAGCGCAGACGACGTTCTTCCGCCTGGGGGAGGATCCGGGACTCGCCCGCTTCATCGACTCGATGGCGAAGCGCGTCGGCGGGACGGTCGTCTCGCCCGAGCTCGATGATCTGGGGGCCGCGGTCGTGGGCTCCTACCTCGGCTCGCGGCGCGGCGGGCAGGGCGGCGCCGACGGCGGGGGAGCGGGCCTGGGCGGCTTCTTCGGCCGCGGATCGTGGTGAGCCAAGCCGCCTAGAACAGCGGCCAGGGCGTCGCCGGCATGTCGCCGTGCGGTTCGGGGAACCGTCCGGTGGATTTCAGCCGGTCGCACCGCACGGCCAACGCGCGGACCTCGGCGTCGGTCAGCAGGTCCCGGAGGGCCACGCCGAGCGCCCCGTCGATGCCGGCGCGGACCCGGGAGACCCCGTCGAGCTCGTCCGGGGTCAGGCGATCGCCGAGCCACCCCCACAGGACGGTGCGCAGCTTGTGCTCCGCGTGGAAAGTGAGCCCGTGGTCGACGCCGTGCCGATGACCGTCGGCCATGGCGAGGATGTGCGCGCCCTTCCGGTCCGCGTTGTTGACGACCACGTCGAAGACCGCCATGCGCCGGAGGGCCGCGGTGTCCTCGTGCACGAGCGCGACGGGGCGGTCGTCCTCGTCGCTGCCCCCGAACACGAAGCACCAGTCATCGGGCACCTGGTCGGCGGCGACGATGTCTACGGCGTCCTGCTCGGGGTCGATCTCCTGCCACAGCTGCACCATGCCGCGGCCGAGCGGTCCACCGCGGAACCACGTGCGGGGCACGATGTTCCAGCCGAGCACCTCCGACACGAGGAATGCCGCGACCTCGCGGCTCGCGAGGTCGCCGTCGGGGAAGTCCCAGAGGGGGCGCTCACCCGACACGGGCTTGTACACCACGACCGTGTCGCCGATGCGCCCGAGGAACGTGGCGTTCGAGGCCGTCGTGATGCGCCCGACCAGCTCGAGCTCGCCGCGAACGAGGTCCACGTCCCCGTCACCCACTCCGGTCACGGTCAGAGGTCGCCGGGCAGCGGGCAGACGTGCCCCTCCGGGCCGATCGGCGTGCCGCAGAGTGCGCAGAGGGGGCGCCCCGCACCGACGACCTCGAGGGTGCGCTTCGCGAAGGCCCGCGCGGCCCCGACGGGGATCTGCACGAGCAGGACCTCCGTCGGCTCGTCCTCCTCGTCGGAGTCGAGGTCGACGTCGTCCTCATCGCCCTCGTCGTCCTCCTCGACCATGGCGTAGGCCTCGATGACGACCTGGGCCGTCGAGGGGTCCCAGCCGAGGCTCATGGCGCCCGTGCGGAACCGGGGGTCGATCGGCTGCTCGAGCGGATCGTTGTCGACGAGCTCGACCGGCGTCGCGTCCGGGATGCTGAACGGATTGCCCTCTGTCGCCCTCAGCTCGTCGAGCACCTCGTCGATCTTCTCGGCCAGGAGCGCGGACTGCTGCTTCTCGAGCGCGACGGTCAGGACCTGCGCCCTGTCGCGCACCTGAAGGAAGAACGACCGTGATCCCGGACGGCCGACGGTGCCGACGACGAGCCGGTCCGGCCAGGTGAACTCGTGGACGATTGCGGGCATGAGGACATCCTAGGAACGAGGCGGGGACGGTGCCTGAGCGCCGGCTCCGCCACCGACCGGCGCGTCATCCTCCGGAGGGTTCGCGCGAAGCCAGGACAGGTCCCCGGAGTCGGTGTTCGCGGCGTGCACGGTGGGCCGGCCGGGGCCGTAGCGCACGATCGAGACGGACGCCGGGCCGACCGTGATGCGCTGGAACAGGTCGAGGTGCATGCCGAGGGCGTCGGCGAGGATCGACTTGATGATGTCGCCGTGGCTCACGGCCGCCCACACGGCGCCGGGCCCGTGCTCCGCCTCGAACGCGGCATCCCGCCTGCGGATGGCGGCGACGGATCGGGCCTGCATGCCGGCGAGCGACTCCCCGCCGGGGAACACGGCGGCCGACGGCTGGGTCTGCACGACCGACCACAGCGCTTCCGCGGCGAGCTCCTTGAGCGTTCGGCCCTGCCAGTCGCCGTAGTCGCACTCCGTGATGTCGTCCTCGAGCGGCGTGACCGGGGAGCCGGACTGGTGATCAAGGATCAGCCCGGACGTCTGCCGGCACCGATCGAGCGGGCTGGACACCACGCCGACGAGGGGGACGGCGGCCAGGCGAAGGCCCGTGCGCGACGCCTGCTCCCGGCCGACGTCGTCGAGCTCCACACCGGCGGTGCGTCCGGCGAGCACGCCGGAGGCGTTCGCGGTGGTGCGCCCGTGCCGGACGAGGAGGACTGTGGCCATGACGACCAGCCTAGACAGCGGGGGCCGCCTCCACGGGCGCGGCGCGATGCAGGGCGAGCAGCTCGGTGCGCGTCGCCACCCCGGTCTTGCGGAGCACGTTGGACACGTGGAACTTGACCGTGTTCCTGCTCACGCCGAGGGCCTCGGCGATAGCCGCGTTCTGCTCGCCCGCCAGCAGCAGCGCCGCGACCTCGCGCTCCCGGGCGCTGAGCTCGACGTCCTCGACGATGGGCTCAGGCTTGGCCGGCGCGTCGAGGGGGATCGTGATCGCCATGCTCGACCCCCACCCCGACGTCGATTCGAGCTCGAGGAGGCCGTTCAGCGCAGCGACGCGCTCGGTGATGGGGCGGAGGGAGTCGTCGTGGCGCGTCACGTCGCCGCGACCGTCGTCCCGCATCCGGATGAGGAGGTTCAATCCGTCGCAGTCCCACTGGATGCGCACCCGGCGCGCGTCGCCCTCGCTGACGAGCGCGAGCACCGCGGTGCGGACGATGGCTCGCGCCGCATCGGCGACGTCGCCGGGCAGCGCGCGCCCCGTGCGAGGCGGCTCGACGAACTGCAGGTCGAGGTCGCCGTAGCGCACCAGCGGGCGCAGGTCGGCGGTGAGCCGCGCGAACGCGCCGGCGACCGGTTCGACGCCCGAGTCGCGGGTGTCCCGGCCGCGCGACCGGGCGGTGACGAGCGCCGATGCCGCCGTGTCGATGGCCGTGGTGCGGGCGGCGCGATCATCAAGGCGGCGCGAACGCAGCACCGCCAGCAGCGACTCGAGCACGACGGCGTGCCGGTCCGCCTGCTCGGCGAGGTCGCGCGCGTGCGACTCCAGCAGCGCGCGCGTCGCGGGGGAGGGGATCGGCAGGGGTGTGGTCACGAGGGCGACCCTACTCCGATCGCCACCCTACCCGTGCGGGTAGGCGGAACCGTCCGAGCGGGGCGGAGCGGGCTGCCGCGCTCGGGACGAGGATGACCTATGTGGCACGCGATACCGATCCCCGCACCTCCGACGCACTCCTCCTGATCCGCGACGAGCTCGGCACACTCCTCGAGCGCGCGGCCGGGCAGAACCTCGACGACGTGACAGATCTCGTCTCGGCCGCCGAACGTGTGTTCGTGCACGGCGCCGGCCGGAGCGGCCTCGCGCTGCGGATGACCGCGATGCGCCTCATGCATCTCGGCCTGGTCGTGCATGTGGTCGGCGAGGTGACGACCCCGGCCATCGGCGCCGGGGACGTGCTGCTGACCGCAAGCGGATCGGGCACGACGGGCGGCATCGTTCGCGCCGCCGAGGCGGCCACCGCCGCGGGCGCTCGCGTCGCCGTACTCACGACCGCCGCCGACTCACCGCTCGCGCGGTTGGCGACGGCGAGCATCGTGCTTCCGGCGGCGGAGAAGCAGGACCGATCCGGCGATGCGTCCGCGCAGTACGCGGGCAGCCTGTTCGAGCAGGCCGTCGGACTGCTCGGTGACGCGCTCTTCCATGCGCTGTGGCAACGCAGCGGGCAGAGCGCCGACGAGCTGTGGCCGCGCCACGCGAACCTCGAATGACCCGAGAACGACCAACCATCAGAAAGTCAGGATTACCGTGAAGCTCCAGTTCGCCATCGACGCCCTCAGCACCAAGGACGCACTCGACCTCGCCGCCCAGGCAGCGCCGCACGTCGACATCATCGAGCTCGGCACCCCGCTCATCAAGAGCGAGGGGCTGTCCGTCGTCACCGCGATGAAGGAGGCCCACCCGGACAAGATCGTCTTCGCCGACCTGAAGACCATGGACACGGGTGAGCTCGAGGCCGGCATCGCGTTCGATGCCGGAGCGGACCTCATGACCGTGCTCGGCGTGGCCGACGACTCCACCGTGAGCGGCGCCATCGCGGCCGGCAAGAAGCACGGCAAGGGTGTGGTCGTCGACCTCATCGGCGTCGCCGACAAGGTCGCCCGCGCCAAGGAGGTCATCGCGCTCGGCGCGGAGTTCGTCGAGATGCACTCCGGGCTCGACGAGCAGGCGCAGGAGGGCTACACGCTCGACGGCCTGCTCCGCGCCGGCGAGGAGGCGGGCGTTCCGTTCTCCGTCGCGGGCGGCGTCAACGAGAGCTCCATCGCGGCCGTGCAGGCATCCGGCGCCCAGGTCGCCGTCGCCGGCGGCGCCATCTACAGCGCGGACGACCCGGGCGAGGCAGCGGCAGCACTCCGTGCTGCCATCAGCTGACCCCGTCTGTCCGGGTCGAGGGGCCCCATCGCGCGCTGCGCGGTGGGGCCCTATCCGCGTCCGGCGTGCCGGGTGTCCGCGATGAGATGCGGCGGGAGTGCGTCAGGCGGCCAGCCACTCCCGCACGCGGGATCGGAGGAAGGCGAAGTCGTCCGAACCGACGAGGGGAGCGCCGGCACGGTGCCCCCAGATGCTGGGGATCGGCGACAGACGCCCGTTCCGCAGGTGGGCCACCTCCGACTCGCTGTCCGCGACACGGAAGTAGAGGTCGGTCTCGCTCGGCAGCAGCAGCGTTCGCGCCTCGATCGCGGAGAGGGCAGCGGACAGGTCGCCGTCGTACGTCCGTCCCGCGCTGATGTCCGCCTCCTGCCACGTCAGGATCTGGGCGTAGAGGTCGGCCGCGCGGCTGACGGCGAACATCTCCTCCCAGTCGGTGCGGAGGAATGTGTCGAGGTCGGGAGCCCCGAGATCCGTCTCGAACAGCCGCGCCCGATAGAAGTCCTGACTGAGACCCCAGCCGGCATAGACGTGCGCGAATGCACGCAGGGCCGCCACAGGTTCCGCGGCGAAGCGGCCGCCGCCCCGGTACTCGGGTGCCGCCTCCAGGATCCGCAGGAGCCCGGAGAGGAAGACGCGGTTGTGCGGCGAGGTGCGCGCGCTGCCGCATACGACCACAGCACGTTCCACCAGCTCGGGGAACAGCGAGGCCCAGTGGTAGGCCTGTCCGGCGCCCATCGAGAATCCGTACACCGCAGCCACGCGGGAGGCGCCGAAGACCTCGGTGATGAGACGGTGCTGGGCGCGCACGTTGTCCGCCATCGTGACCACCGGCGGGAAGTCGTCGCCGGTCGAGGCGCTCGAGGAGAGCCCGTTCGAGAACATGTCGGGGATCACGATGAACCAGCGCTCCGGATCGAGGACCGCGTCCGGACCGATCAGGTACGACTGGCTGTCATGGGTCGCCGTGAAGCTGCAGGGGTAGACGATCACGTTGTCCCTCGCGGCGTTGAGGGTGCCGTGCGTCTGCCAGGAGAGCCGGGCGTCGTGGATGGTGCCGCCGTGCTCGACGGCCAGGTCTCCGAGTTCGAAGACCCCGTCGTGTACCGGCCAGGGGGAGGTCATGCCGGGGTTCCTCCGTTCTCGTAGCGTTCCTCGCGCGTCGCCAGCCGGATGAGCGTGCCGAGCAGCACGTTCGCACCACGGACGGTGTCCGGCGCCGCCGTGCGCTCGGCAGGGCTGTGGCTGCGTCCGCCGACACTCGGCACGAAGATCATGCCCGTCGGCCCCAGCGTCGACATGTTCTGCGAGTCGTGACCGGCACCGGAGGGGATGTCCATCGCGGAGAAGCCGAGAGAGTCCGCCGTAGCGGTGATCGCCGACCGAACCCCGTCGTCCATCCGGGCGCCGGGCACGATCTCCTCCCACTGCACGCTCACCTCGAGTCCGCGCCGCCTGGCGACGTCGCTCGCCGCCGCGGTGATGTGACTCTCGAGCATGGTCGCCGTGTCGAGGGAGGGGTCGCGGAAGTCGACGACCACCTCCGCGGCCCCGGCGATGACGTTCGACCCGCCGGGTTCGGCCCGGATGATGCCCGTGGTGACGACAGCGGTGTCGCCGGCGTCGGCTGCGATGTCCGGCAGCGCAAGGATGAACTCCGCCGCCGCCACCGCCGCATCCTTGCGCCCGTGCATCGGCGTGGTCCCGGCGTGGTCCGCGCGTCCGAGGAAGCGGACGGTGCCACCGCCGATCGCGACGATGCCGGTGACGACGCCGATCTGCACGCCGCGTTGCTCGAGGACGGGACCCTGCTCGATGTGCAGCTCGACCGAGGCGTGCACGGATCCGGGCCGCCACCGGACCCGTGCCGCTGCCGCGAGGTCGCCGCCGGCGGCCGCGAAGGTGTCGGAGAACCTGTCCCCGTCACGGCCCACGATGCGCGCCAGGTCCTCCATCGCGATCCCCCGGCTGATCGCGCTCGAACCGAGGAGGTGCGCGTAGTTGCCCTCCTCGTCGGCATACACGATCACCCGGACGGGACGTCGGAGCGGTACCCGCTCCTCATGAAGCCGCCGGAGGCACTCGAGGGACGCCAGCACTCCGACGGGTCCATCGAACCTCCCGCCGTTCGGCACCGCGTCGATGTGGGAGCCGGTCCAGACGGGCGCGAGACCCGCGATGCCCGATTCCGATTCCGATTCCGGGGACGAGACGAGCATGTTGCCGATCCCGTCGACCTCCACGCGAAGCCCCGCCTCCTCGCACCGCCCCGTCAGCCACTCGCGGGCCTGCCCGTCGGCGGGCGAGAAGGACGCGCGGTCTATTCCGCCCTCGCTGTTCACGCCGAACCTGCCCAGATGCTCGAGGTCGGCGATCAGCCGGGACCCGTCGACGAAGAGCGGGAGTGCTTCGGGCGCCGGCGTCATGTCGCCACCAGGCCCGCCACCTTGTCCGGGCTGAGGAAGCCGGCGGCTGCGACGGATCTCAGGTACGGCCGCCAGTGCGGCCCGCGTGCGAAGACCTCCTCGAACGAGGCGGCGGCCTCCGCGTCCCGCCCGGCCCGGCTGAGCAGCACCGCCCGCCAGAACGCGGCCTCCAGGTTCTCGCCGAGCACGCTCCGTGCGGAGTCGAGGGCGGTGAGGGCGTCCTCGAGCTCCTCCTCGGTCACGTCCTCGTAATCCCCGATCATCACCCGCGGCGCGAACATGACGCCGCCGAGGTCGTCGAATGCACCGGCGAGCGCCGCGAGGCGGGTGATCTCGGTGACCGGGTCGGGATGGTCGTCCACCCGCAGATCGAGCAGGGTCTCCTCCCACACGTGGCCGCCCCGCTTCCCGGACACGATCTTCAGAACGGCCGACTGCGATCCGCGGGCATCGCCGCCCGCGTCCTCGCCCGCGCGCAACGCCGCCAGGAGCCGGGAGGCGAACGGCTGTCCGGCCGATGCGTCGTAGGCGCGCAGCATGGACTCGTACACCTCGGGGGAGGCCAGCATGTTGCCCTGCACGGACACCTGGTCACCGCTCAGGGCACCGGCGGACGCCACGCATCCCTCGCCCGTGAAGTTCGCGACCTCCCCGTCCGGGCCGATGATGGCGAGCTGGCGTACCGCGGGTGCGTCGTCCCCGTCGATGAGTGTCGACAGAGCCTCCTCGGCGCCGAGCCCGTCACGCAGCAGCTCGAGGCCGCGGGGCCCGAACCCGACGTTGACGAACGCCTGCGTCGCGATCACGCCCACTCCGGGCTCGAGCCAGCCGACGAGGCGACCGACGCCGAAGAAGTGGGTCTCGCAGGCGATGCCGAAGGCCCCTGTCTCCGGATCCCTCGCGATGATCGAGAACGTCATACCGCCACCTTCCGTCCATAACTGCTGCTTCTCGAAGTTTCATCCAGCGCGCTGCGATGGATGACACCGTCCTTCGCCACGAGCACGATCCTGCGCAGGGCGGTGATGTCGTCGAGCGGATCGCCGTCGACGACGATGACGTCGGCGGCCTTCCCCACCTCGAGTGTTCCGGTCAAGGCGGACAGGCCGGCGTTGATCGCGCCGTCGCGTGTCGCCGACAGCATCGTGCGGGCGGGCGTCAGGCCGATCTCGACCATCTGGATCAGCTCCTCCACCAGTCCGTCGTGCGGGTTGAAGGGGGTGCCGGCGTCTGTGCCCGCCGCGATGTTCACGCCCGCCTCCACGGCGGCACGGAACATCGCGGTGCTGCGCTCGACCTCGGACCGCGCCTTGTCGACGATCCATGCCGGGATGCCGCCGCGCTCGCCTTCCGCGACGATGCCGTGGATCGCGGAGAGCGTCGGCACCAGGTAGGTCCCGCGCTCGATCGCCAGGGCGAACAGCTCGGCGTCCAGGTGGAAGCCGTGCTCGATGGTGTCGACCCCGGCGTGGATCGCGTTCTCGATGCCGTCGCGCCCGATCGCGTGCGTCGAGACGCGGCGGCCGGCGTTGTGCGCCTCCTCGACGATCGCGGCGAGCTCATCGCGGAGCAGGGCGGTCTGCGTCGGCTTCACGCCCGCCGTGAGCACTCCGCCCGTCGCCATCGCCTTGATGAAGTCGGCTCCCTGCTTCAGCTGTCCCCGGACCGCGGCGCGCACCGCATCGATCCCGTCGGCCTCGACGCCCATGAAGTGGCCGTGGCCCCCGGTCATCGTGATCACGCGGCCCGCCGCCACCACGCGCGGGCCCGGGACGATCCCCGCCTGGATCGCGCGGCCGAGGTCGACGACGACGTTGTCGGCTGCGCCGCAGTCCTTCACCGTCGTGACACCCGCGTCGAGCGTCACGAGCGCGTTCGCGGCGGCGCGGTATGCGGCCGTCGCGATCGAGTCGTCGCGCACCTCGGCCGCGAGGTCGGCGGCGCCGCTGTTGGCGAGGTGCACGTGCCCGTTGATGAGCCCGGGCATCACCGTGTGATCCGTCGCGTCGATCACGACATCGCTCGCCGGGGCGTCCTCGTCCGCGCCGATCCAGGCGACGACGCCGTCGTCGACGAGTATCGAGGTCGGGCCGGTGCGAATGCCGCCATCGGTGCCGTCGAAGACGGTTCCCCCGCGCAGCAGCCACCGTGCTGCCGTCGTGGTCATGACCGGATGAAGGTCGACACGACGTCGAGGTAGGCCTGCTCCTCCTCGCGGGCGAACGGCTCGTGGCCGCTGTCCTCGAAGAGCACGAACTGCGCGTCCGGGATGGCCTCCGCGATCCGGCGCCCCTGGCTCGGCGGGGTCACCCAGTCGTACTCGCTCGACAGCACCAGGGTGGGCACCTCGATGGTGGACAGCTGCGAGTACGGGCTGTACTTCGGTATCTCGTTCGCCATCATGTAGCCCGCGACCTCGTACCGGCCGTTGCTCCGCGCCGACAGCTGGTCGAGCACCTCCTGGTCGGGGTGCCGGAAGTAGAGCGGGTAGCACTTCTTCCACCAGGCCTCGTACTCCTCCTGGCTCGAGATGGTCCCCTCGAACAGTTCCCGGAACACCTCCTTCTGCTCGGGTGTCGCGATCTTCTCCGCGATCTCCTGCGCCTCGGCCCAGAAGGAGTAGTCCGGCGCCGTGTGCGAGAGGATCAGCTTCGAGAGGGACTCCGGATGGCGCAGCGCGAGCACCTGCGCGACGAATCCGCCGTAGGAGTGGCCGAGGAAGATGATCTTGCCGAGACCGAGATGATGGCGCAGCGCCTCGACGTCGTCCGCCATCTGCTCGACCGTGTAGGTCTCGAGCGGCGCGTCGGACGAGTTGCCGGTCCCTCGGTGATCGAGGTAGACGACCTGGGCGATCTCGCCCAGGGGATCGAGCCACGGCCGGAAGTAGCTGTGGTCCGCTCCGGGGCCGCCGTGATGAATGAACAGGACGGGCTTGTCGGTGTCCCCGGCGAAGTCGACGGTCTTTCCGGACGAGATGACGTCGAAGTAGAGATCGACACCGTTCAGGTGTGCATACATGGGTACTCCTTGGTTCTGATTCGGTGGCGGATCGGTTGTGGGAAAGGGGAAGGGGACGGGCCGGGACCCGCTAAGCGGTGCTCGTCGACTCGTAGGCGGACGTGTTCGTGAGGAACCGTCCGTCGGGGTCGGGAACGCTCCCGACGAGCACCCGCGTGTACGGGTGGCTGGGATTCGCGAGCAGGGAGATCGGACCCTGCTCGACAACGCGCCCGTACCGCATGACGGTGATCTCGTCGCACATGCGGGCGGCGACGCCGAGGTTGTGCGTGATGAAGACGCAGCCGAACCCCAGCTCCCGCTGCAGGCGGTCGAGCAGGGCGAGGATCTCGAACTGGATCGACGCGTCGAGTGCCGACGTCACCTCGTCCGCGATGAGCAGGGCCGGCTGCACCGCGATCGCCCGGGCGATCGCGACGCGCTGGCGCATCCCGCCGGAGAACTCGTGCGGGTACCGGTGCGCGGCAGACGCATCGAGCGACACGAGTTCGAGCAGCTCGACGATGCGGTCGCGGTGCTTCGACTCACGTCCGCCCCGTGGCGCGATCGCCTCGCGCAGGGTGCGCCCGATGGTCATCCGCGGATCGAGGGAGGCGTACGGATCCTGCGGGATCATCTGAACGGATCGGCGCAACGACCGGCGCTCGGCACCACGGGCACGGCTGACGTCGACGCCGCCGATCTCCACGCTGCCCTTCAGCGCCCCGAGGGTGCCGACCATGACCTTCGCGAGGGTCGACTTGCCGGAGCCGGACTCGCCGACGACACCCATGGTCCTTCCGCTCGGAAGGGTCAGGGAGACGTCGTCGAGGACGTGGGTGCTGTGCCTGCCGAAACCGTAGGTGGCGGACAGGCCGGAGACCTCGAGGAGGGGCCGTTCGTTCCCCGGGGCCGAGCTCCGCGTGGGCATCGTCATGCTCTGCTCCCTCGGGTCGAATCGGTGCGGTACACGGCTCCCTCGAGGGCGGTGCTCGCCGACGCCGCGAGGAGCTTCCGCGTGTAGTCCTGCGTGACGTCCCGGTCGCGCAGCTGAGCGGCCGTGAGGTGCTCGATGATCTCGCCGCGGTACATCACGTACACGCGGTCGCACATGGCCGCGATCACGTCGATGTCGTGGGAGATCAGCAGTACCGCCATCTCGTGGTCCCGGTTGATCTGCTTGATGAGGCGCAGCACGTCCGCCTGCACCGTCACGTCGAGCGCGGTCGTCGGCTCATCGGCGATCAGCAGCTTCGGGGTCGTGATGAGGGCCATCGCGATCATGGCTCGCTGTCGCATGCCTCCGGAGAGCTCGTGCGGGTACTGATGCATCCGCCTCTCCGGTTCGGTCACCCGCGCCTCGCGCAGCTTCTGGATCGCCAGTTGCTCCGCCTGCCTCCGCGAAACCCTCCGGTGCACGCGGATCGTCTCCGTCAGTTGGGGCCCGAGCCGCCTCGCCGGATTGAAGCATGACGACGGGTCCTGGAACACGATGCCGAGATCGAGCGCGAGGGAGGTCGGCGGCACCGAGTGGGGATCGATCCGGTGGCCGGCGACCCCGAGCGCTGTCGCGTCCCACGACAGCTCCGGCGGGAGCAGCTGAGCGGCCGTCATCGCGGTGACGCTCTTGCCGGAACCGGATTCGCCGACCAGGCCCACCACCTCGCCCGCGCCGACGGAGAGCGAGACCCCCCGGACCAGTTGCTCGTCGGTCCCACCGTGCCCCACCTCGACCCGCAGGTCGCGCACGTCCAGCGCGAGGGCGGGTCGGGGGAGGTCCGACTCCTGCTGCGGCGCCGCCTCGACCGGTGCCGCCTCCTGGCGTGCCGCCCTACCGCGCGACCCCGCGGCGCGGCGCGGCTCACTGAGCGCGACGATCCCGTCACCCAGCAGGCTCGCCGAGAGACCGGTCAGCACGATGGCGAGCGCCGGGGCGATCGCGCCGCTCGGGTTCTGATAGATGTCACGGAGGCCGCTGGCGAGCAACTGCCCCCAGTCGATCGCCGGCGGCTGGACGCCGAGGCCGATGAAGCTGAGACCCGACATGGTGACGACGGAGGTCGAGAGGCAGACCGACGTCAGCACCAGTACGGGAGACGCGATGTTGGGGATGATGTGGCGCAGCAGCACGGTCGGCCCCGGCACGCCGAGGAGGTGCGCCGTGACGACGAAGTCCTTGGCGCCGACCGACGTTGCGAGTCGGTTGGCGAGCCGGGCGAACTGCGGGGAGAACGCGATGCCGATCGCGATGACCACCGTCACCTCGTTCGGGCGGAAGATCGCTGTAACGGCGAGGGCGACGATGATCGGCGGCAGCGCGAGCCACAGGTCGATCGCGCGTCCGCCCAGCCAGCGGACGCGATCGCCCGCGACGATGAGCAGCGCACCGAGGAGTCCGCCGCCGACCACCGCGATCGCGGTGGCGAGCACGCCCATGACGAGTGTCAGGCGCGTGGCGACGAGGGTGCGCGCGAGCACGTCACGCCCCTGCGAGTCCGTGCCGAACCAGTGCTCGCCCGACGGGCCCGCCCGGAGGGCGCCCGAGCCGGACTCGGCGGCGTCCCCCCAGACCACCGGGGCGATGATGGCGAGCAGGACGGCGACGGTGAGGCCGGCGAGCCCGATGACGAGCGAGACGGGATAGCGCCTGCCGGCCCCGGCCCTCACCGTGCCGGTGACCGGTGGTGTGAACGTTCCTGTGGTCATCAGTTCAGCCGTCCCTTCTTGAGCACGCGCGGATCGAGCACCCCGAGCAGGATGTCGATCGCGAGGCCGACGAGTGCGGCGAGGATCCCGAGCGTCAGGATGATGCCCTGGATGGCCGGGTAGTCGCTCGCCAGGATCGACTGCACGATCTGCGTGCCGAGGCCGGGGATGTTGAAGACGTTCTCGACGATGACGGTTCCGCCGAGGAGGGCGACGAGGATGATGCCGCCCAGCGTGAGGGCGCTGGTCGCGACGTTCGGCAGTACATGACCGATCAGGAGCCGACCGGTCGAGATGCGCTTGCTCCGCGCCGTGGCGATGTACTCCTGGGCGAGGATCGCCCGGGTCTCGCTGCGGACGACGCGGGAGATCGCCGCCGCCGACGCGAGCCCGACTGCGATCGAGGGAAGGATGTAGCCGGTGAAGCCGCCGCCGCCCTGGGCGGGCAGCCAGCCGAGGGTCAGCGCGAAGACGATCACCAGCACGGTGCCCGTGATGTATTCGGGAAGTGCTCCGGCGATCCCCGCCCCCACGTTGTACGCACCGGACGCGCCTCGGGCGCCGCCCTGACGCTCGGCGAAGGCGACCGCGATGCCGAGCGGGAATCCGACGAGGAGCACCACGAGCAGTCCGCCGAACGCGACGGTGGCGGTGATGGGCAGCCGCTCCGCGATCAGGTCGACGATGGGCTGCTGCGTGACGAACGAGTTGCCGAGGTCGCCCCGCACGAGATCCGAGACGTAGCCCAGCGCCTGCACCGGGAACGGGTCGTCGAGGCCGAGACGATCGCGTACCACCTGCACCTGCTCCTGCGTCGCCGTGACACCGACGATGTTCCGCGCCGGGTCGCCCGGTACGAACTGCACGAGGAGGAAGGTGATGGCGAGGAGGGCGATGACGATGCCCAGGAGGCCGCCGAGTCGCCCCAGCAGGTAGCTCGTCCACTGTCCGAGCGCGCCCCGCGAGGAGCGGGCGGAACCGGCCGGGGGAGGTGTCGTGGCCGTCGGTGCCACCGTGTCGATGCTCATGAATCCCTCTCTCGGCCGGTCCGTCGTGGTGATGCGGTTACTCGGCGATGCGGATGGTGCCGGCGCGCACGAAGCCCTTGGACACCATGGCCGTCACCCCGGGGGCGAAGGTCACGGTCGCCGGGGCGGTGGCGAGGGGGAGCACGTCCGTGTTCTCGACCATGAGGCGGTTGTAGTCGGCCAGTGCCGCGCAGCTCTCGTCGCCCGTGTTCTCGCGGGCGATCTGCAGGGCCGCGTCCGCCTCGGGGTTGTCCACCGCCGACAGGTTCTGCCCCTCGGGAGGAGTGGCGCCCGTGAAGAAGTTCGCGCCGGACAGCAGGTTGGACGAGGTGTTTGCGAAGACGAGGATCGTGACGTCCCAGTTGTTGAGCGGCGTGAACAGACCCGACACCCACTGCTGGTTGTTGAGGTTCTCGAAGCTCACGTCGGCGCCGGCCTCCTGGAGCGCGGACTGCACGTACGAGTTTCCGTCGCCACCGGCGAGGAGGGTGGTGCCGTTGACCGCGAGGGACACGCCGTCGAGGACGGCGGATGCTGCATCCACGTCGTACTCGGGCATGTAGTCGTCGGCCGACGCGTCGTAGCAGTCGTACGACGTCGAACCGAGGTTGGTGATGAGTTCTCCGGCACCGTAGCTCTGCACGTCGTTCAAGCGTTCCCGGTCGATCGCCTGGGCGATCGCCATGCGGACGGCTGGGTCGGCCGTGGGGTGACCCTCCGTGTGGTTGAACATGAGGAAGGTGTCGGACTGCTGGGAGACGGTGCTCGTCCAGCCCTGCTGCTGCGTCACCCGGTTCCAGGCGTCGGTCGTGTATGCGGAGATCTCCATCTCGCCCGTGGTCTGCAGGTTGGCCCGAGTGTTCTCGTCCTCGACGACCTGCATCACCAGGGTGGCCGGGCGGGCGCCGTCGGTGGGGATGCCGGCGAACTCCGGACCCCAGTCGTAGTCGTCACGTCGGGTGAACGTGTAGTTGGCGCCCGCGACCTGCGTGTCGGCGATGAAGCCGCCCGTGCCGTTCGATCCCGTCGTGAGGGTGCTCGGATCTGCGAGACCGGCCGAGCAGACGATGCCGGTGTACCCGACGGTCAGACCGGAGAGGAGGCCCGAGAAGGGGGTGGCGAGGGCGATCGTGACGTTCTCGCCGTCTGCGGTGGCGGTTGCGGAGTTGCCGGCGCCGATGACGTTCGACAGGAACGGCGCGGCGGTGTCGGGGCTGAAGAAGCGATTGAGCGAGTTGGCCACGACCTGCGCCGTGAGCTCCTCGCCGTCGGAGCACGTGACGCCGTCGCGGATCGTGAAGACCGCGTTACTCGCCGTCACCTCCCAGTCTGTTGCGAGGCCCGGCACGTAGGAGCCGTCCTCGTCGAGCGCGACGAGCGTGTCGTACATCGACCAGATCACGACGACGTCCTGGAAGGATGCGCCCAGGGCGGGGTCGTACGACGTCACGGGGCCGTCGAGTTCCATGGTCAGGGACTCGGTGTCCACCGATCCCGCCGAACCGCCGGAAGGGGAGCCGCCCGCACAGGCGGTGAGGGCGATCAGCGCTGCTGTTCCTATGCCGGCCGCGGTGATGCCGCGTCGGGTCCGCGGCCGGTTGTGCTGTGTGAACATGGGATTCCTTCGTGACGGTTGCCGGGGGCATGGCGAAGACACGACCGGACGCAGTACGCATCCGAATGAACGTCGTGCAACATAGTGAACAGCAGCGGTATTGCTGTGCCGTTGCCTGTTCGTTTCGACCGGGTTACAAGACCCGGGCGGGCTGCCGACCTATCGCAGCGGAGCTGCGTCACAGGGAGGACGTCAGAAGGAGGGCGGTGTCATCGATCCGATCAGCACGGCGGGTGCGTCCGTCACGTTCGCGTACCAGTGCGGGATCGACGCGTCGTACGTGAGGGCATCGCCCTCCTTCAGCGCGTAACGCTCCGTTCCCACCACGACGATCAGTTCGCCCTCGGTCACGATGACGCATTCCTCGCCCTCGTGGACGAACGGCACGGTCTCGTTGCTCCAGCCGGCAGCGATCTGTGCGCGGATCATGCCGAGCCGCCCGTTCATGCTCGGGGTGAGGAGCTCGTAGACCATGTCGTGCTCGGACAGCAGCAGTCGCCGCCGAGCACCCGCTCGAACCAGCCCGGCGAGCTTGGGCTCGGGATCGTGACCACCGAAGAACTCACCGACCCGCACCCCCAGGGCGTGAGCCAGCTTGATGAGCGTGTTGTAGGAGGGGTTGCCGTGGCCGCGCTCGATCTGACTGAGCAGCCCGGCGCTGACGCCCGAGGCGGCGGCGAGCGCGTTGAGGCTCATGCCCGAGCCCGCACGGAGGGATCGCACGATGCTCCCCAGCTGGTTCGTCGGCGGGCCATCCGCCGGAATCACCGAGCCACCGTCCACGCTGTCGGTGTGCACGCGTACCTCTTCCCCTCCGGAAACCACCCGTTCATTCTGCAATACAGGGGATGCGTCGCCTCGCCGCGACCTCCTCGGCCGTCCGCCGCGTCTCGACCGGCGC
>Ga0210040_10001923_pt1 | contig 30295 bp, 1 predicted proteins | sample CryGeyCG12114_NA_FD_185462 | JGI IMG/M metagenome (GOLD analysis project Ga0210040, IMG submission 185462) | Groundwater microbial communities from aquifer - Crystal Geyser CG19_WC_8/21/14_NA (SPAdes) (version 2) | ecosystem: Environmental > Aquatic > Deep subsurface > Groundwater | place: USA...
TATATCTATCTAAAGTTATATATATAGACCTCTAATATCTATAGCTATCTATAAGCTTAGCTAAATAGGAATTAAGCTAAAGTATATAGATAGCGCCTACTACCTCTATTTCTCTATTATATATAAGGTAATAGCTAACTATATAGAGTAAGTTTTTATTACTAGTATTAAGAGCTAGAAGTACTATACTATATATACTATCTATTAGAACTAGCTAGACTTAGCCTAAAGAGGCTTAAGGTTAGATAATAGAACTCTACTATATATACTAAAAGAATAAATCTTATAAGAGGGTAGTAATTTATCTCTCTTATATACGCGAAAGGAATATATAATCTATTTACCTCTTAACTACTTCTTATACTTTCTCTATAAGACTTACTCTATATATTCCTAATATTTAAATTACTTAACTCTTAAAGATTCTAAAGAAGTATAATTATTATTATAATAGATATATAATATAATATAAAGAAGATCTATAAAGTAGAGAATAAACCTAGATTACTAGCGTATCCTCTTCTACCTAAAGATCTAACTTATATAACTCTAGAGCTATAAAGCCTATTATATAATATTATACCTATTAATAAGTAAGAAAAAGTTAAAGAAGAAAAACCTAATAAAGATAAAGATAATAAGCGCTAATCTAGACTACTAAGGCCTAATTTACGCTAGTAAACGCTAATTATTAACCTAGTAAGAGATAAACTTATAGAAGTATACCTATAGCTTAAAAATATCTATAATTAAAAAGAGTTATAATAACTTAAGGAAATAAAAGCTTACTATAAAGTAAGAGACCTTAATATAATTAAGATTATATTAAGAGGATTAGTACTAACTACACTAGTAGTTATTACTCCTTTAGTATTCTTACTACGCTCTTAACTCTTATATTAGTTTATAAAATATAACTATATAGAGTATAACTAATAGAAGCGTAACTATAAAGGCTATTTTATATAATTACTTATTTACTTTATTATAGAGTAATAGAAGGTAGATTTTAAAGTAATATATATTTTAGAACTACTTAAGACGCTCTAAGAAGCCTATTATTTAGTTAAAAAATAAGCTTTACCTATATAGATCTTAACCTAAGTAGAATTAAAGTAAGTTATACTTAATTCCCTAAATATACTATAAGAGTAACGTAAACTTACTTATAAATAGATTAAGAACTATAGATAATATACTAAGTAGTTACTAATAAAGTTATTAAACTACCTACGACTACTTTAAGAGAAGTTAGGATTATCTATTCTACTTAAGCTATAAGTTATTAAATATATAGTAGCTTTACGTTCTAATATTTAGAAAGATATTAAATAACTTCTTATAATAATAAAAATAATAATTCTAATAATTAAAGAATAAGTAAATATTATCTACTAAAGGTTAAGCGTAACTTATAACTAAAAGGATTAAAGATTAAAAGAAAAGCCCTAATAATAAAGATTAGAGTCTAGTAAGAATAAGAGGATAAAGAAACTTCTAAAAAAGGCTAAGAAAGCTAAAAAGGCGTAAGCTAGCTTAAATAAGCTAAAAAAAGCTAACGCTACTATACTTAAAGAACTAATTATCTACTATAAGTATAAAGAATCTAGATATAAAGCGTTTAGCTATAAGAAGCTAAAGAAGGCTAGAGTAAATCTAAGAGAAGATAAGTTAGAAAAAAAAAAGAAGTAGAAAGACTAAGCTTTTACCTTCTTACCTATATTACTTTAATAGTAGAGTATAAAGATTTATATACGCTTTATAAAGCTATTTATCTAAAGCTATTAAAATTATTAATAACTATAATTACTATAAGATTATCCTCTATAAAGGTAGAGGCTCTAATTAATAGAAGGTTATAACTAAACCTTATATTAGTACTACTTACTAAAAAGTAAGAGTTAATAGTAAAGCCTCTACTAGAGCTATTAGTAGAAGAAGTAAATAAGTTAGTAATCCTAGTATATAGTACTATAATAGTAAATATTATTATTACTAATAGATATAGGCGTATATAGATGCACTATACTCTATTTATTATTATAGACCTTAATAAGTACTAAATATACTTTAGTCTACTATAAATTAATACCTATAATCCTAAGCTAAACTATATAAGTAAGTATATCCTCTTTAGAAGAGTAAAGGATATAGATAAAGGTACTTTCTAATAAGTTAGTATTAAAGATACTAAGATATTTAACTAAAGTATATATAAGCTAAATATAGATATTTATATATACTTAGTAAGCTTTATAGGCTAATTTAGGCTACTATAAGCTACCTTAAGCTAAATCCTATTATAATATATAGAATTTATAGATATAGGCTTAGAAGATAGTATAAAGGAGTTATTTAAATACTCTTTATATAATCTACTTATTTAATTATAAGATAGTATATAACTACCTTACTAGCTATTATATAATCTCTTAGTAATAGAGCTTAAAGTACTTAAGAAGTACTTAGAGGACTATATAGTATAAGAGTAGATATAATAGTTAAAGTTACTAGTAGAGGCTTCTATACTCTTTATAAAGAAGAAGGATAGTAGCCTAAGGCTTTATATAGACTATTATAGGTTAAATAAGATTACTATTAAGAATTATTATCTATTACCTTTAATTTCTAAGTTACTAAAATAATTAGTATAAGTAAAGTTCTATATAAAACTTAATATATATAAAGTATATTATTAAATTAGAATTAAAGAGAAAGATAAGTAGAAGACTGCCTTTTAAATAAGGTATAGTTATTTTAAGTATATAGTAATACTATTTAGATTAATAAATATACTTACTTAATTCTAGACTTATATTAATAAAGCCTTAGTAAGGCTAGTTAATATTAGCTATATTATTTATTTAAATAATATCCTTATCTTCTCTAATATAGAAGAGGAGTATATAACCTATATAAAGGAAGTACTATAGTAATTATAAAACGCTAGACTCTTTTTAAAGCTTTTAAAGTATAAATAGTATACTTAACGTATAGAGTACCTTAGTTATATTATTATACCTAAAGGTATTAGTATTAATAAAGACTATATTAAAATAATTACTAAATAGCTAATACTATATATAGTATATAATATATAGGTGTTTATTAGCTTTATAAACTACTATTACTAATTTATTACTAGCTTCTCTAAATTAGTACTACCTTTAACTAAATTAACTTAAAAAGGCGTAAATATAGCTAGGAGTAGCCTTACTTAAAGAAAAGAAGAAAGCTAGCTAATATAACTTAGAGTAGAAAGAGAGAGATCCTTCTAAGTTTTAAAAGACGCGTTTCTTTAAGTCTTAATACTTTCTTATTTTAAGAGAAGTAGAAAAACTAAAGTAGAAGTAAATACCTCTAGTAGCGTAATTTCTAGTATTTTAAGCTAATTAGTGCTAGATAGGGCTAAAAAGCCCTAATAGAGACTAATTAACTTCTACTTATATAAATTAATCTAAGCTAAGTATAATTATAATATATATAACTAAAAGCTACTTATAATTATTAAAAGCTTAGAGTATTAGTACTATTACCTTAAAAGAACTTACTTTAAAATCCTTATAGACTATTAGAACTTAAAATAGTTTATAGAGATAAAGACTCTAAACTACTAGTAAGTTAGGTCTTACCTAACTTTTATAAAGTATAACTTTATCTTAAACTATTAACTAAAAGTTTCTAACTTAGTAGATAAGCCCTTAAGAAAGCTAAATTATATTATAGAAGCTTAAAAGCTAATATAGAAGTATAACTAAACCTTTATATAACTTATAAAGGACTTCCTAATAAAAAAAAGTAAAGAAAGTACTACTCTAATAAGTATAGTAACTATAAGAGTAAGAGTAAGAAAAGAAGTTCTAATATAGATAGAAGAGGCTCTAAGAGATTTCTAATAAGTAGAGTATACTCTCTTAAAAGAGCTAGTACTTATAAAGAATTAGATTAAAGAAGATAAACTTTTAGAGACTTTATTAGATAAAGAAGAGTATAAGATACTAGAAAATAAGCTAATCTATACTAATATAGGCTAGAGTAAACTACTCTAGCTTATAACGCCTAAAGAAAAAGCGCGCATACTTAAAAAGTACTATTATAGTCTACTTATAAGATATTTTAGCGTAAGAAAGACCTTAGAGAAGATATTATACTAATATACGTAGAAAAGAATAGTAAAAGACGTTACTAACTATTATAATAATTATTTACACTATAAGAAGTTAACTATAGTAAAATATAAGCTATATAAGCTACTTATACTCTTACTACTACTAACTAAAGCTTAGGAAGAAGTAATATTTAACTTTATTATAGAACTACCTCTAAGTAAGATATCTAAAGTAGTCTATAATATAATAATAGTAGTTATATACTAACTTATAAAGATATTATACTATATCTTAGCTAAAGTAGATTAGAATAGAACTAATCTAGCTTAGGCTTAGATATAAGAAGTTATTTACCTTTATAGCGTTCTTATAAGAATTATCTTAGATTATAGACTTTTAATATACGTAAAGTACTAGGAGTCTTTTAACTACTATTTAAATATAAGATATATTCTTACCTCTATATACTACCTAGAGATAGATAGCTAAACTAAAAAGTAGAACTAAATACTTAAATAATATCTATAATACTTTTATACTCTAGAATAAAATAATTAGGCGCTATAGATCTTACTAGTAGAATTTATATATAATAATAGTATTTATACTACTACTATAACTACTTCTTTTTAAGTGTATTATAGATTAGACCTATATAGCGTAGATTAGCTTAATTAAGTACTAAGTAAGAGAAAGTTACCTTTAGAGCTTAGAGTTATAGTAAAAGTTATCTTATTATAAGTAGAATATAAAAAGAGGATTACGCTTATAAATAAGTATTAGAAGAAATATACTAATAAAAAGAAACTCTTTATACTTTTTAAAAATAGTAATAAAGTCTTTCTCTTAAACTAATATATTTAATCTACTTAGCTAAAGAAGAAGCTAGATTAAAAATATATTAGACTAAGGACTATAGTAGGCTAAATTAGCCTATTAGTATTTAAAGTAGATATACTAGGACTAAATAATATCTACCTAGTCTTTTATATATTACTATTAGAGCTATATACTTAAAGAAGGTTAATACTATATCTAGACGTTCTAATTATTAATATATTATAAGAATATAGAGATAATATATATAAAGTTAATAAGATACTTAATAGAAAGAGAAATAAAGATAACTAATAGGAGTACCTTATAAAGTAGAAAGATTACTTAAAAAAAAAGAACTCTTAGAAACTAAGTATCTCTATTTCTACTAATACTTTATAAGAGTTCTAGAAGAGAAAAGAGATACTAGTAAAGTAAAAGAAAGTACTAGTAGAGGCCCTAAAGCATTAAGGTTAACCCTTAAAAAATAGAAAAGATAATACTAGACTATCTTAAGAAGTATAAAACTTATTACCTTTACTTTACTTTTTTTCTTACTAGGTTTTAGAAAGTATTTAATAGTATAAGTTATATTTTCTATTTAGTAAATAGAAGAGACTAATTTAGACTATATTAGGCTAAAATAAACTAATATATACTAATTTATAATAATATTAACTAAGATAGAATACTTTAGTATAATATAATATAGAGTTAACTAAAGTATATATACCTATCTTAAAAAAAGAAAAAAAGATATTTTAAGTCTAAATATAAGTAGAATTATAATAGAGAATAGTATATAAGAATATATAGAAGTATAGTAGTTTATTTAAGACTTAACCTAGTTAAAGCTACTATAAGAGGCACTAAATAAGCTATAAAAGCCCTTTATATAGTAAGTATAAGTATAGAATATAAGTAATAATTAAAGTAACTTAGCCTATACTAAAGATTTCTATCTTAATCTTATTAAAGCCTATCTTTCTACTTTAAAAAATATCCTAAGACTTCTTAGCTTTACTTTTCTTTACTTTAATCTTCTTTAAAGTGCTATCTAAGCTAACCTCTTACTAATATAAGTTACTATAGTACTTAGTAAATATAGCCTTTTTAGATATACTAAGGCCTTTATATTCTTTATAAGTATTAGTAAGTACTTAAGTAGCTTTATTAGTAGTAGAGTAGTCTTAATTATATATAGTAAGTATAGATAGTATAATAGAGCTTAAGAAGTTACTAATAAAGCTTATTATACTATACTTAGTCTTCTTCTAGTTATTATTAGCTAATCTATACTAATTTAGCCTAATAGGTGCTACTTATAGTCTTAGAAGGCGTCTTTACTATATTAGAGTTAGAGGAGTCTTTAACTATATTAAAAGCGTACTTCTTCTTACTAGCTAACTAAGCTTAGCTAATAATAGTATAATTATAGTACTAAAAAGAAATACTAAACTAAAGATTACTAGTTAATATAAGAGTACTACTATAGCTAGTAAAGTACTTTATATATAAAGTAAAAGGACTAGAGATAGTATAAAAGAACTATCTAGTAAACTTAATAAGTATAGTATAGTTCTAAGTATACTCTATAGACGTCTTCTTAACTACTTTAGAAGTCTCTAGCTTATTAAGATAAGTAGAGAATATAAAGTATACCTTAACTCTAGTAGATATCTTAATAGCGTAGAAGAGATCTTTAAAAGTATAATAAGATAACTTATAACTAGTAAGAAGCTATAAGTATTAATATAGCTTAAAATATACTAATATCTACTAGATACTTATACTAAAGTAATCTTAACTAATCTTAAAGTAGTACTTATACTTTATATACTAAGTAGTAGTACTATTAGGTTTAGTAGTAGTAAAGGTAGCTTAAATAATTTTATTAGCGTTTATTATACTAATCTTAGAAATATAGTAATCTAGAAAGCTAGTAAAGTCTAGCTAGCTAGTAGAAAACGTATTAAAGTATTATATATAGAAGAATACTATCTACTTACTATACTTAACTAAATCTTCTTTCTTATTATCTAAAATAGTACGCACTATAATAAAGTAGACTTAAAAAAGTTATAAAACGTTAAGATATAATATATATTAGTATATTAAGGCCTATAGGCGTTAAAAGAGTCTACTTATAAAAGTTAGTCCTATATTACTATAATAATAGCTAATCTAGTCTAGCTTCTACTAATTTATACTAATTTATAATAAAAAGCACTAAGGCTAAAAAGGAATAAAATAGCTAACTTACTAGTAAAATAAGTAGTAGAGTATAAGAGTAATTATTTAAAATAAGCTAGGGCCTCTTAATATACTAAGGCTATACTAGCTACCTATTAGCTTAGTAGTAAATAGTAAAGTAAAAGTAAAAGAAAAAGTAAAAGAGAAATCTCTTAGCTACTAGCTTAAAGTAAAGGTAGATCTAGCCTTAAGATTATAAGATACTAACGCTTACTTAAGATTATATAAAGTAGTATAACTTAGGCTAGAATAAGTATAATAATATTAGAGTTAGCTATATTCTTATAAAGACTTTATATAAACGTTATAGTAGATAATAATATATAGTAGTTAAGTTAACTACTCCTAAGAAGAGAGATATTATTAGGACTAGCTAAACTTAGCCTAAAGGGGCTTAAGGTTAGATAATAGAACCCTACTATATATACTAGAGAAATAAATCTTATAAGAAAGTAGTAATTTATCTCTCTTATACATATAAAGGGAATATATAATCTATTTACCTCTTAACTACTTCTTATACCTTCTCTATAAGACTTACTCTATATATTCCTAATACTATCCTTCTACTATAATAAACTAAACTTATATAATTTAGCTATCTTAATAAGGTAACTACTAAGTATTATCTACTCTAAAATTATACTAAAATATAGTAATTAATCTATATATAGTATTATAATAGTATTATAAAAGAGGATCTTACGTATATATACCTAGTAAAGAATTTTACTTAGGCCTTTCTTTATATTAATATATATAAGGTACTTATTTTAAACTTACTATACTAGCTATATAAGAGTATTATAAAGTACTTTCTTAACTAGCTATATACTCTACTTAGTATAATATATAGTAACTTAAAGGTTAATCCTACTAGCTTTAGTATATATTAGCTTAACTAGCGCTTTTATAATATACTATACTATCTAAAGTTAAAGCTCTTCTACTAGATACCTATAAGTAAAATTACTTAGTAGGCTAAGAGTAAATAGTAAGCTATCTTTTATTAAGTACTTATAGTCTTTATTTTACTTTTATAGACTTAGCTATATACTCTTTAGTACTTATACGCTATATATAATTTTATTATACTTATATATTATTATAGTTATAATAATAATACTCTATAGTATATATTAGATACGCTAGAGTATATAGATATATATAAGTAGAAGTTAGAAGACTACTATCTCTTTAATAAAGAAAGGAACCTATAGTTTAATATTTTAAAGTTCTATATAATCTTATATTATATCTACTTTATCTAGTAATATAGTCTATTACTAAATTATAACTCTAGGTTATATATAGAGGCTCTTTATATATATTTTATAAAAGTCTTCTTTAGGATAATAAATAAGAAGTAGGTCTTAGCCTAGATATATACTTATAATACGTAGTTAATAAAGTTATAAGTAATAAAGGTATAGTTAGTATATAATTATAATAAACTATTACTAAAGTATATTAAGTATAATCTAACTAACGTATAAATAATTTATATTATTACTATTATACTTTTAAGTTATCTTAGTTAGGAAGTTTAAGACTTTAATATTATTATAAGTACTAGACTCTAACTATTATATTAGATAACTATTTAAAATACTCTTTAGTTTAGTATATTAGTATATCTATAAGATACTCTTATAGTATATCTATAAGAGGAGTTAGCTATCTACTCTTAGTTACGTAATACTTACTTACTTAAAGTTACTAAATAACTAGAAAAAAATCTAGCTTAGGTAGATAAGTATCTTATATCTATATACCTATCTATATAGTACTAGAAACTAACTAGTTACTTAGATATTAACTCTTTAAGTAAAGCTATAGAGTTTATTTAGTATATCTTTAATTAGTAGAATATAAAGAAGTAGCTCTATTATTATATATAAGTATAAAAGTATAACTATTTAACTAAAGAACTACTCTATAGTATATACCTAGGCTAGATTCTCTTTATCTTTATAGTTATCTAAATAGATACTAGTAGTATACTTATAAGGCTAGTATAGTATACGTATATATTATTATAGATACTAGAGCTTATAAACTATAAATAACCTAATAATAACTATAGTATAGTTATAATACGTAAGTAGTTAGTAACTAGCTACTAGGCTTTAAAGTAACTAAAGTAAGATTAATACTTCTTTATAGATTAGATACTATAGTATAGCTATCTAATACTATCTAGTTAGCCTAATAAATTCTTTATAAATAATTTTATTAACTTTAATAAGTATAATACTATATATAGTAATAATTAGCTTACCTTAAACTAAGAGTATATTATAGAATATTAGTTAAAGTAGAAGAGTAGTACCTAAAGTAGAGTTTATATATATATTCTTACTTACTACTATATAGAGTATAAGGCTAGCCTACTTACTATCTTAGTTAGTATTACTCTATAATTAGTCTAAATTACTCTAATTTTACTTTACTTAGCTAGATTCTTTTATCTACGCCTCTTACTTAGTAGCTAGTATTATAGTACTAGCTATATTAATTTATATATTACGCTCTTAGGTATAGGCTACTTTACCTATCTACTTTATTATAATTTAGGCTAATTTCTATATATTTATAATTAGTTTTATCTTATATATACTCTACTAATAGCTCTAATACTTAGTATATATAGTATTTATTATTTATTAACTTCCTCTCTACCTAGTAGCTACTACCTAATACCTCTAGCCTTATATTCTTATTACTCTATACTCTATACTCTAGCGCCTATATACTTACTTACCTTTTTATTACTAGCTTTATCTCTTTTAATGTATATATATATAAGTAGTTCTATTATATCTATATATCTTATTATATACTCTACTACTTTACTTATCTAGTATATATCTTACTTATATATAAGCTTTATATTCTCTATAATATCTTATTTATTAACTACTAAATAGATACTTAACTATAACTAGAACTAAGACTAAGGAAGATGCTATAGATAAATATTAGTATAATTATTACGCTAAACTTAATAAAAGCCTTTAGAACTTAGAGAAGAAGCTTATTATTACTAGTCTAAGTAATATAGTAGAAAATATAATTACTTAGATTAAAACTAAAGCTATAAAAGACCTTACTCTAATAAATAAGAAATACTTTCTAGCTTAAAAGTAGCTATTTAAGAGTACTTATAACTAAGTACTAAAGGAGTTATAAGAAGATAATATATTCTTTAAATTTTTATAGGTTCCTAATAAGTACTACCTTAATATAACTAAAAAATAAGTTACTATAGCTATATAGAGTATATAGATAATAGCGCTAAGTAAGAGTATAAAGTTAAAGAAAAGAATTACTAAGACTAAGAATAGTAGGTAATATAGTTATAGAGTAATATAAGAGTTAAGTATATACCTATAAAAGCTATTAGCTATAAGTAACTTCTCTACTATAAAAGTAACTACTATAAATAACCTAATACTTACTTTACTTATAGAACTTATATATTATAAAGTCTTATTTAAGAATATATATATTAGCTACTATCTCCTAAGAGGTAAGTAGTAGCTATTCTTTATCTATATCTCCTCTATAATTTAGAATAATTATAGTAATATTTTTAGTTATTACATACCTAGCTAGATCTTACCTATAGCGCTTAACTTTACTAAACTTTATTATATAGTAACTAATAACCTTACTACCCTCTAATATAATATCTTAAAATTCTAAGTATTCTACTTTAATTTAGATAAGCTTTACTAAGTTACTATATCTACTACTTTTACTATATATATAGTTAATATAGTATATATAAGTCTACCTAAGTAGAATATTACTTTAGTACTTTATAATATAGCTAAAAGTAGTATAATTTAGTTTAACTATACTATATCTATTACTAATATTATAGTATAGATAATTATCTTATAAAGTTATATAAAGATCTTTATAATAAGTATATAATAAATACTTTTAAGTTATAGATAGCTACTAGCCTTACTACTCTTATATATACTTACCTATTACGCGTAATACTACTAATTAGTTATAATATAGTAACTAAGGATAACTTACCTATATTTCCTTCTTATCTTATTCTACTAAAATTATTATCTCTTCTTCTATAGCGTTTATTATTCTATTCTCTATAGCATCTATTATTTTATCTTTAAGTACTACTACTATCTCTTCTTTAAGTACTATAGCTACTTAAAGTTCTATAATAGTTACTTAAAGTTCTATAGTAGCTTAATATTTAGTAGTAGCCTAAAGTTTAGTAGTAGCCTAAAGTTTAGTAGTAGCTTAAAGTTTAGTAGTAGCCTAAAGTTTAGTAGTAGCCTAATACTTAGTAGTAGCCTAATACTTAGTAGTAACCTAATACTCTATAGTAGCCTAATACTCTATAGTAGCTACTATATAAGATAGTTTTATCTTCTCTTTTATTAGCTCTACTAGTAGAGAGGAAGAATAAAATAAGATATATTAATAATAATAGTAATAATAAAAAGGATAATATTAATTAGAAAGTAGATTAAGCGTCTCTATTATAAGAGAAAGATATTAGGATAGAAGAACTATAGCGCGCGTAAGTATAAGTTACTCTAAATTAGGCTAATTTTATTATCTTTATACTAATATTATTAATATAAAGTAGTTACTACTATAAGTACTTAAATAAGTAAAAAGGTAGCTAAGATAAATAATGTATCTTTTCTACTAGTCTAAAAGTTCTTTAGACTTAATACTAACTATATTAAAACTATAATATTATTTATCTTATTTCTTAAAGTATAAAGACTAGCTAAAAGAGCTATACTTCTATTTTACTAGTAGTAGTTATTAGTAGAGTAGATATAGTAAAATTATAAAATTAGTAGTAGTAGTAATACGTCTAAAACTAGAGTAGAGAAGATATACCTAAACCTTACTTAGGCGCTTATACGCTATTATATTATACGTATATAAGTATATATAAAAGTATTTCTATATTTATACCTCTAAGATAGTAAAGAGAGTAACTACTTATTTTAAGAAAAGCTTCTATTTAGGTATCTATACTATAAAGCTATAGAGTTATAGATTACTAATTATATATATAGTATATAGTCTAGTACTACTATATTTCTTATTATAGCTATTATAAGTAGTAATTAAAGTAAAGTATTATTTAATCTCTTCTTAGACGCGCTATATTTAATATATAACTTTATACTATTTTAAGTTACTATTAAATATAAGAAAATATTAAGTACGCTATTAGATTACTAAGAGATCTACGCTATTAAATAAAACGCTATTTAGAATAGTATACTAAAGGATAAGTAGGTTACTAGTAGTACTATAGGTAATAAGCCTAAAATCTCTCTCTTTAAAAATATAAAAAAAACTTATCTCTTCTTAGTACTTATACTAAAAGAATAAGCCTCTTATTATATCTAACTATTAAGTAAAAAAGTAAAAGACTTTAATAAGTTTTATAGTAAGAAGATAGTTAAGTAGTCTACTAAAAGTATTAATCCTACTAATATCTTAAAAAATACTATAAAGAAATACGCCTCTAATAAAGCTACTATAATATATATTATCTTAATACTTAGTATACTAATAAGCTAAGTTAAGAAAACTAAGCCTAAAGTATAAGTTAAGTCTAGCTAAAAAGTCTAAGTTTACCTCTTATATAGCTTACTACTTAACGTTAGCCTAATTATCTAAAATAAAGCTTATAACTACTAGGGCTTAAAGAATATAGCCTACTTTTTTTAAGTTAGAGATCTTTAGCTTACTAAGTAGGTATAGTCTTAGTAGTAAGCGTATTATTAAGCTCTATTAAGTATAATTTATAAAGCTAGCCTAGTTATTATTACTAAGTATTTTATAAACTTTATTACTATACTATTATAAGCTAATAGCGCTAAAGTAAAAAGAGTAATTAAAGCAAAATAGTAGATAGTCTTTTAGTAGCTTTCTACCTACTATAAGAAGAGAAATAACTCTAAAAAAGATAAAGAGCTATATAGATAATTTATTAATAAGTATAATAAGATCTAATGTAGTTAAACTAAGATAGTAAAAGTAATAAAGAAAATTCTAAGCTTAGTATATAAGCTAGAAAATAACTCTAAGTTCTAGCTTTATATAATAAAGATAAGCGCTATAATAGAAATAATACTTATTAAGTAGAATAAATTAATACTATATATAGATAGTTTACCTCTTCTACTAACTACTAATATTACTATTAATAAGTAGATAGTAGAGCTAAGGTATAATAAAGTATCCTAAAATATTATTAATAAGTTTACTAATAATATACTAGTAGAGTAAGACGTAGATCTATAAGTATAAATAAAGAAGTAGAGTAAGAGGTTAAAGAGATAGTAGGATAAGCTATAGGTAAAGGATCTATTATACTTTATAGCTTACTATAAGCTATAAGTAGCTAGTATATTACTAGCCTTAGCATAGTACTATAAAGATAATAGTATTAATATATACGCTAATACCTTCGCTAATAGCTTTAAGAACCTAAAAGTATTATTCTTATATAAAAAGAGTAACTAGCTACTTAAGGAGAATAATAAGTAGTTAGTAATCTATAACTAGGTTCTAGCTTTAGAAAAATTATATAAAAGTAAATATTCTAATATTATTAATACTAAGAGTAATTAAGTACGTATATAAAATAAAATATTAATTAGTACTAAGATACTAATTATCTTACTACTATATATATATATAAGTCTTAATAATTACCTTAATTAAGTATAATACTAATAGTAGGTAGGTACTAGTAAAACTACTCTACTCTAGTTTTACGCTATCTACTAAGATAGAGTCTATACTAGTAGATAATAGTATATTAGCTCTTATCTATAGAAAGATAAAGATAACTAAGTAACGTATTCTAATTAATACTTTTAATATTAATAATTATCTACTATACTATATAATCTATAATACTAAGCTTATATATAAAGGCGTAAGCCTAATTAGCACTAATATAGTTATAGTAGAGAGCCTACTTCTATGCTTTAATAAGTATATCTAATTCTAGAATAAGCTAAAGTAAATTAGTTAGAAAGAGAAAGAACTATTAGTAATACTACTATATAATAAGAGTAGCTAATATAATAAAAAGATTATAAATAAATAGAAGTTATTATACTAAAGTATAGAAGCTATAGATAAGTATAAGAGCTAACTATAGTATAGCTAGTAGAGGAAGAGAGTAGTTATAAAGATATTTAATTAAGTTAACTAAGGCTAGTATAGTATAGGTATATATATATCTTTAGTATAGCTAGTCTACTACTTATATATATAGTATATAAATAGCGCTATATATATTTTAGTATATAGGCTATCTCTTATATAAGTATATATCTAAAGTAATTTATATTAAAAAGCTTACTTATAGCCTAAGTAAGCCTACTTAGTACTTATATATTATATAGAGCCTTAATTACTATATTTTAGTATATTTCTTTAGTAACTAGTAGTAGCTCTCTACGTAAAGTAAAGTACTTAACTAATCCTACTAACTATTACTTACTACTTAGTTTACTATAGACTTAGTTATTTATTATAGTATATAGATTATCTACTTTATACTTATACTATACTAGAATCTTAAAATACTCTAAATTATAAGGTTTTTAGTAGTATAGTATTATAAGAAGTTTATAAACTTAAAAAGATAATAAAAGATAGAGTATATCTTTAGGTAGAATTATAAGACTATATTAAAGTAGATAGTATTAAAGAAGTAGCGTATAATCTATATATTATATTAGTAATAAAGTAAACTTAGAGTTAGTAGTCTTACGCTTAATTATATAGGCTATAATATATATACTATACTTAACTACGTAAAGGCTAAAGTATATAATTACTCTATAATACGTATATAACTAAAAGTAGTAGATATATTAACTTATTATTTATAGAGAAAGTAGACTATAAAGTATATATAGTATAATAGTATAACGTAATAAGAGAAAAGAAAAGAGTTTAGTAATATATAAAATAGTAAATAGGCTAAAATATACTAAAAATAGAGGACTAGAGCCTATACGTAGTATAAAAACTACCTTTTCTACGTATTAAACTATATCTCTTAAGTATATATCTAATTATTTTATTATTAGTATATCTATATATTTACCTATACTACTATATCCTTTTACTTTCCTTCTACTAAGAAATTTATACTATTATCTAAACTATATACTATTATAATTATAGTAGCTAGTAATATATACTTTAAAAACGTAGAGCTATAAAATTATATTTCTAGAAAACTAGGATAAAAATAAAACCTTCTTATATATACTAGAGTATAGCGCTATTTTATAAAAAACCTAAGCTATAAAACTATATTCTAGGGAAATTATAAAAAAAACTATACTTTCCTATATATACTAGAGTGTAGTACTACTTTATAGAGAAACTATATTAGTATAAAAGCCTAGTTTAAGTTCTATATATCCTTTACCTAATAGTTATAATATAGTATAGTATCTAGCTATACTATTATAGCTACTATATATAAGTAAGACTCTATATAATAAAGAATAATATAGTTTCCTATTAGATTAATATCCTATATATATTAAAAACGTTAACTATACTAATAAATATCTACTTACTATATAAAAGTATAGATAGCTCTTAAAAATAATAGTAGATATATACTATATTTACTTAATACTAAAATAAGAATAATATAAACTATATTAGCTACTTTATACTTACTATTACTATAAAGCTTATTATATCTATAAACTTATAAAGAGGCTTATATACTTATAGGCCTTTTTATTTAAGTTCTCTTTACTAGCTAAAGTATCTTATCTATATATATCTTATTACCTTTATCTTAAAAATACTAATAATACTTTTATATAGTCTACTAGTAGCTATAAAACTAAAGTATATTAAGATCTCTAGAATATTCTCTACTTCTTATAGAGAGTTAATAAAAGAAGTTTATAGCTATATAATATATAGCCTACTTACTATAAGCTATTCTATATAAGTTTCCTATACTAACTAAAGCGTCTCTCTTAATATGCGCTTTATTTCTCTATCTTAAAAAAGGCTATAGTATACTAAGAATAATTTTAGTAAATTATATATCTTTAAGTAGCTACGTCCTAAATAAGAACTCTAAATAATTTATATAGCTAGGCCTTATAGGCCTTCTTATATTAAATAATATATCTATATATATAGGACTAGACTATAACTTCCTTTATAAGTAGATATAAAAAGAAATAATATAAAATAATAATATCTAACTAAGTAGAAGAAAATATAAAATAAAGTATTTAGTTTACTATATAGCCTATAGAATATATATCTTAAAAATAGAATTATAGGACTATATAGATATAGCTTAGTTTACCTCTATATTAAAACTATAATATATATAAATAGTATACTTAGTACTTTACCTAGTTATACTTTATAGAGGTATACTAGAATAGATATAGAATTATACTAATTTAGAGTAAAATATAACACGCTATAAGATACTAAGACTTATAACTAATTATATATAGCTTAGTATATTGCCTATAATACTATTTTAAAGTCCTATAGATACGCTAGTTAATAGCTATACTATAACTCTAGAATAAAGTAATTTAACCTAGCCTAATATAATAAGAAAGGTATATATACTAGACTTTATAATTATATAGCCTATAACTTATAATACTAAAAAGATTACTAATAGTTAGATATATAGTATATAATATAGTCTACTTCTATACTAGCCCTTAGTATATATAGTAATATACTTTATAGTTATACCTAGTTATAAATAGATTATAACTAGCTAAGCTAAATAGCTTAGAGTAAATTAAACTAAATTAAAGCGCCTAAGTATAATAAACTATAGATAATAACTAGTAAAAGAAGATATATAGTAACTTTAGCTCTCTATCTTAACTCTACTATATTTAGCTTAATTTACTCTAAGTTATAATAGCTAGTATATAATTACTATAGCTTACTTAGGACCTAGTTTCTTAAATCTATATACTATATTAGAAATAACTATAAACTTATAAACCTATATAAGATAATCTTATAAGGACTATATACTACCTAAGTATAGTAATATAAGTCTAGCGCTATATCTATAGCTAAGATAGTAATACTTAATATACTACTTACTTAATACTATAGTATATTAGTACTTAAATAAGTAAGAGATAGCTATTTACTATTATAGTAAAGGTAAGTCTTATATATAAGCTATATTAGACTTAACTAGTATTTTATATACTCTATTTAATAGCTATAGTCTTCTATCTTTATAACTTACTACTAGATATATTAATTTATATATACTCTACTCTATATACTATATATATACTATACGTAATTATACTAATAATAATACTCTAAATATATAAGTATATTACTAAGAATAGCCTAGGTAGGTTAATTCTAAGCCTACCTAAGTATAAAGGCGAGCCTACTCCTAATAACTATACGTCTATAGTAGTACTTAGTAATAAACTAAGTAATACTTATATTATATAATCTAATAATATAATAGAGAGTAGTACTATAGATAATAATAGCTAGTACGCTATTAGCTCTAATATAGATGCGCTAGCTCTTATACTCTTTAATATTATAAGATATAAAGATAGTATAAAAATAAGTATTAGTAGAGTTATAGAGCTAGATTACTAAGTTAGTATAGTTCTTAATAGTAAGCTTATATACTTAAGTAGTATTTATATAGAAGTAAAAGATATATAAGGCCTTAGTTAGTAGCTCTTAGACTAGGAAGTATACTATACTAGCGTAAAGCGCTCTAATAACTATACTAACTTTAATCTAGATATAGCTAAGAATAAGTTTTATCTCTATTTTACTACTATATAGCTATATTATATAAATAAGATACCTAAATATAACTTATAAAGTATACTACTACTAAAAACTAAGTAAGCTAGCTATAATATATAAAGATATAATATTATATATATACTAATTAGGAATAGCCTACTAACTAGATAATATACTATTATAGAATACTTACTAATAGAGGCTATATATAGAGATAATATAGTAAGCTCTAAACTACTTAAAGAAGTTAATAAGAAGGTATAGATAAAAGAGGATATATTAGCTAATAATAAGAGTAATAATATAGAAGAAAGTAAAGTAAACCCTAATAGTAAAGCTACTAGAGAGAACTTAAGTTTATTAGACTTAGACTTAAGTTTTAATCTTAATAATAAAGAAGACTTATTAGACTTAGGTTATAAATAGAAGGCGTATAATATAATAGCTATACTAGTAGATATTAAAGTATTAGATTAAGAGAGATTATAATATCTATAAGCTAACCTCTTTATATATATATAATAGCGTAATAAGTAATATAGCTATATTAAATATAATTATTAATTTAATATCTTATTAGATATTATATAATAAACCTATAGACTTTAGTACTACTTATAGTATATAGTATATAAGCTTAAAATATATATATTATATATACTAGTAGTCTATATATATAGACTAGAGTAGGTTTAGTAGCTAGGAAAACTAATAAGATAGCCTAGCTACGCCTTATAAGTATAGACCTAAATTACTCTAATATACTCTAAATTAGTATAAATAATAATATCTAATATCTATAGTTAGTATAATATATACCTAATACTACTATAAGTATATAAAGCTATAGATAGAAGTATAACTAATATAATATATATAGATAGTACTAATATAGGACTAAGTACTAAATTTAAAGTATAATATATATAATTATATATATAGCTTATATCTACTATATCTATAAAGCCCTCTAATAAAAGATACTTATAAGTCTATATATATTACTATAAAAACGCTTATACTTAGCTCTTTTAACTTAATACGCTATATAAGACTACTATCCTTAACTTTAGCCTCTCCTCTTTCTCTTAATTATACTAATACTAAAGTTAGAAACTCTATATCTACTATAGTTACTACTAAATAATAATAGTATAAAAAGTAGTAAAGAGCTAACTATAGAAGTAGAACTAAATATACTACTACGCCTAGTATATAAACTAGTAGCCTAGTATAAAGTAGATAGTTTAAGATATAGGAAGAGATAGACTACTAAAAGTAGAATTATATATAATAGAAAATAGAACTCTATATAATATACTACTAACCTAAAAAGATAGAGACTTAATATAAATAAGATAGTCTTATACTAATACTACTAGTAGTAAAGAATAAGAAGCTATAGCTAGAAGTAGAAGTAATAAAGCCTATAGTTAGGTATATAATATATAATATATAGCCCTTAAATATACTATATAAAGATAAAAAGAGTAAGTATAAATTAATTATAACTAAAGCTATTTTGCTTTCTATAATAGTAATAGTATTAAAAGTCTACTATTAAACTAATAGTATAAGCCTTAATTATAATATATATACTACTAATATATATCTAAACTAGACTACTATAACCTTTTAATATTACCTATATAATTAATATATATTATACTAACTTATATAGATAATATATAGTATTATAGTTATTTTAGATAAAGATCTATAAGAGGCTATAACTCTATTACTCTTAAAATATACTAACTACTTACGCTACTCTATAGCACTTTCTAAAGAGAATTACTATAATTTAGTATAAAGATCTATAAGAGGCTATTACTCTACTATACTTAAACTTTAAAGTATACGCTAACTATATAGTCTATACCTTAGCTTTCTATAATAGAAAGTATTATATTTTAAGTAAAAGGATTATAAGAAGCTATAATATTAGTACTCTTATACTCTAAGGTAAGCGTATACTTTATATACTATTTTCTAAACCCTTTCTAATAGAACTTATAATATATATACTAGCTAGTCTTAGATATAAAAACTATTAAAGTTAGGTTTTTAGCGTAGAGAAGCTATATAGGAACTTTATCTAGATTTTAAGTAAGTAGTAACTATATAGTTAATATATTAGCTACTTTTAAATAGAATTATAGTATTATAAGAGAAAGAGTTATAGTACTATATAAAACTAGTACCTTTACTATAAGAAAGTAAATAATAGCTATATTACTAATATACCTTTTAAATTTAAAGATAATATCTAGTAATATAAAGAAATAAATATAAAGAAGTAGTAGTAAGAGCTTTACTATAACTATTAGCTATATAATACTTCTTCTAGTATAATTTAGAGTAAAATACCTTAATTTAGATTAAAAAGAGACTAGATTACTTATATAATAGAGGATATATAGAGTAATATAATATATAAACTATAATAGAGTAGATATTTATAAAACTAATATCTATTTTAGAGATATAATATCTATAAGCTATTTTAGTATAGATTTTATAATAGAACTTAGATACTATAAAGAAGAAGAGAGTAAAAATAGCTTACTTAGCTATAGTATTTATACTTAAAATTACCTTAAGCCTAGCCTTTAGCTAACTTAATATAAGTAATAAGTAAATATATTTAAAAAGTAGAAGTACTCTAAATAAAGCTACTTATAATATACTATAGTAACTAATTCTTTTTAAGTAATAAAGCTAAAACGTATATATAAAAAGGAAATATAGAGATTTTATAAGTTTATTCCTAAAATATAGAAGAAAGTAGAGTAGCTAGATAATAGTATAGGACTTATATATTAATAGAATTTAGGCTTAGTATTATACTACGCTATAAATAAGTTAAAAGAGTTATAAAGAAAAACTATATATATAATAGCTATAAGCTCTTTTTAGAGATTAAAGTAAGTATACTAATAGTTATATTATAGTAGTTAGTAGAGTTTTAGTAGCTATAGGCTAGTTAATATAACTATATCTATAGCTTTAGTACCTTTATTACTTTTAGTAGTAGTAGTAATATATAACTATAGTTATTTTATTTTTAGTAAACGCCTAGATAAAGTAAGATACTAGAAAAATAAGAGGTATAGTAGCTATCTACTAGAGAATAAAAGATACTATACCTATCTACTAAGTAGCTAAAGCTAAATATATATACCTATAGTTAATCTTTTTAAAATATAAACTAAACTACTAAGGTTATATATATAGTAAATCTATTTTTAGAAGTAGTAGCGCTATAATAAGTATATAATAATATATAGAATATAAGATTATAAATAGTATTTTATATACGCCTTATAATATAGTACTTATACTTAGCTAGTATAACTAGCTTTATAGTAACTTATAAGTAAATATCTTACTTAGTTCTAATTCTTATTAAGAGCGTAAATAATATAGATATACTAAGTGTTACTATAGCCTTTTAGAGCTACTAGTAGAGCCTAAATATTCTAGTCTTATTATAAAATTTTAGAATAAGTAAGTAAATTAAATATTTCTATACTATATAGAGAGAAGTAAAGAAGACTAAGTAGTAATATTTATATATATAGGTAAGCTATAAGGTATAAGTAATCTAAAATATACTTACTACTAACGTATAACTAGAAAGATAATATTTAAAAGACTAAAGATAACTATAGCTAAAACTTAAGCTAAAACGCTATATTTTAAGCTAAGCTATATAGGGTAATAAATAAATATAAGTAATATAATAAAGCTTATAAAATTATATATATAAATAGTTAAGAACTTATCTATAGTTATAATATAGAATTATACTAACTTAGGTTAATTCTATATATATAAGTAGAAATAGCCTACTATATACTATCTTAATACTATATATTTTAAGTTTTTAGAGGTAACATATCTATACTATAAATATTATTTTAGTTTACTATCTTTTAGCTATAAGAACGCAAGAGTAAGATATATAATAGGTAGTAATACTTATACTAACTATTAGAATATATATAGAGAGTTATAAATAAAGAGTATAAAAGCTAATAGTTATAAAGCTAGAGTTAAGATAATTTAATAATATAGAAAGTAAATATATAGGAAAATATACTAAATTATAATAAAACTATATCTAAGTTAGATACTATATTATAGACCTATATAGATATATATAAGTTATATTAAATAAGGTTTCTATTATAAAAGAAGATAGCTAGTATATATATAGTTTTATAAGTTCTATTTTAAAAAGAGAAATATAACTATTTATAGCTAGTAAAGGAAGTAATAAAGAAGATAGTAAAGGCTTAAGAATAAATACTTTAACTATATAGTTAGACTTATACTACTTTAAGATATAAATATCTATATAAATACTAGAGATATATTTTTAAACTCTCTTAGTAAGATAATATATAGAAAGAGAAGAAGAATATGTCTAAAAAGAATAGATAAGGATAATATAGGCTATACTATATATCCTCTCTAACTATTAAAGATAACTATAATAAACGTAGTAATTTAGAGTAAAAGTAACGCCTATAACTATATATATATATTATATACTATCTTCTTAACTTAGCTTATAGCTATACTATATATCTCTTTTTTAAATTATACTATATATACTTATATATAAGTAATAGTAAATATAATATAAGAGTAACTTTATAACTACTTTACTAGACTTAGAAGATAAACTAGAGCTAACTATAGCTAAAATATAACCTAGAATTTATAACTTTTCTAAATATTAGTCTAGAAGTAAGACTTATAGTTATATTACTAGAATATACTATATTTTTACTAGTAAAATATATCCTAGTATACTCTACTCTATAAAAGGTAAGAAGATAAAATTTATAACTATATATACTACTTATACTATCTATTTAATAATAGATATTAAGTAGCTAGCGTCTTTATTAAAATACTATATAGGTACTTAGGTAATAGAGATAATAAGTATATAGTAAAAGTAACTTTATAGCTACTTTTACTAATTCTAAAGTACTAAATATAGTGCTATTCTAGTAGAAGTATAGTCTAGTATTAATAACTTCTAAAGATTAATATAAGGTAAGGCTTATAGCTATATTACTATACTTCTTAATATTTTTAATAAGAGAAACGTATCCTAGAGAAGTTAACTTTTTTAAATAATAATACGCTTATAAGGCCTATAAGTATATATTATATCCTATATAGACTTTCTAAATATAGATATATATTTAGATAAGAATATCTTTTTTTTTTTAAAATATAGTATATATACTTAAGTAATAGAAGTAATAACTATATAATAATAGTAACTTTATAGCCTCTATTATAAGAACTACTAAGTAAGTTAACTATACTAGTAGAAATATAGCTAAGAATCTTTAACTTTTTAAATAGTAACTTAAACGTAACTCTTATAGCTATATATATAGAGACTAAAGAGGTATCTTTAAACTATAATACTAGGCTCTATATTAATTTAATTATAGGAACTTTAATACTTTAGACTATATATATATATAGTGTAGATATTAAGAATCTATTATAGAACTTTTATTAATATAACTATAGCTAAGGATTATAGAGAGAAAGAGAGAGAGAGAGAGATATATTAAGAAGTAAAGGTTATATACGTAAGTAGGCTATAGCTAATACTCTCTTCCTTACTAGAGATATTAGTTAGTATTATATTCTTTCTTTTTTTAAAATATAGTATAAAAGCTTAGATAATAAATATATAAAGCTTAAACTTATATAGCCCTTTTATATAAGTATTTTAAATATAGAAATATAGATAAGTACTATTATTTTTTTTAAGTCTAATATAGAGAAGAGGCTTATAGCTATATATATATATCTCTTAAAGTCTTTAATAATAGATATAAATATACTATCTTTACCTATTATTTTTATTTTTAAAGGATAATATATATACTTAGCTAGTAGAAGAAATAATTATAAAGTAAGAGCTACTTTATAGCTACTATTAATAGAGTTAAGGATTAAGTATAGATTAATAACTAAAGTTAGTACTAATAGTAGGCTAGTAGAGCTTAGCTAGTTATAAAGTAATTAAGCCTTATACTCTTACTAGAAAGAGAATAATACTATTATAGTAGTTAACTAAGATACTAAAGTAAGCTACTTTTTCTACTTACTACTAAAGCTCTTATATAATACTTATATATAATACTAAAAGTAAGAACCTATACTAGACTTACTTCTTACTAATATATACTAGACTAAGGTAAACTATAATTAGTCTAAAATACTTTAGAACTAAGAATTACTTAACTATATAGTACTAAACTAGAGTACTATATAAAACTTATACGCCTACTTTACTTAGATCTTTATACTAATACTATAGAAGAAGATAGAATATATAATTATACTAAATAGTTAGTAGAAGTAATAGATATACTAGTAATTAAAGTAATAAGGCGCTTATAGAAGATACTCTAAAGTATATAACTTTTACTACTTAATAAATAATAGCTAACTCCTAGGCTATTTTAGGCTAAATCTATATATATAACTATCTTACTTTTACTTAGCTATTACTACTAAGACTAGCTATAATATAATAGTTTATAATACTAAGAATAACCTCTACGCCCTCTAGCCTATACCTAAACGCTAATACCTTTATACTTATACTTTAACTCTACTATCTAGCGCTAATAGAACTATTACTATATAATACTACCCTTAATAAGAATTCTATCTATTTAGAACTTAGTAAAGTAGATACTTTTAGTAATACTAATAATAATATAATAGACTTTTAAGTTAACACTCTAGAGAATAAGTTTATAATAATTAAACTATAAGTAATAATAGTTATAGAGCTAATACTAATATTAGACTATAGAGTAAGTATTCTATTTTAGTAAGTCTAATATAATACTAACTCTCTTACTATATACTAGAATATTATAGATATACTATACTATAAAGAGGGTATAGTAGCTAACTTTATTAAGTATACTATAAGCTTCTTAGTAGTATACTTATATATATAATACTAAAACTATAGCTTTAATAAAAGCCTTATAGTTATATAGATAAAAAAGCTTATAATATATAATATCTACTATAAATACTTAAGTAGCGTATTTAATATAGATGTATTTAATAGTAAGTATAAGATAATTAAAGATTTTCTCTAAAGTAAAGTAGTATAGCGTAAAATAGTACTAGATATAGTAAAGAAAATAGATAATACTATAACTATTAGAGAATTACTTATACTTACTATACTAGTTAAATATAATATAAGGTTTAAGTTAGTAATAGAAAATAGTAGTATTAAAACCTTACTAATAAGTACTAAATAGTAAAAGCGTAGTATATATATACTAAAATATACTCTATTTTATTATAAAAATAGCTTAGCTAATATTATACTTTAGAGATTTAATAAGAAGTATAATTTATTAAAGTAGCTAGTAGTAAAGATTAGCTTCTAGATAGCTATTATAAAGCTAGCTAATATAAGTATCTTAGATAAAGCTAAATAAAGTTATATTATATAAGAGAGTTTTAATATTAAGAAATTCTAAATATTAATAAAAGAAGAGGCTAGCGTAGAAGATAAGATATTTAATAAGCTCTCTATAGAGTAAGTAATACTATAAAGTCTTCTTAAAGATATTCTAGTTCTTATTACTATAGTAACCTTCTTTATAGATAGAGTATATACTATAAAATAAGTAGAGTAATTAGTTTAGCCTATACTACTTAATATAGATAGTATATAATATAATAGTATTATAAATATATTCTAGAGTAAAATAAGAACTAATATTAATAGATTTAAAGCTTCTTAAATATACTAAGCGCGTATAATGTAACTTTATAACTCTATAAGCTAAACTAGATATAATATCTTAAGGAGATAATATAGATATTAATAGTAATAACTATTATTAAATAGATAAGTATAATATATATAAAGAAGGCTATATCTACGTTTATAGTAACTATAGTAGAGGAGAGTATTATATATATAGATATAAATAATAAAAGAAGGCTATTTTTAACTAAATATATAAAGATAAGACTATAACGTATATAAGTAATAGATTTAATACTAATCTTAGCTAATTTAGACTAATTTAATCGCTATAATAGCTCCTATAATATAATAGTTTAAATATTATATTAGTAGTACTTATACTACTATATATTAAAACTCTATATATAGCTTTTACTTTTAGTACTAAGTATATAGAAGGTAAATTTAGGCTATATAAGTAGATTTAAGCTATTTTAGTAGAGTTAGGCTAAAAATTAATATAGCTAGGTAAGATTAGTTAGAAATATCTTCCTAATATAGTAAGTAAGTTAATAAGTATATATAATAATATAGGTAGAGGTTTTACTTAAATTTTATATATAGAAGAGGCTATTATAGACTTCCTAAATAGGCTACTCTTATATACTCTAATATATAGTTACGTTATAGAGTTTCTATAGCTTATAGCTATTACTTTATACCTTATACTTTATATATATAATACCTTAAAAGTAAATAGCTTAAAGTTAAATAACTTAAGGTTTTTTAAGTAATTACTACTAGTAATTAGTTTAATAGGCCTTAGTCTAGTATTCTTACTCTAATTAAGAGATTCTTAAAGCTAAAGCTAAGTTACTCTAAATATTAAGTATACTCTCTTTACTTACTAACTCTTATTAGATAATTAAGTAAACCTTATATTAAGCTAGCTAAGAAGAGTAGTAAGTATTAACTAAAGCCTTATCTATATAAAACTACTAGTAAATAGTTACTTTAAGTCTTCTTATAGCTATTACTATACTTCTAAACTTATTACTAAAACCTTAAGTACTATAATAGCTACTTATTAAAATTAAGTACTATAATAGCTACTCTAGTTAATAATATAAGTACTATAATAGCTACTTAAGTTAAAACTATTAGATTTAGAAAAAAAACCGCTATATATATATATATACTAGAATAGTATAGTTAGCTATATTAAGATAAGTTTATTAGCTATATTAAGATAGGCTTATTAGCTATATTAAGATAGACTTATTAGCTATATTAAGATAAGCTTATTAGCTATATTAAAATAGGCTTATAGAGCCTATAAGTAAGCTTAAAAAGAGCTTTCTAATAGTAAGCTATTATTATACTAACTTACTAGAATATTAACTCTAAAATATCTATAGTTACTTATAGTAGAAGATAATCTAGATAAGTAGAGTAATAATAAAGCTACTATTTATTAGAGTTATAAGTATTTAAATACTAGTTATTAACTACTTCTAGTATACTTAAAGAGTAAAGACTATACTTAATCTAACGCTACCTAAAAGTATATATCTTAAAGTATAGTTAGCTAAGAGTAAAGAGTTAAGTATATACTCTTATCTAAATACTACCTAAAAGTATATATTTTAAAAGTAAAGTAGATAAGAAGATAAAAGATAGACTTAGCTACTATAAATATATAAAGTATCTTACTTCTAGTATAGCTATAATCTATATACTTTATTAAAAATAAAAGTAAAAGTATATCTATAGTATAGTAAATATAATATCTATAGCTAGAGCTAAGAAGTATAATAGAGTTAGGCTAAAGAAGAGCTAAAGTACTATTAAAAGTAGTAATAGTATTAGAGAGATAAAGAAGGTAGCCTTTATATAGTACTTAAAAATAGTACTATACTAGTAAGTATAAGAGTAAATAATAAAGCTAGAAGATAGCGTATAAGTAGGCTAATAAGTCTAATATATAGATTAAGTAAGTTTAATATAGTAAAGATAAAGAGTAAAGAGCTATAAGACTTAGTAAAATTTACTAAACTATAGTACTACTATTATATATATATAACTAATATAAGATAGAACTAAGACTTCTAGCTAATAAATAATACTTTAGAGTTATTACTATATAAGAGCTAAAAGTACTAAGTAAGCTTATAAGCTATATATTACTATTATACTATTATTTTAAAAGTACTAAGTAAGCTTATAAGTAGTATATTACTATTATCTTACTCTTACTTTAACTCTAAAAAAAAGACCTTCTTAACTCTTTTATTACTTATAGTAAGCTACTATTTCTTTTTCTTCTTTAATACTAGAGGAGACTTTCTAGACTTTCTAAATACTTATAGTAGACTACTTCTTCTCTTTATTTTTATCTCTAAAAAAGAGACCTTCTTAACCTTTTAGTACTTATAGTAAGCTACTCTATTATAGTATACTTAGCTACCTAGTTAGAAAAAAGCTTAGATAATAGCGTAGTAGATAATAGCGTAGTAGATAATAGTATAGTAGATAATACCTTATATATAAAAGAGTTAAAAAACTATAGGCTTACTATAAGGTTTTAAGTTTATAACTATATAAAAGGTTATACTTAAAGAATTAATTTTATACTATACTAGAGTAATTTACTAGAAGTATAGATCTTACTAACTTATCTTAATTTACTATATAGATATATCTCTCTTAAGTTATAAAGCGTATATAATAGGCTCTATTAGATATAGTTTCTAAGTAAAAATCTTATAGCTTAGATAGATAGTTATATAAATAAGTAGTTATAAGAATAAGTACTTATATAGATAAGTAGTTATATAGATAAGTACTTAATAGTAAAGTAATAGTATACTATTACTAGTAGTAAGCTATTAAGAGTAAAGTATAATAAAGATAAAAGTAATTATATAAGTTATAAGTATTCTATTAAGTTCTATAGAGCTTTATTATATCTTATTATATTATATTATATTAGTTTTACGTTTACAAAAGCTCTAAAGATATTAATTTCTATAAAATATAAGATAAAAATAGAGACTTTACTACTTTTATTTAAAGAGGAAACTCTCTTAACTTTTTAAAACGCCTATAGTAGGCTCTTTACTAGTATAAGTATATTAGTAATTTTATAATACTATATTAGTATTAGTATTAATATTCTACTAAGGCCTCTAAACGCTAACTACTAATATTACCCTTATATAAGTATAATACTTTTTTATTTAATTAGCGTTAAGCTTAAATATAGCTAATAAGTATATTTACTTTATAAGGTTAGGTACCCTATTTTAATTATATTATGCTGCTACGCAGTAATAAAATGCTAGATTGTATACTTACACAGTGGTGAAGGGTAGTTCAAGTACTCAAAACAAAAGAGAAAGACTATTAATCTATAGCTGAAAGCCTCCTGGCTGCTTGCAAGTGATCACCGATGACTGCTGAGCCTGCACGAGACTATGGCGCTGCTGTTGCAGACCGCAGTGCCGCGGTCCCCAGATCTCGGTGATCAGTCGTTCGAGAAGCTCAAGAGGCGCAAAGACCAGCTGCATCGCGATGAAGCAGGTGCACGCCTGCGTCGTCACCAAGAACGCGGTTCTGCGTCTGTCAGCAGGCACCAGTGACGAGCGCGCCGCTCTGTCTCCGCTGCATTCAAGCGATAGGGAGAGTGCGAGTATTGGTGACGTCGCGTACTAGAGATTTGGGACGCATGAGCGGCGGAAGACGAAGAAGGTGTGCAGCTGGAAAGGTAGTGTAGTAGTCTCATAATGCATGCTGAATGCCCTCGCAAAATTTCTGGTGATTTAATATGCTGTATTTTGAATGCCGTTAGATTGCTTCCTCCAGTACATAGGGAAGCATAGTCAAGAAGTTCTAGTACGCACCAAAGATACAGTGTTCTTCTCATCTCCATCCAAAATCGTGACGACTCAGAACTCCTCGGGCAAAACGCAAACAACTCCACCCCCTCCATCGTCGCTTTCCTGTTCCACCTCCCTGATATCCAGTCCGAAATCATCCCCATCAACCTCCTCGCCCAATCCCGCGAGCTCTATCTCTGCCTCGTCATGGAGGACGCGCTTCAGCTCGGTATTGAACAGCGCTCCTTTGTCATACAGCTTGTGAGCTTTGACACCGCCTTTCCGCTTAACCCTGACCTCTCGAACTCTATATGCGAACACGAACTCCTCCGTTCGTACACTAGACTCGGTGGTGGCGTTGTTGCGTTTCCACTTCCCCTCCGGTCCGACCGATATCGGTATGCCAGCCCACGCCGTCGCGTCGACGCCGGCATGAATGTATACGCCCTTTTCCTCCAGACTTTCTCGAAACGACGTCGTGGAGGAGGCAATCATGACGCCTGTGATCATGTATATCTTTTCACGAAACATCTGTGCGGTGATGTAGCTTCGCACGTCTTCATGACAGACGGCCTGTGCAAGAAACGCCTCGCTCGGATGGAAGCTCATTGTTGTCA
>Ga0210040_10001924_pt1 | contig 30294 bp, 17 predicted proteins | sample CryGeyCG12114_NA_FD_185462 | JGI IMG/M metagenome (GOLD analysis project Ga0210040, IMG submission 185462) | Groundwater microbial communities from aquifer - Crystal Geyser CG19_WC_8/21/14_NA (SPAdes) (version 2) | ecosystem: Environmental > Aquatic > Deep subsurface > Groundwater | place: USA...
GTTTATGTCTCTCTTCAGACATTGTTGATTAGTTAGTCGAACTGCTGAGACGGCAAGTTCTCTCTCTGAGTTGTTGAGATGACAATCAGAGAGATTCCACAATAAAGTAATTATATTTAAGCAAAAGATCATCTTGTTTAGTATGATTATTTATATGATAGGAGTCTACACACAGATCCCTACAGCTGCTCATATAGTCATCGTTTTAGAGCACTTTTGAGAAGAAAGGGTAAGCACAGCATTAAAATCTACAACGTTTCCAATATTTATAAAATGAGAAATATGTCTGTAAACTTTTCAATGAACAGAATACGATGCAATGATGATATCTGCTAGTGCTATTATATACTGCCATTCTTCTTATGACTTTGAATTGTATTAAGTTGTGGATTGCTAATGCCTCGTACTAAGTTTTGAGGCTTTAATTTTCTTTTTTATATTCTCCTTTCTTGTAATATGATGTGGATTGTAATGATCTGCGATAAACGCATCCAGTTTAAACGTAGTCAATTCAATAACCGACAGGAATCCGAATTAGAAAACAAGTTCCTTACGTAAGGTAGCGATGAGATGAGGGATTTTTTCGCATACCTTCAGTATTGATGGTAAACAACAATGATGTTTTATGTTGTATTATTAGATGCATGCATGTGAGCAAAAGCCGGCAACCACTAAATATTGTAGCAATCTAGCCAGAGAGAGTGTATTTAGCTACAACAGTCATACATTACTCATAAATGCATACTAATCATAGCTCTGACACTCACTCACTCAATGCTCCCATTTATAGTTACTTTTCAAGTTCAAAGTCGTACAAACTCGCTCACCAGACGAAAACTATTCCACAGAGTGCATCACATTTTTACTCATTGTATGCACTGTGGTGTAAATATTGTATAACCGGCAACTTACATACAGACGGCAGTGGATTTTGTTACATGGTTTTCAGAAATTTTTGTTTCTGTGGTTTGCTTATACACACATATAGAATGTGACAAGTGCAGTAGGTTAGTTAGATTGGAGCCGTTGTAAAAAAGTAAAAGTGTAATAAAGTTGCACTAAGTTGAGAAAAGTTTGAAACTGTCTTGTCAGTATGCAAAACAGTGCTGGAAATAGAACAAGACTGTTTATATAGCTTCAGTTATGAATCCAGAGGTCGGTTCATATGTTGGTTGGTCCTGTTGATCTACACATTGAAAATAGTTTAGATTAATTCCACTCAGCCAAAAATTGGCTAATGGCATTTTAGTTGCACGTTGAATCGGAGACCATAGAACGATACGATAGCCATATGTAAACATTTCGAATTTGTTTGAAACATTTGGACATGAAACAAAAACGCACCCGACGTGTAAAACTAGATACAAATGTTATCACTGGTTATCTTATCTTGGCACATAGGTGCCGATTTCCAGTAGAAACTCACTGGAGCCATTATTTTACGTCTTATCATTTCTCCAGACACTTGAATACATCTTTCACGGCTGGGAACAATGGAAAACTTGTTATATGATGATCGCATCTTCCCATTATTACCTCCATGATAAAGATTTTTACTTGCACAATGAAAACTATTCGTCAAAACGCGAGTCCAGCAAAAAATGTAGTATATCCAATCAAGAGGAAGGTGAAATCATAGGCTGTAAAAAATTGTGCAATAGACAGAGTGACTAATGATTCTTCTCTGTTGAAAAAAATTGCGTGCCAAATGTTAAACCTTATCCTCCAGATAGGAATCGTATGCGTAGTGAATTCGTTGCTCACCCATGAGATTCTCTCCCAACTATTCCCACATAGTACAATATAAATAGATGGGATATATGTTTTTGTCAAGTAAGTTAGGGGATGAAGAGATTTGGCAACGTCGCCACGAGACTTTTTCTAAATACGATCTAGCAGTCACTTTTTTGGGATATAGTAGGGTGACTGTCTAGCTAAGTAAGTCTAACTTTGGTATGGGGTTTGTTTAGATTTCCAACTTTCTTGTGTGTATGCACGCACGCATGGAATGAAAAAAGCATCCATGCATATGCATTACTCACAGCGTACAGTGTACATGGATGGCTGAGGATGATGAAACCTTGAGCGGGTGTCCAACTAACATACATACACAGATTCCCATGCACACATTCTCATGCATAAAAGTCAACCCTATAATTCTAACTGACCGTCCTTTTTCAATTATCTTCATTTCCTATATCATTCTAAAGCAGACTTGGCTAGATCGTATAATCAGATTATTAATGTTTCCAAAACCTATACTAGATATTCTAGGCGGTTGATTTTCGTTCCATATTGGAATCGTAAAGCGCCCGTGTTCTATAGAATCAATAATAATTCTCCAGGATGTCTTCAGAAGGAATCAAGTTTAGTTAGTTAGCTACAATTAGAATTGTATTCAATAAGTAAGCAAGGGGTGTGAGTTAGTCAGCAGTAGGGAGCGACTACTCTTAAGAAAATGAAGAGTGGTTGTTAACTGCAGCCTTGGATTGGCTTCGTCTTATACTTCCTAGTTAGTTGGTTAGCTTTGCTTGCCAGCTAACTCTTCTATGTTTGAGGAACATACAAGAAGGTGTGAAGGGCTACCTATCTAAGTCCGTTCCACAATGTGTGTGTACATAGGTTGGTTACGCAATGGACTGCTAGTTAGTTAGATGGATGCAGGAATGGAAAGGGGACTTGTTGCACTCATGTTATCTTGATCGGTCCCTTACCCCACATGTGTACACGCATGATGAGATGAATATTCTCATCATGTGAAGGCATCTAACCACCAAAAGTTTCCCCTTTTTATATGGCCGTGAATTGAATATTTACATCTTCTTTGCTCCAGTTTATACAGTATCAAATTTTGTATGATTAAATTTTGTCACTCATTGTATTTCATATAACGATTTCTAGATGTTACAACTCACTTGTTAGCTGGAAATCTAAAACGGTGAGAATAAAGCTCCCTCACTTTGAATTCTATGTATATTCATAAAAGCTGAAAACATGTGTGCTTTTTGTCATCTCCCTCCAAAAATAATAACAGACATAACTGAAAAGGAACCATAGCCACTAGTTGCATTAATATCTCTATGAGCTCACTCAAAGTCAGTGTGCAGATGATGCTTTTTTTGTCCAGGGACTAAAAGCGTATGGCTATATGTCTATGCGGTAATAATAATAATGGATTGAGTGAGTGGATGACGATAATAGTAATAATGGTAATAAGCTTAATAGCCTTGGCTTGGTCCAAATTCAATGTGAAGGATGCACTGCTTTGCACACATAATGTATATGGATAGGGTGAGAGTATTTAGTTAGTTAGTAGTGTGTTTCATGGGGAAGGGGGATAGATACATAAGGTAAACGAATTTTTTCCAACCACACAAACTCACTAGTTCAGTAGTACTTACTCCTTACAAGAGAGAGAGAGAGAGAGAGAGCAAGTAAAACCAAGTTAGTTAGTTAACTAGTTAGAATCAACTACTGGTGGTTACTCGTTTCGTTTACTATTACAGTAGTAGTACAAGTTGTGAGAAACTCCGTGCTCACGCTCAGTCGGGTTTTGCAATTCGAGCAAAAAATACTCTCTCACTTTTTCTCTGGACCATCTTCATCTTATCATATCCCTGGCTGGATTTTTTTTTGTTTACATTACTTACTATCAGTAATACTACTACTTACTTCGTGTGGAGATATGTGCCTTGTTCATTGCTCAACTAGCTAGCAGAAGCAAAGTTTTTTATTCCTTGTTTTCATTATTTTTTACTCACTTGCTCCGTGTGTGTGTGTGTATGACTCTGGGGCTAACGACTCTGGATTTATTATTCGGTGGGAACATTTTTGATTGAGCAAAAATAGTGACTGTATGGATTAGGCCGCTCCATTTATTGACAGTTTAAGTGATCCAGTTAAAATGGCTCTCGTTGATTCTCATAATCATATGGAGTCTTATAAGCATTCCAGTTTGAATGGCATTCATGACGGTGGTAGTAATGAGGAGAATAAGGTAATATTTTTCAATATATTCATTTATCATAATGATTTTTTAAATATCCTGGAGTAGCAAGTTTGTATCTGTAATTTGTAATGTGTTAAATACCATCCAAAAGTGGCCAATATTTTCCAATCCTCATTTTTTAATTTTCATTATCACATCATCACATCATCATTCACTACTATGCATGAGCAAAAATACATGTGAGCTACAACCAATATAAAATTACAAGTTCCTTAGCAACATAAACAGTAATATCCATAGTGACCTACAATTAAAAACATGGATAAATGATTGCATCAATTTCTGCAGTAGTTCGCATAAAACACGTGTACACACACACACACTAATTACTGTCTGTAGTAGTGTGTTCAAGGGTACGAACTAATCTAGTATAGGAATGGCACATGGTGGGAAAATATTGGTATCCTACAATTCGTACTGTTTGAGTGCAGGCAGACTATAACTATGATCATTAGGTTTGGTTTTGGTGGTTTGGTTTACGTCGACACCCTTGTACATTTGTACACTAGAATGGAGTGGCTGGCTGAGCGAGCTGCAATCATTCTGTGAATCCATTTCCGTCTTCCTTCTTCTCTATCTCATTGTCAGGGTTACCTTCATCATTCTCACATCCATGTTCACATTAACAGCCCAGACCATCATTCACCTATGTATCTAACGAACTAACCACCTCTGCAAACACTTTTTACACATCCGTGTCCACTATTAAATTCTATTTCCTATATCAACATTTGTTCCAATTAGAGGACAACTTGAATTTTATTTCCCGTCTTCCATCTATTGATTAATTGGACATTTCTTTTAGTGTAACCATTTACAAATTGCAATAATATTACCATCAATTGAAAAACATGTGTAATACGTAGGAAATTGATGATGAATAAACAAACAAACAAACTGGATAAATTATTTAATTTTTGCATTTTTCCTTCCAGTGTTTAATGTACAAACATGATTTGGTAAACAAGTGTGGGGTGAAAAGGTGTTGTTCAAAGTAGCGGTGTTTTATGAGATTTTTTTTGCTCTTTTTTTGTAACCTGCTTGTTACTACCTAGTTCAGTTAGTAATCATATGCACTCGACGCTCACTTAACCGAAAGTTAGTTGCACGCCTGCTGGCAAAAGTGCTACTTTACCTGGCGCAATAAAAAAGGCCGGAATATTATTACTACACTGTGGAAATGCATGAACAATGAAATGCCTTTTTTCAAGCTAGTGAATAAGTACTATACAATTAATTTACCAGTTTTATTAATCTGCACTGTCGGTTGGTACCTTTGACTTAAAAAGTAGATCCAGTTTTCTTGTACATGTTGGATAAATTTATCAAGTGCATGATAGGATTTGGAAAATTATTGCTCAATTATTAAGTTTTAAGGAGGCTACACTATAATTTTTCATTCAAATTAGCATTGATGGATTTTCCGGTAAATTTAAAAATGCCGTCTATTTACGTAAGTTTCTATGGATGATTCAGTCTAATAAATGGAGAGCAAGCGAAAAACCAGTTTTCATAGCAATTATATTGCTCACAAAATGTCAATTGTACAAGAATGAGCGTATGAATTTCACGCATCATTCTGCCATACTTCTTTTGAGAGACCTGTTGTAAAATTTTGTCCAATTCTTTGTATATTTTGGTCGATTCAAGTCAAAATAATACAAATGAATAATGTATTGCACTCTGTGGCTAAAAAAAATCCATTCCAGTAGAATTACTATTTGTGTTGTAAACTTTTGCTCACTTCCTTGTTCATAGCGAGCGGAATACATACATACATACCTGTACAGTATTGCTATGTGTATTGATAATATTAGTTGGTTAGTTTAGTTAGTTAGTACCACCAACACCTAAAGAATTGTCAGATTTCACCTTGAAATTCTCATCCATGTCATTACGTACGGAATAATAATGATCGCACTTTGTTTTCTGCGTACACCCTTTTAGCAACATCTTTTACCTACATGCCTGATTAATTCAACATAGACGGACTGAATACATTTCAGTTGTTATTGTCTTCATCATGTAGCCAATCTCATTTTTTGCACCCTATCCATTCAAATTCGCATTCTTTGTTTCATTTTTTTCGCTCACTCGTTCGTTAAGTTTGCAAAACAGTTGTAAATACTATTTTGTATCCCTGTCTTATATTTTTGAAGCCATTGTAAATTTAGTACTGTCAAGCTGTGATGGTGTACCATACGAAACCACAAAGAGAGGGAATCAATGGATACGGATTTTAAAATAGCCGTGCTCCCTAACAAACACTTTTTCTTTCAACATTAAAAAGTGAATCTGCTTATGGATTTACGTTGTATGGGAATACCCTATGAATTGAATGCAACCAGTGAACCGTTTTTTTCTTTCTTTGTGTCAACCTCTAGCTTCAAAAAATGTAACAAGTAAATGACAAACGAACTGAACTGACTCACGGTGGTTCAATACACACTGTTTCCCTTTTCATTTCATACATACGATTCCTGGTTTCGTTCTTTACAGGATTATGTATACTTTTCCTTTCTTTGGTCCGGATCAAATGATGACGATCATAAAATGGGACTGCTACAGACGTTTGGCCCTTCACATTCCAGATTATTATATTTTGGGCATCGATAAATGCTATACATTTTAGTTCATCTGCTTCTTGCTTTACTTGTACCCAATCTTATGGGAATCAATATCATCATCATTCTCTTCAGACCTCTATTGTCTGTATTATACTCTACTATTTTCATATTTGAGAACAATATTGCCTCACTTAGGTGTACAAAATGTTTGCTGTACGTAACATGTTTTACCTTCACATTTGGTTTTGCTGTCTGAGAATGCATTCTTATGAGAGCGAGGATGATATACAAAGTAAAGCTGGACAAGAGTAGAATTCCATGTAAATTTTATGTCTCAATGATGAACTAAAGTATAGTTGGATGAGCAAGATTTGAATCAGTGCTCATTGAAGGAAATAATGGAATGAATGTGTGTGATATACATTATAGAATGCATTTTGTCTGTAGCCTTGTGAACATTTGAAGGTGAAAGAGATCCAAGTGTACATATACTCGTTTGCTCATTTTGTCTTCGTCTACATCTTGTATTTATGTTCCGTTTGGTGATTCGAGTAATCATACCTTCACTACCATACTGCATGTGTATGTCTGATGATGATTATGATGAATGCACGTCCGTATCATCATCATTATCATGGATGTAGGTACGTAACACCGTATAGTAAATATTACAATGGATATTGTCCGCTCCGTCCACATGAAATGAATTTTATATAATTTTTGCGGGATCAGGTATAGGAACTAAGCTATCATTGCACAACCCTTTACTGAGACATTGAAAACTATGAATTGATGATAAAGGATTGAAAAAACAAGAGTAGGAAAGCTCTAAGGGCAGAAAACTTGTTTAGAATTTAATAAAGATTTAGCGGTTTGGAGATGAAAATGTTTTAAAATGAGCCTGAGGGTTGATTTTACCTTCCCTGGTCAGATGATGATCATGGATAATGTTTCCACAACATTCACGGAGATAATCATTTGTTTGTACCATATTTGCCTGAGCAATCACTTTTATGGATTTTTTAGCAACAATCCTGGGCAACTTGTAAACTTGATTGTGCATCGGTCCAGATTAGGTGATAATTTACAACCGGCGACGAAATCTACACTCTTTAATGAAGGTTAAGGCCTTAGGACTTTGATTCTTGATTAGAAGAGTATATTTGTTTGCTTTGCAGTTCTACTTAAGATGATTGTGACGATAAAAATGTTCCCACTAATTTTTGAAAGATTCTAGTTTAATATGTGGTCCCAGCTTTTTTCGTGTACAAGCTAAACAAGTGATGCATCAAAAATTATTCTCCAGCACAAATTTCATAAGTAGTAGTAGTAGTAGTCAGCCATGTCATCAAATCTGACAGCTTTTTTTACTCAACACAATAATCATTTGAAGTAGTGAGTGAGTACTCTTGTACAAGTCTCGGTTGCTCACTCACTCACTATATAAAATTTCAAGGTTTTTCTTCACACAAAAAGACATGCAACTACCATCATCATGATTATTACGTGCGTTCTGGCACACAGATTCAATAGGCAAGACTGGTCCAAAACTCTATATGAACAAATGGGTGGAAGTGAATCATGATTGAAACCTAACCAAAAGAAATGTGAAATTACGAGCTCCAATCTGTCTATCATTCATCACATCTTGACAAATGTGACCATCATTATAAAACAGTTTGTTTCCCCGAATTTTAATTTCATCGCATGGGTGAAAAAGAATATGGCTTTAAAGGCAAAACTAAACCAATAAATTGTGTGTACTATAAAGCTACAGTGAGTAGCATCATAAAAGTTGAAGACTTACAAGTCCGTGTGTCTACTGTATAGTTAGTTCACTCTGTCTAATAGCTCTTCCCATTGTTCCTCGTCACACTACTATTACGTAACGAACATGCAGACTGTAAGAAAAGGGTTGAGAAAAAGAAACTTTTGAAACCCTTGTAGAAGAGTATACTTCACTTTCGACTCATCCTGTACAAAGGGCTCAACAGGTAGGTAGGGAAGTTAGGTAGTTAGTTACTTTTTCACTCTTACTTGGTCGTGAGCTGGATCCCAACCTGTAATATTTAGGCAGTTAGTATGTTAGTACAGAACGAGTTAAAGAACCCTTGGAAAACTAACTAACAATAATATCCCCTTTTTTATCTGATCCGGTTCCCTTATGGCTTTTCCTTCCCATTGTCCTTACAATGTGTACATGCACGTATAGTAGTAGACTGACTGAGAGACAGACACTTTTGGGTCAACCCTTTACTTACTACTTCATTTTATTGTGAGACTAGTTTTCTTCCTATTGTGGTTTCACTATCAAGTTAAATCCGAACAAATTTTCTCTGTTTTTGTGGTTACTAAAGATTCTCAAGTCAGGTTCATAGACGTACACTTTTTTAGGGAGACCAAACCAACCACGATCATCATATCATCATTTTATTGGAATTTGGAATAATAGTGATGGTAGCTGTAGCTAACTAACGGACTTACAACTACGCAAATTCTGTAGATTATCCATCTGTTGTTTACATACATAGATGTGGGTTGTAAGTTTTTATAAGCCGTGTAGTTGGGAATTGGTTCCAGCATTATTCTCCATGAATCTAATGGATTACAGATATGGGGGAGTTATGGTAAATTCAAGGCATTTAATGTGTAATTCGACTAGAAAGGATTTCAAGGTTTCTTGCTTGCAAGACTTATCATTTTGCAAAGCTCCAAGAAATATGGAAACGTATTGATGTTGTTGTTATTATCGTTCCATAAAGGCGACCATTTTTGTGTTTAAAAGTTACAGTAATTCTCCAGTTTTAATAGCTTTGTTGATAACATGGATAATAATAACAAATGGGAGTGCACTTTATTAAGATCACATAATTTTAAGTATGGAAATAAAGTACTGTTATTGCTTTTCACTTTTCATGGAGAGTAAAAAACGACAATAGTTTCACGAACTCAACTTTTGAATGAAATATACTGAGTGAGTTTTTTTCTCCACATGTTTATTTACAATATTTTTTGTCCTTTCCTCCACTCTTAGTAAGTAATATGGTATGTATATACACTGAGAGCGTTTTTTTTAGATCCTGATTATTACAAGTCAGGTCAGTGGAACTGGTCGTAGTAGTAACTAACTGGTGTAGTAATTTTTTGTGCCCTTTTTTGGTTCTATTTTTTACCAGAAAGTTCAACTCCCTCGTTATTGCTTGTTTAATCCTTGGTGAGCACAAAAAAATTCCCATTGTAGTGCCTAACACTTCCTGATCGTTCCTATTAGTGCATTCTTAAATGAATGGTGGTGATAATGATGATAAATAATGAAATTATAATGCTGACCTTCAATCGCTCGAATGCAAATGTCGGCAACACTATCTACCCTACCTAATGTGTGCATAAGTGGTTCCATCTTTTGTGATGCACAAAAAGCTAGTAATAGTCAATAAAGCAAGTAGTGTCACCAAGGACGTTTTCTACAATCGTGATTTACAATTCACAGTGGATACCAATAGTGGCCAGTATAAGCTAGCTGTAGTTCCTGGTCATTCTCATTTGAGACAATCAGTGTTGCTATATTTTGCATTGTATTCTCAATTTTTGGTGTACATTGTTATCATTGGTCCAACATTGTGTTCCAAGTTTCAATAAAAAATTAAGGAAGCCACACAGTAGTTGCTGTATCATTCTCTCTCAAGAATTGGAATATAAAGGCTCCTATAGTTAGTTAGTTAGTTAGTTAGTTAGTTTGATAGTTACAATTGCCTGTATTTATTATGAGCTTATTGAGGGTAGAAAGATGGATGATCATTCACTATTAAAGCATTATTAGCCAGTTTAGTCATATATGGAATCGTGGGTATAAATTCTACTGTTATCTTGTATACTCTTGAGGCGTCTTCTATACATAATTCAAGTTGGGAATTAAAGTTGTTTTTCACCCTTAAACTATTCAATGGAGGCCTTTATATTCTCCTGCTGGTTTAATATTCTCACTTCGTGGTCAATAATTTTTAATAGGGTATTAATATAGTGTGAAAATGAGTGTTAATTAGATTGCTGAGTTATTAAAATGTTTTTCTAAGTTTTTCCCAAGTTTCCGCACGTATAGTGCGATATTATGTGCATAATAAACGTTGTAAATACAACTTGTGTCTGCTTATTTGAAGGCTTGCTCAAAGAATGAATGCCAAGAGCAACTTTTCTTATTTCAATCAGTACGTGAAGATTTTTGTCTTTTTGCCGCTTTCATAAATTTCTTGACGCCATTTGAATCTGCATGTTTGGCATCAGTGTGTAAAGTTGTATGCTGACTCGAAATGGTAGAGTCAATCTGTTTTGTGATCTGTGTTCTGTGGAATCACACACATCTATTGTTTTAACTTTGCAACCGCAAATGTAGATTCCCAGCTTTGTGACCATTATTAGCAGTCTGCGGTAAACACATTAATGGACTCAATTCGAGGATTATTATCAAATAAGTTGTTCTCATAGATCTTATATCTTGTCAAGTTATTAACACGTAGAGACAGAGACCACATTGTGGCTACAGAATGATTGGCGTGAAAATTATCCAACACATAATCATTGGCCATCATATACGTGATGAAAAAGCAAGTGGCACCAAAACGTTGAATTGTATACCATGCAATGTCTGTAATTCACTTACCGTTAATTACGGAAAGGGTTTCAATAAACCTACCCAAAAATATTTGCTGCTGTCCTTCCACGAATGGTTTAAGTTACCTCCACTGGGGCACGTTTTCCACAAAACTCAATAAGATTCCAATGATTATCAGATTCTTTGAAATCTGTGCAGCACATGCATAATATCAATATTGGTTTATTGCATTATATGAGAGCAATAAAGAAATAAACAGTTATTTTCCAGAGAAACTGTAGAAAAAATTCACTCAATTTTCCAAGAAAATGCAGCTAGCGGACTAATTGATTTGTTAAAAAAACATTTATTAACTCTTTTTTCCTCGAACATTCATACGTGAGGATTGCACGATACGTTGTATTATTATTGGTACCAATATTGTACCGATTACCCTCATAAAATGACAAAAAAAGATGCACTTCCAGCTTTTTACAATTTCTTACGTAATCTAAAATCCCGTTACTTATCCTGTGGTCTTCAGCTGGTATTGGAAAACTGAAACTGTCCCTTTTCTCATTTACCATCATTGGAGGCGGAGGGACAATAAAGGGACAAAAAAGTCGATGAGCGGTCATTAAACAATATGGGAAGTTGTATAATCATTTTTTTCCATGCGTGTTTAATATTTACTTGGAATTTGTATAGGCTCCTTGTGTAAGGGAAGGGTTGGAGTTAGAGCACGTTATAAATCCATGTTCGATAAAAAGAAGTACAGTTGTGCTCATAAAAAAGATTAGTACAGTTTTCTGCTGTACTTTATTATTTGAACAGCAATAAACCAAATTGGAGAAAAAGGACTTTAAATTCCTCTACTCACAATTCATGCGGAAATTTATGCAATTCTATGAAAATGATTGGGAGTTTGCCTCGAGTTTGTTAAAGTTAAACTTTGCCCATTTGAACTCTGAATGCACATAATGACATGATGAGTATATTACACCGTTTTCATTAGAGTCAACATAATATACTTTTGTTGTTGAACCAAAAGACTCGAAATATTTTATTGAGTTACGCAAGCTGATAAAAGAAATGAAATTGTTTTTGCTGTCACTTTTCCACTTGCCATGAGATGATGATAGCATGTTCCATTTCACATTAAAAATGCATAGCACCTTTCATTTACATATAGGATAGAGTGTGTATAAATGTAACGAGTATATAGCTTTGGATTAAAAACCTTGACTTATGTGATCTGTAACTAAAGATATGTTACTGATGAAAGAATTGCACTTGACAAATCAAAGGAAATTAAATTCATCGCTAAATAGAGAGGTTTCAGTTACGCTCGTTAGTTTTAAGGATTACAGAAATAAGTCAAAGTTAAATTTGAAAAACAATATCGCTTTTTAAAAACTATTTACTAATGAGATTTGTTCTGAACCAATTTATCGCCGTACAAGTTTCACTTTACATGCCAAAATTGTGGATTGTCATTTATCAAATGGATTGGTTACTAACTAAACGCCAACGTTTTTTTTCGCTTTTCTCACATTTTATAATGCCTTTTTTATATAATTCTGAAATTTATGTAAATCACAACAAATATTTGATACAGTTACAAGTAGTAGATGAGAAATGTCCGGTACCGGTTTGGTTAATAACGTAATGAGGATTTACAATTAAAGTTCCAGCTTAGAAGGTTCGAGATTTTCTTGAGTCCATGTGAAGAAACGGACTGCTCGTTGTTTCTTATTAGAAATATTACATACTTTCCTTACTCGCTATGGACAAGCTTTTAAACAATTAAAACGAATTTGTTGTTAAAATTGGTCGACTAAAAACAATGATAATCCCCCCAACTAAAAATGATAATATAATAAAAATAATTTTCAAGTAAACATCAATAGTTGAAAGAATTTGACTGATTTTCGATGATTTGCTTTGCCTTGCCTTCGATATTCGCTATTATTATGTTAGCTACAGTTCGAACAATATCTAATACATGAATTGGAAATTTACTGTTGAAAAAAAAACCTTTCCATTCTCAACATGGATTTTTTTGACACTTTTGACATTTCTAGGGTTAACCCAGCAAAATTACGCTTTATTTCCTTTCCGAACAGTGACTTGATATTCATATTCTTAAAAAATTAAATGTTTTTTGTATTTTTGACCAATTTGATTAGAAAAAGCAATTTTTTTGCACTTATTTTAAAATTTATAAGGTGAACTTAAGGTTTTTGACAGTAGTGATCACATTGAAAAATCAGTTAAGAATGCACAGCAAAACAATAGCAGTGCGTCACAATTGAGCAATTTTCATTGCATAAATTTGCCGTATTTGTCTTTAGCTGTTTTTTGGCGGTTTTGTGAGTCGCCCTATTTTGCTTTACCAAATTAATTTTGTCTTTTATGTTGGAGAGTCAACTTTAGGTATAATATAATCATGAAAAAAATGGAGTTGACAAATCAAAGAAAATTAATTTCATGAATAAGTGGAGATGGATCAGTTACACTCGTTAGTTTTAGAAATAAACCAGAGTTACATATAGTTCTGAAAAACGATATCGCTTTTTTAATAGCACTCACTACTACGGTTTGTTCTGAACAAATTTATTATTTATTGAACGCCAATAAACTACTAGGTTGAAGAAAAAGAACTTTGAATTGATTTTCTTTACTCACAGTTCATGCGGAAATTAATGTAGCAGCAATTCAATTCGCCTTGGCAGCTTCATTTCCAAATAAATGATTGCAAATTCCCTGGAAATATGTACAAGTTAAACTTTGTTCAATTGAACTCTGAAATTAACATTCAGATGAACAACATCATGCAATTTTTATCCTGTCAATAGAGTAAACATACACTTTTGTTGTTGTACTAAACAACTCGCAAAATAATTTTAAGTACATAAGGAGATAAAAGAAATGAAATTGTTTTTGCTGTCACTTTTCCTACTTGCCATGATGATATAGCATGTTCCATTTTACATGAAAAATGCATAGCACCTTTCATTTACATAAAAGCTAGTGTGTGTATAAATATAGCGAGTATATAGCTGTGTATTAAAAACCTTGACTTATGTGATCTGTAACTGAAGATTTCACGAAAAAAATTCACTTGACAAATCAAAGGAAATTAAATTCAAAAGTAATTAGAGAGGTTTTAGTTACAACCGTGTTTTAGGGATTACAAAAATAAGTCCGAGTTGGATTTGAAAAACAATATCGCTTTTTTAAAGCTATTTACTAATGAGATTTGTTCTGTAGTCTCACAAGTCTCACCTTACATGCGAAAATTTTGAAATGTCTTCCATCAAATGTATTGGTTACTAACGAAGCGCAAGCAAGAGTTTTTTCGTTTTTCTCACATTTTTGAATACCTGCTTTCATAATTCTGACTTTTATGCATAGTTCGTTAGTCACTGATGTTTGATACAGTTACAAGTAGTAGATGAGAAATGTCCGGTTTGGTTAGTACATACACAAATGATTTATAGAGCTCCAGCTAAGAAGCTTCAGAAGATTTCCTTTAGTCCATATAAGAAGCCGACTACACAATGTTTCTTATAATAATACATATAATTAGCATTAATTTGTTTGTGTGAATAATTTGGTTTGAACATGGATTTTACTTGTACAAGGGAAAAAAAGGATGATTAATTACCTCCCTTGTGTTTTGATGTGTTCGTAATTTGTTTGTCTGGGCAGCTCTAAAATTCTTTTTCCTATTAATCTATCTCTTTCTTCTAAGTTAGTGCAAGTGAGTGAAACACATGTACCTTGGTGGATTAAACTCCTTCTCAAATCCTACTTACTTAACTACAATAGTGATTATTATTTTCAAGAGCATAGCGAAAGAGTTAAGTTTCTGGACCTTAATCTCTCTAACACCGTTAAAGTTTCAATAGAAACTTTCATTCTGGCAAAATTATTCCATTTTAGTTGCTGTAGGTACAGCTGTTGTAGAACTTGTTAGTTTTCATTGCTATGGAAATCGAATTAAAATGTCACTGCTTTGTTGTAAACCTAAGTTATATTTCGGATTTCAGTTTAAAAAAAGTTTTTTTATATGACATTTGGAGTTCGTTAAGATTGAAAGTTGTGCCGTATACATGAACTGTTTAAGAATAGTAAAAAATGCAAAGCTAAGTGAGCATGGTTTGGACGGTTTTGTTTGATGGAAAAATTAATAGCTGTCCTTGAATAGCTGATGCGTGCATGCATCTAGTATATGAGAACAGTACAGAGTGACGGACTGAACATTTTGACAAATGAGTTTTTCCATGAAAAAATCATATTTTTCACTTTTTGGTTTCCCCCTTTGGTCAGCTAGCCAACTTACACAAATGTACCATGTGTGTACTCGAATGCGTAGAATGATTATGTTGATCGTGATTAGCTCATTATTATTGCTATAGTCAGTCATTACTATTATCTAACTAACTAAGCGGAGATGGAAAAAATTAAATGAACTTTCTTTCCATATTCCTATTTGTTTCCACGATAGATGCAATTTTTCATGTAAATACGTGTCAGCATGCATCATTATGTACTCGCGTGTACATTTCTTCATTTTTACCAAACCATTTTTTTTTCATCCCTGTGTCCTCACTATAACTCATGATCATGGAAGTTCATTTTTTTTCAGTCCTAAACTTAAACTGAACTTTTATCCAATTGGACTGATTAAGTAACATTTATGATTTCGTTAGCTGGACATTACTACGGGTCAAAGGGGATACACAAATGTTGCCAATACTGATCCATCCAACCAAGCTTGTATAAAAAGTACTTTATTATTATAGAAACGTACAATGTGTCCTCATCTCTCTTAGTGTTCACATCTAATATTCAACATGGCTTCCTTTTGTGATCGCAATTATTACGGGGTATTGTAGGAATTCATATTTTATATCCCAAAGGTATTCTGTAGACAAAATGTTGATGTATTTTCTTTATCAACCCCTAGTCTGATGGATGGATGTCTCATTCTTGAGTATTAATATTGAATTGTTTATTTTTTTGCAGCAGATCTTCACTTCCAAGGCGGATTTGCAACTTCACACTCAAATTCACATGAGAGAGGCAAAGCCGTACAAATGTTCTCAGTGCACCAAAGCGTTTGCTAATAGTTCCTACTTGTCACAGCACACGAGAATCCATCTTGGTAAGTTCCATTTACCTAACTCTACTCTAACTGACTACTTAAGAATATTTTTGGAAAGACTGGACCTCATTTTTATCAAATTTTCTTTAGGAATCAAGCCTTATCGATGTGAGATTTGTCAACGAAAATTTACACAGTTGTCCCACTTGCAACAACATATACGAACGCACACTGGAGACAAGCCGTACAAGTGTCGTCACCCCGGGTGTAACAAAGCGTTCTCCCAACTGTCCAACTTGCAGTCCCATTCGCGTTGTCACCAGACAGACAAACCCTACAAGTGCAACTCGTGCTACAAGTGCTTCCAGGATGAAGCCTCACTTTTGGACCACATCCCCAAACACAAAGAGTCCAAACACCTCAAAACCCACATTTGCCAATTTTGCGGCAAATCCTATACTCAAGAGACCTATCTCACCAAGCACATGCAGAAGCATACCGAGAAGAGTGAGAAGCGACTGGCTCGTCAGCAGGCCAACAATAACAATAATAACAATAGCAATGCCAACAACAACAATCATCATCACACTAATGGTAAGAAATTATTCTCATTGTTCCCACTTTTAACCATCCATAGAAAAATCAGTTTCAAACGCAGGAAGTAGTTGTAAGCACAATATTCCAAACCGAGTTTTAAATCCATGTTTTGCATACATTTGGATTCATATGAAAGAAGTTTATTACTCTCCTGGCAAATTTTTATACATTTTGGAACGCTCTGTGTAGCCAGTTTTAGAAAATTTTGCTTTAAAATAAGAACTACTGAATAATAGCTTTTGAAGCAGTGCCATTTAGTTAATTAGTGTTAAATTTCCGTGTCCGGCTTCTTCAATCATCATAAATGCATTCAAGAGTGTTTTGGTACAAGTCGTTTGGCCATTAAAAACGAGACTTGATTACCTTGTGGAAATGTCAAGTTCATGATAATGTTCATCATTGGAAGACTTTTGCATCTCCCCAAACATGTGCAGGAGTCTTGTAATGCAAATGCAAATATCTTATGTTTCCAACTAACTATACTATGCGTAGCAAGTAGATTGCATTCCTATCTCCAGATTTGATCATCATGGATCATTACATGTAGCAAGGTGCCATTTCTCAACACCAACTATTCCTGTCAACATATTTTCTTCATCAAATTATTGAGTGTAACTACAATTTTTTTATGCCTGTAGGTATTAGAAGCAAAGCTGATCCAATAAACTATATAACCGCATTCAGGGAACAGGCTAGTTTTTAATGCGATGATAATAATGGTTCACACTTTTAAAGGAAAATGTGAATAAAGGGCTATCTTTGCTAACTAAATACAAAATACTCATGCATATAATGCATTGAAGTATATGATTACAAGTTTTGCAGGTTTTCAATCTGAGCACAGTAACAGAGATAGTTAGTTAGAATGCAACAGTGTAATTAGTTTAAGTAGCTCACCTTGACTTTTGTATTCTCATGTGCAAATTCTAGGGATTTTTAGTTAGTTACTACCTAATAGTTCAGCATCTTCAACACTGGAATAAAATGCAACGAATGGATTTGCACTGGCACAGAATTTTTATTTTCTTATGCCGATACGTAGTCGCATAGCTAAAATTCCCTTGGGAAAACTTGTGCATACATTATCTATATCATTAATATTTGGAACTTATGCCAATATAGTTGGTGAACAGAGAAGTATTAAAAATACTTGTACTTTGTTCACACGAGCAACTATATTTGCCCTTTTGCTTTAACTGCTCTTATCGGCATTTCAGATTTTGGTACAAAGTACAATTTTCATCTAAACTTTACTAGCCACTTTTGATTTTGAATATAAGTAATAAGTTGGGAAAGATAGGCAAGTTCCGCAATGTATTGTAAACATGGTGCTCTATGCCTTACTGATCTGTAAATCTAGTTCTCTAGCTACATATCCAGATGTAATAAAACTAAAAAATTTACCCTTAAACTAACTATATGTTTTAGTGGCCAATTAGAACGCTAGTTTGACTTTCTGACTCGGCCTATTTTGGCCATTTGAAATTAGTATTGACTTCTAGATTCACTGTACATATATTAAATATAGCATTTAAACTTGCATTCCTCACTACTTGTAAACTTTTGAAGCCTTTTGCTTCCATTCCTGTAGTCAGTCATGACAAAACTATGGGACCTTACAATGTTTCTTGTGGTCAATTTTCAAGAAATATCATTATATACTCTTTTAGTTTTAATTTACACTAACTGATCTTTTTTATTTTCATTTAGGCACAGCAAATGGGAACGGACAAGGTCATGGAAGCGTGAGCAATCACCAAAACTCGAATTCTAACAATGTGATGTCCAGTCCCGAGATGTACTGGAAAGGAGAGTTGGGAGAAAGCAGTCCACCGTCCATGTGCTTGACCTCTGGTCAAAACTCCCTTCTGGGTCGTCAAGGGAGTGAAGGACCCGACGACTTGAGAGTGAACAACTTGAGTCAACATCATCCCCCTCAACCCCCCACACCCACTAATCCCTATGATGCCATTGCTAATGCGATTGCATCATCCAAGAGTGCTGGTGTTAGTGCTTTCACACCAATTCAAACGGTAAAATAATAATTTCCAAGGTACACACTGGACGATTGTGATTTCAATATATTCATGCACACGAACTCGCCAACTATTAGTAACTAATTAAATTTCAAATTAAAATGGAATATTTTCAGTCAAAATTATTTGGTATCCCTTTTTTTTCTGGGTAAAGTTATCACTGATTATAATCAAATTCATAGTATCTGCAGAAAAGCATGCCGTTTTTTGTAGGTTAGGTTAAACAAACTTTTAAGAGAGTGAGTGAAGTGTAAGTTTTTTGAATTTGCAATCGTCCAGCCTTGACATGATTAAGCATGTGATAGTTCAAATATTTTTAATGACTAGAGTAGCCGTATTTTGAATCCTTTCAGAGTGCTATGCTGCAGATGCCAGGAAATATGGGCGGAGGTGGAGGAGGAGTGGGGGGCACCCGGGCATATTTGCCCTACGAGCCCTTGTCATTCCCCAAAACGAGTCATCATCAGATGGACATGAAGTCTCCTGGAAATGCGTTCCCCAATCAACTCATCTCACTGCATCAGATCCGAAATTATGCTCATCAACCCTCCATGACACCTGAGCATCTACTTGGACTCAAAGATAAATAAATTCATTAAAAAAACTGACACACATGGAGAAAACAACTTACTGGCGTGTTTGTTAGTGAACGTAATTTCAATATTCCTCAACTTGTACATGCTTACTGTAGAGTCCTTTGAAAATATGCTGGAATTGGCAAAGCAGGTGTATGAAGCCCCAAAACTACTATGGGATTTTTGTCTGGCCTTTGCAATTCTAGTATCTTTTTGTACTATATAATACTAAAAACTAGATTTTAACAATATTTCGTGAAATGATATACAAGAAACTCAAGACTTTGTACGAACTAACTAACTAACTTAACTGTAAAACCGTTGAAATGTTTGTAAAAACGTGTTGTTGGTTTTTGAAAAAACTTTGTACATTGCAAATCTCCGTGATTTTATTTCATTTTTAGTTTGGAACTGTGAAATCTCTGCTTTTATGTATACTCGCACGCTTTAAACACATTATTATTAATAAAATGATTACTATTGTTATGATTATGACGATAGATGAATTACTGACTAACTGGTGAGATGAGTTTCCCTGTTTTAAGAATACGGTTTTCACAATTAATTACCAATCATGTACAACTTTTGTTTGTTTTTCTGCTATAGAATGTGATTTAAAGCTCACTAATGAACCGGTGATGATTTCACAAACTGAGGTTTGTACAATTTATTGTTGTGAGTACAAGATTGTAAAATCATCACGGGCTGGATGAAATGTTGAAAAAGACTTTGGTAAACAACATGACAATGTGCATAGTTTATAAGATATAGAGTAAAATATAATGTTCGCATCAGTTGATTCATGGTTAGTGAAATAAGTGTATTGAAAAAAAAATTCTAGTTCCTGTCTCACTCAATTATTTCCACTACTCTTTAAATCTAGTTTTCTCTTATGGACAAGAACAAGAGCGTACTATATTACATACTGAAGCAGCAATAATACATTTTAAATAAAGTTACAAACTATTGTTAGGTTCTATCGTGTAACCCTGCCTGCGAATATACTACTTACATAAATGTATTTACCATAGTGAAATTTAGCTCGCATTTCACTTGAAAGGTTCAACTCAATATTAGGTGACACTTTCATTACCTCAAGCTCCGTACATTTGATATTACTAACTAACTTGTGCACAGTAATGCTAATAATGCAAATAATGTCGCAAATTTTCGATTTTATTTGGACCACGAAATCGTTTGTTTTCCACTCACGAGCAATTTTTTTTTTAATTTCATGACAGGAATGAAAGACTGGAGAATAAAACGTTACGAATTTTTGTTTCAACTTTTTTTATAATCTCAAATAGTAATATAATCAGTGTGTGTTGTTTCTTTGTAACTGTCAAAAGATAGATAGGAAATATTTTTATTGTTTGTAATCTTCACTTTAATTGTTTAGAAAAATAGCTAGATTTTCAAGCATTTTTTAGCTTGTAGTCTTGAAATCTTTTCTAAAATTTCTGTTCTTTGAGTCCGTCTGGATTATTTTCTGAATCTGAGAGATATGATATAAGGTAGCACATTATTTTCAGCATTGCTATATAATACTCCTTTTATAATATATTAGTCGAATTTTGAAGTTTGAAGTTAAGAATCTTTTGCAGTATTATTGTGTTTTTCTGTAAGCAAGTTACTTGATAATTATAATATGGTGACACAAATGCATTATAATATAGAACGTTTTGCATGATGTACTAGATGAGTGACTGCATTATTAAAATTATTATTGTTATTATTACCATTTCTTTATTAATAAGATTATTAGCTTTACTTAAGATGAGACTATACAATGTCTTGTGGCCCGTTTTTGGCAGCTATAGAATGTAATGTACATTTTTAGACTAACTTAGATGACGAGGTTTGATTATAGTTTAGATGGTTAGGAAATATTCTGTGGGTGCAATTTAATTCTTGTGAATATCAAAGGTTTTTCTATCTTTACTTTGGTTTTGGTTTTTTTCGTCTAATTTTATACGTTTTTATAAATTGTATCGTAATAACTTGGTTTCAATTGTACAAACTGGAGATTTCACTTTGTGTGTGGCTATCTTATATTTGGTGAAGGTATTTGATTCATGTGTTTTGCATACTCAATTTATTCTGGAAATCAACTGGTTTTTTCTTCTAACACTTGTATATACATACATTTTATTAATAATTTTGAGCCTATGTGAAGAATATAAGTTTTTTCAGTTTTGTGTCCAAAAAAGGACAGTGTAGGTATGTTTGAGAAAATTTGCATGATCATTTGTAATGAATGATTGCACTTTTTCCGTTTTAAACCAAAAAATGTAAGAAGTTATACACATGATGATAATAATTAATTGTATTGTTGTTTGTAAATGTAATAAGATAAATCTACCTACCTTATACCTTCGTGGTGAGAAAAGCTTTACATTGCAATAGTCTATAAAATACTATTATGACTATAAAGAGACTATTGTTGTCCACTTTTTAGCTGATTGGATGACTAGCACCTTATTTTTAATCATAAACGTAAACGTGTACATGGATTATACGATTCAGAAATACGGTAGCTGTAGTTAGTGAATTTCGTATAGTTATAGCTAGTTGACTAGTTTTCAACTAACGATCTAGAATAAAGAGAGCGACAGAGATGGCAAAAAGTGAAGGAAATGCGTTTTTAAACAATTGTCTATGAAACTATTATTGTTGACTTTATATAGCTGTAAAATGGTAGAGATAATGATTTGTTAAACTGAAAAAACACATAACTGGAGGAGTAGCAAAAATTTGAAAACTCATGTTACTTTTCATTGTTGATTGGTACATGTTATTTGTTAAGAAATGGATTGAATGCATAATGTATGAATTTGAATGCGTGGCTAAGATTTTACTGTAAGAGATTATAATCGAAGAAATAAATCATTAAAATGACATTGTATTCGCAAATCATTTTTATTCCCTTTCGAGCTAGCGCACTTAAAATTGTGTTGTCAATTTGCATTGATCTAAAGCTTTTATTCATTTTCGGAATTTTTTTTAGACCATAGTAGTAGTCAGTATCAAGCTCGTTTGTAGCTATTTGCTTGAACTTAATTTTTTTTTGCATTCTTAAAATTTACAACCATTTTGGTTACTAGCTCAATTGAAAGATGGAGCTTGCACCAACTTTGAATTGAGTTTTTCCATTACTCTGAATTTATCTCATACTCATGTTCAAGTATGGTGAGGTTTAGTACAGAATTTTTTGGGATTAATGCCGTAACATGAAACTGAATAAACAATCCCGACAGATTATAAACTGAAATAAAAATGTGGATTATATATTGGCTTATAGAGTATTAACTGTTCGTAGGTGTCATGCTCTCAAAACGATCAAAAATTTAAAATTACCAATCACTACTCAGAAAAACGATAGTCACTAACAAATTTTAAAAATTATTTCAATGACAATGAAGTGAGAAATTAATCCTTCAATGTTATAAGAAACGGTAAAGGCAATTTGCCAGTAGGGAGTTAATTAATTACATAATACTGCATTTTAAATCAATCCCGTTCCCCCATTTCATGTTTTTTGAACTGAACGAATCGGGAATTTAATTTTATGGGAAATGAATCCTTTTTCTCATTCACAAAAGTCCCAATCCGAGGTGCTCTCATTTTCCAACTGCATCAAATTCCTATCCTCATTGAAATTAAAGAATACAATATAAATTTCTATCAATGCTTTTCATCCTTATCCCCTATTCCAAGAACAAATACCATCATGACTGATAAAAGTATGTAAAGTCAATCGAGAACATACAAGGGGTTCCAAATCAAAAGGCAGCCCTTACGCATAAAAAAGTAGACATCCATATTCAACTAACGGGCATGTGATTTACAACCATTTCTACATCCTATGCTATAATCCATTAAGTTTGTTTATATCCCGTAGATCCTTGAATAAATAATTTCATGAACATTCCAGAGGATCAAGTCTATAAGAATAGAAATAAAGGACTAAACGCCCCTTAACGAGTCTAATAAAACGGCACCAAAGATAATGAATGCAACTTTTACGAGATGTGCATGCAAAAGGGATACTCAAATAAAACTACTCGTTGCCTTACAATGGGGAGGGGTATTAAAAGTACTAAAACTTGGGAGCTTAATTTCCCCATTACCATTCTTAATGGAGGAAATTAACAAGGAAGAAGCTTTAGATTTTGTGAATTTTGTTGAGACTAGGAATGCTCTACCATCCACCACTGTTAGTAAGTGACAGCATTGCATATGTACAGTACAAAACCAAATAATTTAATTTTAGTGCACTCATTTCGTTTTGGACACATTGCTTTTCATTTCCTTCATTTCATATTTCAACATGCATCCATAGTCTGCCATATACTAGGAAGCAGTCGATGAATGCATTTCGATGAATTCTCTTAAAATCAAATTAATTTTTTCCTGGGCGAACCAGCTCTCTGGTCATACCAACATCTTCAATTTTCAAAAGATTTGGCAAAATTAAATAATGATTGGCATACACAAAGAATGTCTTATATTCATTTCGTGTCGTCATTAATGCTTGTGGATGGTTCAGCCAATTTGAAGTAAATACATTGTTTGATTTTCCATTTGTTTGAAACTTCATAGAATATATTCAAAGTCATAAAATAGGTTATATAAAGTCAAATTAAACTTTATTTCGAGACATTCGAATGCAACTGTAATCGCGGAAACGTCTACAACAAGCTACTTACTTTGGGCCATTTAAATCCTTCTACACATGTGTGTGTGGGCTTAGTGCTAACTAACTAAGTGTGTTTCTCAATTTATTGACTTAATTAACTGAGCAGAATGAGAATTTTAAGCGTCTCCAAGTGTCGTCTATATTTTATGGAGTTTGTTGGCACGCTACAGAAAGTAATCATAAAAAACAGGGACAATTTTGCGCAATGTTTAAAATGGAGCTAACTAACTAAGGCACCTTGCCAGATTGCTTTTCCTAATAGTCCTTTTATGGCAGTAATAGCTCCAGTGCTAAAACTGGGATCGTAAAAAAAGTCGTAAAGTTTTTCTCTTTGAATCCAAACCAGTGACAATGTTGAAATAAAAGTTTAATCATAAAAGTACTCTTGTAATTTTTTATACCTCATTAGATATACTTTAATGAGCTTTGCACCGAAAAAACATAAATTAGATGATGATGTAATCAATTTTTTCCGAGCCTAGTTAAACCAGAATTTTTCGTTTCATCCGGTGCTTTTCAAGTATCAGTAAAAGAGTGATAAATACAAAGTATTGTTAATATACTTACTAATAACTTAAAACAGTATGTCGCAATGTCTTAAAAATGAATTCGTGAAATAAAAAGCTAAAAGTTTCAGAATCCATCCTTTCCAGAACAATTTTGTGCACAACTAACAATACTAAAGAAGGGAAGTTTACAAGGCTCCTCCCATGTGCATTCAGTCCCCTTCTAACTTGCAAAACTGACCCAACCTTTTTCGTCACCCTTGCATTAAAATGCAAGTTTTGCTCAAAGGGTTCAAATCCCTTTTGTATGAAATAGCTATTGATTCACGTTAGAATGATCCTTTTAGAAAAATCATGATATTTTACAAGTACTCCTTATTGTTTGAAAATTATTCAAGCTTCTAATGCTCATTAAAATGATCATAAATAGTTCAGCAAGACTACAAAGTTAGTAGTTAGTAAATTAAATATTTGCCACACAGAAAGGATTACCTACAACGGAATCCATTCATCATTCTAATGAAACAGTGCAAGTCAGGTCAGAATTCCAAAATGCTAAACTAATATATGAAACAATGCGTGAGTGAGAATGCATAAAATTTTGGTGACTTGACTTTGAGTGAGCCTAAAGTAATTAATGAGAAGAAGAGGAGCTTGCAAAGTTAAAGGGAAAGAATTGATGCGGCGGACAAGTCTCTAAGAAAGATTAATCGTTCCCCATGACGTCTTTTACCATTCTCTCAGCTCTCCTCTACTTCATGCTCACTTTGTTTTCTCTTTCCAGACATTTATTAATTATTTTCTCTCTCAAATCTGGAACATAGAAATTTCGGACCAGCCCATCCATATTTTCTGGGTATTAAAGTTATAAAACCAAAGTAATCTACATTTTCAGTTTCTAAACTGCTCCAAGCTGTTCACAATACGATTGATCATGACGCAAAACAGCAGTCCAAATCTGGTTGTGTTAAATCAGGCGCCTGGCTTACTTTCCAAAAAAATGGCTTAAAGTACTAATTGCAAAGTTTAATCACAGCAGGATTCGCTGCCTTAAAAAATTAACAACAAGGATTCATATTTGGACTGGGCTGGATAACTAAAACTCGTTGTTAACTGATGCAGGCAGATCATATAAATGGAATTAGTAATTTAGCGTGGAATATGTTCAATCTTCAATCCAATGCAAGATAAGCTGTAGGTATAGGAAAATGTGGTCAAACAAGTTTTAGCTTGCAGATCCACTTGGTACAAAAAAAAGGAGCCGTGTCCATTTATCAAGCAATAAAAATGGGATTGACAATACCCAGCGTGAGAAACTTTTATAAATTAATTCATTGACAAAGCAGAGAAAAATTGATACCATTATTTTTTATTCATTTTTCTTTAAAACGAGTTTCCACTTTTACCTCCTGTGATATTATTTGCATTCTAACTATATTGAATTTTTCCTCATGGTGTTCGCTTACTCAGTTGGAGACAATCATCGATATCAATTAAAAATTTAGTGGTTCGTAAAAATGGGATTTCTATGGGGAACATGTTTGCTACCTTTATTTCCCAACAATGACATGGGTAGGGAACAACTTGGTTTCAAAATCACTCATTGTAGTTTTTAAACGCCGTAGAATCATAACTAAACGATTCTGGCATTCTGCGGAGCACAAATTTCCACCGGGCCGTTAGTTTACTATTATTTAACGCCGTGCATCGTTTCTCTGCAAGTTTAACTCTCAATTGATAAAAACGCGAATGATTAATGCCCATGAAACCAAGAGTAAAAAATTGCTTACTTGCTGTCCCAGCCTAAACTTGCTCACAAAAATCTGTTCGTATCAAATCCCTAGTAAGAGTCAAGTATTTTTATTCAGGATTCGTATCCCAGTAGAAAAAAAAAAGAATGCGAGTGCAGAAAAACTTGCATCATCAAACGTATGTAGTAAAATCAACCAGATTAGTTTTTATTCCTATGATTCCCAACTGTGAGATGGAACTAACTTGTGCTACCTACCATAGTTAGTAGCTAGTTATAGTTAGTGTGTTTGTCAGTTAGTTAGTAGTCATTGAACGCTGGGTCAATCAACTGATTCCATTATTGATCCCTCATTGTTAGTACGTCTAGACTTGTTTTCCATTTCCTAATTGAGTATGACCTGCATTGTTAAAAGGAGGCAATCAGTGTATTAACTTGAGTGGGACGATACACATACACCTTGTTTACTCATTTCTAATTCAACGGTATTTGTTCTCCTTTTTTGTGAATTTTCGGTCTCCATTTTCTGCGTCATAACATCCGAATCCCGAATTGACTGATGGTGACGAAAATATATCATGGAGTGAGAGAAGCTGATTGCTTGTGTGGGCATATGGAGTGGATAGAAGAGTGTTGGTGATTGTGCCATAACTAATGAGAGAAAATGATGGGAATTTAAATACGTAAACAATCGGATGAATGGGAGACCAGATGCTTGTGATTTGTGGTTATTAATTTCTGTATGTGTATCATGATTACTTACTAACTAACTTACAGATTGACAAACTATACAAGACTTGTACGTGTTTGTTGTGTGTGTGTGTGTATACTCAATTTCTTTTGTGTTCGTTTTCAATAGACTTGGGTCTCTTTGATGTACACAGAATTCTCAGCATCATAATCTTCACCCAAGTGCTCATTATTTTAATAACAATCGGTAGTGCACAAGACCGATTACAAGTCTACATTAGTTATACAAGAGACTATTTCCTACAAAATGGAAATAATTTACCTTTCATATAACAGGTCAAAAGGGAAAGATCATTTATGTGTTCACAATAGTCGTAGTCTCTTGTCATTTAAATTCCTTCATCTCTTTTCAGTCCTTGTTTTGTTTTCAAATGTAGTATTCTTCTCCTAAATTGGTCTCTCATTTAGACATCTTCATGCGTAGTCGAATCTCAACTTTGGAAAATGCATTCAACTACGGATTTCATAATTTGGGAAAGCCCTAGAAAGTTTGTGTATGGAAAAAGCACGTTCTATTCCACGCTTAGTATTTTAAGCCCTTTAAGACCAGTGATAGAGAAGGGAAAGTTCCAAACTTTAAGTATCTCGCTATATGGTTCATATAGTTTAGGGAGTGAGTGTAAGTAATCTTTGGAAAGTTCTTGCTTTTATCCCTTATTTACTTTTACTGCGTAACTACCAGTACACTTTGTAATATGTGTGTGCATACGGAGTGGTAGTAAAACACTATAAGTTCAAATAGGGAATGGGATCGATAAAAACACTCGAGAAGTTAGTTGGGACTAAGTTTCATTATTTCTGTTGGGCCTGCTAATGAGTTTTCGCCTCTTATGGAACTTAATCTACAGGAGGAGTAGACAGAAGAATACTATCTTGAACACAAAAGAGGGAGAAATTGATACGAGTCATTATGGAGAAATGAAAGAACTTTTCCTCCTTTCTCTCGATACATCACATAGTACAGAACAGTCCATCCCTAAAGTAAACTTTAATGAACAAACATCCTTTCAACTTTTATGAGCAAAGTCTCGAGTTAGTCCTTTTCCTACTTTTAGGGAAACTTGAGCATTATGCCACCACAATACCCTTTGTAATCAAAACCTTAATAGTGTGTGTGCAAATCCTACTTCATTTTATCATACAAGGTCGGATGTTTCCTTCGTTGCTCAGAGCTTTCCTAAATTTTAATTGTACTATATTTTTTTGTACATTTATTTATAGTTTGGTACAGGCGGACCCCAATTTTCCAATTGGAGCAACTGTGCAACCTAAATTTGTTCACTTTTGAATTGTTATGAACCCATTCAGAGCTCCAAAGGTGGTTTTGAGAAATCATTTTTACTAATAATAAATTTTCTCACGGCGTTTATCTGATTATTTTTTGCAGTATTACATATTTTTGTCAACTTTTTATGTGCAGTGCAAATATTCATGACTAAATGCGGGGTACAAGAATATTATATTATATTCCTGCATCCTGTACCCTGACTTAACCGGCATTCGACCTCTTTTTAAATCTCTTTGTAGTGCAGTAGTATAAGAAAAGAGAAAAAGGTTAATGATTTATTTATTAACTTCCCCATTCTTATGGTTAGTTCTAGGTTGTTAGTACCGTAGCTTTACTTTTAGTCTAGGCCCGTGCAGGAAGGATATGGTAAGAAAATGGTGCCGTTATACATTTTATTGATCCACCTTTTCTCCTTTCTTTCACTCCTTCCACCATTGCTTTCGCTTGCTTTCCTCATAAAAAGTATTGCTGCTCTCTGGAATCTGTGGAAACCAGGTTCATTCGTACATTCGTTATTTTGTAGATTGTCAAAGGAAAAGGAAATGAAGCCAACAAACTCTCTCGGAGCTGCACAGCAATCCAACTACAAGTTACTACCTATAGCTTATGTGAACTCAACTTGTGCTCACCATCCAAAATAATGGCTCCCTTGACATCCGGTAATTCATTCTCATGCATTATGCATACATTTGGGCGTCCATTAAAAATCATGAGCCGAATAAAATGCTTCACTTTTTAACCTTTCCGTATTGTTATCGCTAGCATTCCCCAAACTTCAAATTGTACTGAAATTAGAATATTGCTCAAACCATTTCACGAAAAACTTTGTACCCTTTGCTTTGAACACGCGAGTAAGTCATGATTTTTAATGCGGACTTCAGTAGGATTTGTATATATATTCATTAGCATACTCTCCTACGCATCGATAAAACATAGAGAGGCAATACGAATTTAACTTGGCATGTAGTTAATATTTTTTGGCTCCTCAGCTCAAAAATGTCTATGCTGAATTTTTAGCCCGGTTGATGAATTCATTGTAAAATAGCCAGGAATGAGAAATATGTTGTCGGTTATGTGCATCCATTAAATTTTCTTAATTAAAAGCGCCTATAGCGTACATCGGCCGGGTGCAATAACTTACTAACTTCCATAGAGTATCATCTTCTATGAAGATCATGTAGTTCGTTAGGTGCATTCACAATAATAAAGTAAGTGTATCAGATAACACTAACTACTGTAGAGACTACACACATGCGAGTAATGACAGTAGCTCAGTTGACGAATTTCCATGAAATGCCTTATAGCCCCAACAAATTGTATTCTATGCACTTATGTTACTTTATGTACTACATGCAATGCTACAATGAACTGCATGCTCGCTCATACCTATACTTTAACTAGCTGCTTAAGCACTGTGCCCTAACAAAATTTGTTGACATTTATAAATATTTTTTTTTGCTTTTTTCTTATCATTTGATCAATAAGTTGCTGCTTCGGTTTTATATTTTCATTTTTTGGATTAACATTTAAATTTGCTATTTGTCGATTTCATTTTTCCGTGTCTGGGGTTTCCGAATGGAAAAAACACAATAGGTTTCAAATTACCTAGAAATTCAAGGTATATAGAATAGTATTTTTAGAAGGTACGGCAATTCAAGCAAATTTGCTAAGCAACGACAACACAACCCGTGGCTGACTTTGCATTTCAAAAACGTAATGCAGTTGAATGCCAACATTTAATTATTCAGTTAATTGGGTTAAACTTTGTTTTTCTCGCTTATATTTTTTTAACTATGATTTACAAACAGTACAAATT
>Ga0210040_10001925_pt1 | contig 30293 bp, 12 predicted proteins | sample CryGeyCG12114_NA_FD_185462 | JGI IMG/M metagenome (GOLD analysis project Ga0210040, IMG submission 185462) | Groundwater microbial communities from aquifer - Crystal Geyser CG19_WC_8/21/14_NA (SPAdes) (version 2) | ecosystem: Environmental > Aquatic > Deep subsurface > Groundwater | place: USA...
GGGGCGGGGTGAGGCGGCAGCTGACGGGCCCGAGGCCGTCGAGCACCGAGCCCGTCGGCGGTCGAGGAACAGGGCCGCCGGGCCCTCGGTCAGCCGGCGGGCTGCTGCCCGCCCGGGCCGCCGCGCCGGCGGGAGCGGGCCCGGACGAGCAGGGCCGCGGCCACCAGCCCGGCGCCCACCAGCCCCGCCGCACCGGCCGCGTACCACCGGCGCGGGTCGGCCGACGGCGCCTCCGCGGCCCGGCGTCGCTCGTCCGCCTGGGCTCCGGCCGGCAGCTGGTCGGAGTCGGAGGCGCAGACCAGGGCTGCCGCCTTCGGCGAGCTCTTGGCGCAGGCCACCGTGGCCAGCCGCAGCAGGTCGTCCGGCGTCGCCCTGCTGACGGCCATCCTGGTGTGGAAGGTCACCACCTCGGTGGCCGGCAGGTCGATCTTCCACTGCACCGTCCCGGACCGCTCCTCCCCCGTGCCGTCAGCCTTGGTGAACGTCGCGCCGGCCGGCACGGTCTGGGAGACCAGCAGGTCCTCCACGGCCTTGGTGCCGAGGTTGGTCACCGTGACCGTGTAGGCGAGGGGGTCCCCGGCGATCGCACCGTCCTGCTGGTTGTCGACGGCGATGCTCAGCTGCGGCCGGGGGGCTGCCGCACCGGCGGTGAGGGGCAGCAGCCCGCCACCGACGGCCATCGCGGCGGCGAGCGCCGCTGTGGCGGCGACGCCCCGGGTCCGCTTCACGGGCTTCGACATGTCTCTCCTCTGCTGGTTCCTCGACGGTGGACGGTCCTGCCCGCCCGCTGACGGCGTCGCGGCGCCGTCGCTGACGGTCACTGCACGGTGGCGATGTACTCGACGGTGGTGGAGTAGGTGTCCGAGGCCACGAACGGGATGTCGACCTGGTAGTCGTTGGTCACCGCGTCCCCCTGCACCGAGGAGGGCGTGCTCTGCTGGTGCACGGTCACCGCCCGCTCCGCGCTCAACGGGGTGAACAGGGTGGTGCCGCTCGGTCGGACGCTGAGCCGGTCGACCGGGATCGTGTCGGTGTTGCCGGGCGCCTGGCCGACCAGGGAGTCGCTGGTGGCCCGCGCGGTCACCGAGTAGCCGCTGACGCTGTTGGTGACGACGGTCATCGACACGGCCTGCTCCTGGGTGACGACGCTGCCGGGGGCGCCGGTCAGGGTGACGTCCGAGGTGAGCCCGACGAGGCTGATCGTGCTGGCCTCGACCTCGGTGGTGACGACGCAGGCCGGGTCGGTGCTCCCCGGCGGGCAGGTGCTGCCGACCGAGGTGGAGACCACCCGGTTGGACAGGGAACTGTCGCCGGTGACGTCGGGGTCGACGGTGACCGAGAAGGTGAGCACGACCGTCGCCCCCCGGGCCAGCGGTCCGGCCCAGCGCAGCGTCCCGTCCTGGTAGCTGACCGACCCCGTGCTGGCGGTCGCGTCCGCGTTGTAGACGGCCTCGTCCAGCAGCTCGGCCAGGGGGTCCTGGAACGAGGCCGCGGCGTAGTCGGCCTGGCCGGTGTTCGACGCGGTGATCGTGTAGCCGACCGTGCCGCCGGCGACGACCCGGTCGGCGTCGGCCGTCTTCGCCAGGGTCAGCGCGGGCGAGAGGACGGTGACCGTCGTCCGGCAGCGGGCCGCCGCGGCGGACACGCAGGTGGAGCCCGCCGTCGCCGAGGTGACCGAGTTCCGCATCACCCGGGTGCCGTTCACCGGCGCCGGGGCCGGGTAGCGGGTGACCACGGAGAAGGTGACGGTGGCGGTCTCGCCGACGAGCAGCGGACCGGTCCAGACCAGCGTCGTCCCGGCGTACTCCACCGTGCCCACGGTGGCGGTGGCGTCGCCGGCGTAGTCGGCGAACCGCAGGATGCCCGGGTCGGCGAAGGCGTCGCGGAAGGTGGCGGGCAGGTGGTCGGTCTCACCGGTGTTGGTCAGGGTCACCGTGTACCGGACGCGGTCCCCGGCCACCACGCTCGTCCGGTCCGCGGTCTGGGTGACGCCCAGGGCGGGGATCAGGACGCGGACCACGGCGGTGCAGCCGGGCTGGGGCTCCCCGCTCGGACAGCTGCTGCCCGCCGCGGAGGAGACGACGCTGTTCGACAGCGACCGGTCACCGGTGTAGGGGTCCTTGACCCGGACCGAGTAGTGGACCGTGGCGCTCGCCCCGGGCAGCAGGTCCCCGGTCCAGGTCAGCGTCGAGTCGGCGTAGCCCAGCACGCCACCGCCGGTGACCGTGGCGTCGGCACCGTAGGTCGCCGCGTTGAGCAGCCCGCTCAGCGAGTCGGTGACGACGGCCCCGGTGTAGGCGGTCTCCCCGGAGTTGGTGATGGTGATCGTGTAGGCGACCTGGCCGCCGGGGGTGGTGGTGGGCGCGCCGGCCGACTTCATGATGGTGAGGGCGGGGACCAGCACCGTGACCACCGCGGTGCACGAGGAGTTGGCGGTGCCCTCGGGGCAGGTGCTGCCCTGGGCGGGCGCCACCACGGTGCTCGACAACCGACGGTCCCCGGCCGGCGGGCTCAGGATCGTCACCGAGTAGGTGATCGTCGCGCTGGCCCCCACGGGCAGGCTGCCGGTCCAGGTGAGCGTCGGTGCGCTGTAGGTGGCCACCCCGGAGGAGGAGCTGATGTCCCCGTCGAAGGTGGCGTCGTCCAGCACGTCGGTGAGCCCGGTCCTGACCTGGGTCCCCACGTAGGCGGTCTCGCCGGTGTTGCGGACGGTGACGGTGTAGGTGACCACGTCCCCGGGGGTCGCGCTGGCGACGTCGGCGGAGGTCTCCACGGCCAGGCCGGGGATCAGCACCGTCACCGTGGAGGAGCACGAGTCGTCCTGCTCCCCGTCCCCGTCCCCGTCCCCGTCCGTGCCGGGACCGCCCGTCCCGGTCGAGCAGGCACTACCCGGGATCCGGGAGTCCAGGGCCACGGCGAGCAGCCGGTCGCCGGTGTCCGGGTCGCGGACGGTCATGGTGTAGGTCACGGTGGCCGTGGCCCCGACGGCCAGGTCGCCCGTCCAGGTCAGCCCGGGAGCGGCGTAGGACACGCTGCCGACGTCGGCGGTGGCGTTCGAGTCGTAGTCGGCGTCGTCCAGGGCGCCGTCCAGCCGCGCCACGACGCTGGCCCCCGGGGCGTCCGTCTCCCCGGTGTTGCTCACCGTCATGGTGTAGGTCACGGTGGCGCCCGGGATCGTGGTCGTGCTGTCGGCGGTGACGGCCAGGGCCACGGCGGGGACGAGCACCCTCACCCGGGTGCTGCAGCCCGCGGTGGAGCCGCCGGGCGGGCAGCTGCTGCCGACCGCGTCGGAGGCCAGCTGGTCGATCAGGGCCTTGTCCCCCAGGTCGGGGGCGTCGACCAGCACGCTGTAGGTGATGACGACCGTCTGCCCGACGGCCAGGTCGCCGGTCCAGCGGAGCACCGGGTCGGTGAAGGTGACGGTGCCCGCGCTCGCGACCGCGTCACCGCGGTAGACGGCGTCGTCGGCGAGACCGGTCAGGGAGTTGGTCACGGTCGCCTCGGGGTACCTGGTCTGACCCGTGTTGGCGATGGTGAGGGTGTAGTCGAGGGACCTTCCCGGCTCCACCGTGGTGGCGCTCGGCACGTTGGTCACCGTCAGCCCCGGGGTCAGGACCGGCACGGTGGTCGCGCACGCCGGATCGGTCCCGCCCACGGGGCAGTTGCTCGCCGGCGCCCTGGTCGTGATCCGCGTGCTCAGGATCTTGTCGCCGAGGTCGGGGTTGTCCACCGTCCCCGAGCCGGTGACCGTGACGGTGCCGCCCACGGGCAGGTCACCGGTCCAGACGATCGCCCCGGAGGTGGGGTCGGCGGTGACGCTGCCGGAGGTGGTCACCGCGTCACCGCCGTAGGTGGCGTCGTCCAGCGCGCCGGCGAAGTGGTTGGTGATGCTGATGCCGGTGTAGGCGACCTGACCGGTGTTGGTGAACGTCGCCGTGTAGTGCACCACCTGGGTCGGCTCGGTGGTGGTGACGTCGGCGGAGTTGAGGATCCGCAGGCCGGCCACGGCCACCGAGGTCGTGCACGCGCTGCCCGCGGGGCAGGTGCTGCCCTGGTTGGCCGAGCTCACCGTCTGGGCGAGCCGGGAGTCCCCGCTGGTCGAGGCCCGGACGAGGACCGAGTAGGTGATGGTCGCTGCCGCTCCCGGCGCCAGGTTGCCCGACCAGGACAGGGTCTGCCCGTCGACGGCGACCGTGCCGCCCGTGGCCGTCGCGTCCCCCTGGTAGGTCGCGTCGTCGAGCACGCCACCGAGGGGGACGGTCAGCGCGGCCGGGGTGTGGGCGGTCTGACCGGTGTTGCTGGCGGTCACGGTGAAGGTGACCACGTCCCCGGGGACGGCCGTGGCCTGGCTCGCCCGCGAGGTGATGGTCAGCGCCGGGGTCAGCACCAGGACGTTGGTGCGGCAGGCCGAGCTGCCGCTGGCCGGCGGGCAGGTGCTGCCGACCGTGCTCGAGGTCACCGCGTTCACCGCGATCTTGTCGCCGGGCGGCGGGCTCAGGGCGGTGACGGTGAAGCTGACGGTGGCGGTGGCCCCGATGGCGAGGTCCCCGGTCCAGGTCAGCACCGGGCTCGAGTAGGCCACCGTCCCGGCACTGGCGACGGCGTCGCCGTTGTACCGCGCGTCGTCGAGGAGGCCGGCGAGGGTGTCCTCGACCACGGCCCCGGTGTACGCGGTCTCGCCGGTGTTCCGGACCGCCACCGAGTAGCGCACCGTCCCCCCCGGCACCACGTAGCCGGGGCTGGCGGTGGTGGTGATGGTGAGCTGCGGCACCACCACCGCGACGCGGAACGTGCAGCGCTGGTCGGTGGTGCCCGTCGGGCAGTTGTTGCCCGGGGCGTCGGAGACGAGCGTGGCCGTCGCCACCCGGTTGCCCGTCGGCGGGTTCTTGACCCTGCGCACCGCGTTGAAGGTGACCGTCTGCCCGACGGCGATGTCGCCGCGCCAGACGATCGCGTCCGACGTCCGCACCAGCGTCCCCGAGCTCACGGTGTCCTCGCCGACCACCTCCAGGTCGTCGGCTGAGTCGCCGCGCGGGATGCTGACCGAGATACCGGTGTAGGGGACCCGCCCGGTGTTGGTGTACGTCGTCGGGATGTGGACCAGAGCACCCGGGGAGGCTGAGGTCTCGAGCGCCTGTCCGACCAACGTGAGCCGGGCGACGGGCACGGTGACGACGCAGCGCGGGTCCGAGCTGCCCGGCAGGCAGTTGTTGCTCACCGAGGGCGACGTCGAGGAGATCTTGCTGGTCAGCAGCAGGTCACCGGTCGCCGGGGTCCCGACGGTCACCGAGTAGCGCAGCCGGACCGTCCCGCCGGCCGGCACCGTCCCGGTCCAGGTCAGGGTCGAGTCGGCGTAGGTCACCGCACCCGCGGAGACCACGGCGTCGTCGTCGTAGGTGGCGTCGTCCAGCACGCCGGTGCCACCGAGCGGGTCGGTGAAGTTGACCGAGCTGAGTGCGGCCGCACTGGCGTTGGTGGCCGTGACCGTGAAGACGACCCTGCCTCCGTCCACCGTCGAGACCACGTCCGCGGTCTTGGTCAACGTGAGCGCGACCGCGTTCGTGATCACCACCGTCGCCCGGCACCGGGGGTCACCGCTGCCGGCGGCGCAGTTGCTGCCCTCGGTCGTGGAGGTGACGGTGTTGTCCAGGGCCAGGTTCCCGGTGCCCGGGTCGTTGACCGTGACCGTGTAGGTGATGGTCTTGGTCTCCCCGACGGCCAGGGGGCCGGTCCAGCTGAGCGTCCCGGCGCTGTAGACCGGGTCGCCGGTGGTGGCGGCGGGGTTGTAGGTCGCGTCGTCGAGCACGCCGGCGAGCGAGTCGGTGAGCGAGGCGCCCGGGTAGCTGGTCTGGCCGGTGTTCGTCGCGGACAGGGTGTACGTGACGGTGGCCCCGAGCGTCGCGTTGCTCACGTCGGCGGTCTTGGTCACGGTCAGCGCCGGAGTCAGGATCATGGTGGTGGTGCGGCAGCCGGCGCCGCCGGTGTCCGGCGGGCAGGTGCTCCCGGTGTTGGCAGAGCTGACGGAGTTCATCAGGACCTTGTCGCCGGTGGCGGGACTGAGGGTGGTGACCGAGTAGGTGATCACGGTCGCGCTGGCGCCGACGGACAGGTCCCCCGTCCAGGACAGTGTCGAGTCGCGGTAGCTGAGCGAGCCGGTCGTCGCGGTGGCGTTCTGGTCGTAGGTGGCGTGGTTGACCACCCGGGTCAGGGTGTCGGTGACCACGGCCGCGGTACCGGTGGCCGCGGTGTAGTCGGTCTGGCCGGTGTTGGTCACCGTGACGGTGTAGCGGACCGATCCGCCGGGCACCACGGTGGCGGTGTCCGCGGTCTTGGTGATGGTCAGGTGGGGTTCCAGCACCCGGAGGGAGTCACCGCAGCGGCTGTCGGTGCTGCCGTCCGGGCAGTTGTTGCCCGGGGCGTCGGAGCTCAGCGACGCGCTGATCACGTGGTCGCCGGTGTCCGGGTCGTTGATGGTGATGGTGCCCGAGCCGGTGACCGTGCCGCCCACGGGGATGTCGCCGGTCCAGTAGACGTCGGGCGGGTCGATCACCAGCGTGCCCGAGCTCACCGTCTGGTCCCCGTTGGAGACACCGTCGTCGTTGGCGTCGCCGTGCAGGTAGATCTTGAGGTTCGTGTAGGGCACCTGGCCGGTGTTGGCGAACGTCCCCCGCGCGTGCACGACCGATCCGGGGGTGGTGGTGTCCTCGTCGTAGGTCTGGGTCAGCACCAGCCGCGCGACCGGGACGGTCACGCTGCAGCGCGGGTCGGTGCTGCCGGCGGCGCAGGTGCTGCCCCTGGTGGTCGAGGTGACCGTGCCGGTGACCAGGTCGTCACCGACGTCGGCCGCGTTCACGGTCACCGAGTAGGTGATGGTGGCCGTGGCTCCCACGGCCAGGTCGCCGGTCCAGGTGAGCGCTGACGCGGTGGCGGAGACGCTGCCCGAGGTGGCGGTGGCGTCCCCGGTCCGCACCGCGTCGTCGAGCGTGCCGCTCAGCGCGTCGGTGAAGGTGGCCCCGGGGTACGGCACGGCGCCGGAGTTGGTGACGGTGACCGTGAAGGTGATCCGGCCCTCGGGCACCGAGGTCGGGCGGTCGGCGGTCTTGGCGATGGTCAGCTCCGGCACCAGGACGTCCACCACCGACGTGCAGCGGGGGTCGGTGCTGCTCGCGGCGCAGTTGCTGCCCACCGAGGTGGAGACGACGGTGTTGGTGAGCCGCTTGTCGCCGGGGTCCGGGTCCAGCACCGTCACCGAGTACCGGACGGTCGCCCTGGCACCGACCGCCAGCGCACCGGACCAGGAGACCGTCTGCCCGGCGTAGGAGACCGTCCCGCTGGTCGCGGTCGCGTCGGCGTCGTAGCTCGCGTCGCTGAGCACCGTGGCCAGGGAGTCGGTGAAGGAGGCCGCCGGGTAGTCGGTCTCACCGGTGTTGAGCACCGAGACCGTGTAGGTGACGACGCCGCCGGTGACCACGCTCGAGGCGTTCGAGGTCTTGGTGATCGTGAGACCGGGGATGAGCACCGGGACCGTGGTGCGGCAGCCCGCCGCCGTGGACCCGGTGGGGCAGGTGCTGCCGGCCGCGTCGGAGGTCACGGTGGTCCTCAGCGACCTGTCGCCGGGGTCGGGGCTCATCACGGTGACCGACAGGGTGGCGGTGGCCGTGGCCCCCGGGGCGAGGGTCAGCGTCCACAGCAGGGTGCCGTTGGCCTGCGCGGTCTGGTTACCCGTGCTGACCCTCGCGTCGTTGTTGGAGTCCGCGTCGTCCAGCGCACCCCGCGGGTCGAAGAGCACGGTGGCCCCGGTGTAGGTGGTCTGCCCGGTGTTCGCCACCGAGATCGTGTAGGTGACCACCGAGCCGGGGGTGGTCGTCGAGACGCTGGCGGCGCTCGTCACGCTCAGACCCGGGACCAGGACCGCCACGCTGCTGCTGCAGGAGGCGCGGGTGGTCCCCGGCGGGCAGGTGCTCCCGGCGGCGGTCGAGACGACGGTGTCGGTCAGCGTCAGGTTGCCGGGATCAGGCTGCTTGACCGTCACCGTGTAGGTGACGGTGACCGTCGCGCCGACGGCGAGGCTGCCCGTCCAGATCAGGGTGGGGGCGGTGTAGGAGAGCGACCCGACCGACGCGCTGCCGTCGCCGTTGTAGCTGGCGTCGTCCAGCAGCCCGGTCAGGTCGTCGCTGAAGCTCGCTCCGGAGTAGGCGGTCTGACCGGTGTTCGTGGCGGTCACGGTGTGGGTGACCACGGATCCCGGCGTGGTGGTGCTCGCGCCGGTGGCCTTGGTGATGGTGAGCGCCGGCACCCTGACCTGCACGGTGGTGGTGCAGGCCGCGTTGGTGGTCCCGCTCGGGCAGGTGCTGCCGGCCGCGGCCGAGGAGGCCACCGTGGTCAGGGTCCGGTCTCCGGGGTCGGGGTCGGTCACGGTGACCGACGCGGTGATGGTGACCGCGGTCCCGACGGCCAGGTCTCCCGTCCAGACCAACGTGCGGGCGGCCGCGCTGTAGACCACGCTGCCCGCGGTCGTGATGGCGTCCCCGTTGTACGTCGCGTCGTCGAGGGCGGCGGCCAGGGCGACCGTCACGCTGGTGCCGGTGTAGGCGGTCTGGCCGGTGTTGGACACCGTGATGGTGTAGGGCACCGACGAGCCGGGCGTGGTGGTCGTCACGCCCGCGGTGTTCGAGATGGCGAGCGCGGGGACCAGCACCGTCACGGTGGCGGTGCACGAGGCCGAGGTGTTGCCGCCGGGGCAGGTGCTGCCGGCGGTGGGCGAGACCACGGTGCCGGTCAGCGAGCGGTTGCCGGTGTCGGGATCGGCCACGGTGACGGTGTAGGTGGTGGTGCTGGAGGCGCCCACCGCGAGGTTGCCGGTCCAGGTGATCGCCGAGCTCGCGTAGGAGACGCTGCCCGTCGTGGCCGTGGCGTTGCCGTTGTAGGTCGCGTCGTCCAGCACCCCGGTCAGGCTGTCGGTCCAGGTGGCGCCGGTGTAGGCGGTCCGGCCCGTGTTGGTCGCCACGACGGTGAACCGGACGACACTGCCCGGGGTGGTGCTCGAGGAGTCGGCTCTCTTGACGATCGAGAGCCCGGACACGGTGACGGTGGCCGTGCAGCGTGCGTCGGTGCTGCCGCTCGGGCAGTTGGTCCCCGACGTCGAGGAGGTGACCGTGCTGCTGAGCACCAGGTTGCCGGTGTCGGGGTTGTTCACCGTGACGGAGTAGGTGATGGTGACCGACCCGCCGGCGGCCACGTCGCCGGTCCAGCTGAGGGCTCCGCCGGCGTAGCTGAGCGAGCCGCTCGTGGCCGTGCCGTCGGCGTTGTAGGTGGCGTCGTCGGCCACGCTGCCCGGCGTGCTCAGCGGGTCGGTCAGTGTCACCCCGGTGAACGCGCCGGTCCCGGTGTTGGTCAGGGTGGTGGTGAAGGCCACCACCCCGCCCGGCACGGTGGAGGAGACGTTGGCGGTCTTGGCGATCACCAGCGGACCGGCAGCCACCACCAGGGTGACCGCCCTGCTCGCCGTCTTGTTGTTGGCGTCCTTGACCGTGACGGTGAACGAGGAGGAGGCGACCGTCGTCGGCGTGCCGGACAGCACCCCGGTGCTCGTGTTGAGGCTCAGGCCGGACGGCACGCTGCCGGCCGAGATGGACCAGACCAGCGGCGCGGTGCCACCGGCGGCGGTGAAGGACGTGCTGTAGGCGACCGCGACCTGACCGGACGGCGGCGCCGAGAAGGTGAGGGTGGGCAGGGCGGCGATGGTGATGGTCACGGCCCTGCTCGCCGACACCCCGAAGGCGTCGGTCACGGTGAGCGTGGGGTTGGACGTGCCGGCGGTCGTGGGCGTGCCGCTGACCAGGCCGGTGGACGCGTTGAGCGCGACCCCCGCCGGCAGGCTGCCCGCGCTGACCTTCCAGGTGTAGGGCGCCGTGCCGCCGGTGACCACGGGCTGCTGGCTGTAGGCGACCGCGACCTCGCCCGCGGCGGGGCTGAAGGCCAGCGTCGGGGCAGCAGCGACGACCAGGGTGACCGCCTTGGTGGCGCTCTCACCGCCGGCGTCGACCACCTGGACGGTGAAGCTGGCGGATCCGGCCGCGGTCGGCGTGCCGCTGAGCAGACCGGTGGTGGGGTTGAGGGTGATGCCGGCCGGCAGGGCACCTGCCGACACCGACCAGGTGAACGGCGACGTCCCGCCGGTGACCACGAGCTGGGTGCTGTAGGCCACGCCCACCTCACCCGACGGCGGCGCCGGGAAGGTCAGCGTGGGGGACGCGTTGGGGGTCGCCGCAGCCGAGGAGGCGGAGGCGGGCCCCGTGGTGTCCAGGCCGGTCCGCACGATCTCGATCGCGCTGACCAGCGGGTTCTCCACCTCGTGGCCGAAGTCGATGTCCACCGACCCGTCGCTGGTGACCGGGAACTCACGCACGGTCCCGATCTGGCTCCCGCCGGCCCCGCCGATGAGGTCGAAGTTGCTGAGGGCGGCGGTGCCGTCGATGTTCACGTCGAACACGCGGGTCCCCGGCCCGCTGTTGTAGTAGCGCTCGGCCAGGTACAGCCGGACCCGCACCGACGCCCCCGAGGTCACCGGGAACTGCCACAGCATCTCCCCGCCGTCGTTCTTGCTCCCCGGGTCGAAGCGCTCGTCGTCGAAGAGGGTGACCGGCGTGCCCGCCGGGACCGTCCCGTCGAGGGTGACCGCCGGGCTGAAGGACGAGAAGCTGCTGCCGGTGTCGTGGTAGGGGTTCGTGGCGGCGTTGTCCGCGGACCAGTCCGGGCCGCCGTCGGTGGCGGTGACCAGGGGGCCACCGCTGTTCACCCGGTAGATCGAGGTGGCGCCCGAGGCGTTCTGGGCCGCGACCTGGAAGGTGTAGGCGGTGCCCGGGGTGAGCCCGGTCAGGGTCCGGCTGGTCGCCGTGCCCGGGAACGCCTGCGGGGGCTGCGCCACCGAGCCGATGTAGGGGGTCACCAGGTAGCCGGTGATGGGGCTGCCGCCGTCGCTGGTGGGGGCCGTCCAGGTCAGGGCCACCGAGGAGTTGCCCGCGCGGACGGAGGTGATCGTGGGAGCGCTCAGGGCCGCGTAGGGGACGACGGCGGCGGACGCGGCGCTGGTCACCGAGGTGCCGCGGCCGTTCACCGCCGCCACCGTGAACGTGTAGGACCCGCCGGCGGTGAGTCCGCGCAGCACGCGGGTGGTGGCGGCCGCGTCCACCGTGACCGGGGTCTGCGCCGAACCGGCCAGGTAGGGGGTGATGACGTAGCTGGTGATGGGGTCGCCGTTGCTGCTGGGCGCCGTCCAGGCCAGCGTGACCTCGGTGAGGCCGGCGGTGGCCGTGGGCCGGGCCGGCGCCTCCGGGGGGCCGGTGACGACCAGGGTGACGGCCTTGGTGGCGCTCTGGTTGCTGGCGTCGACCACCCGGATGGTGGCCGTGTAGCTGCCCGCGACGGTCGGCGTGCCGCTGAGCAGGCCGCTCGAGGTCGCCAGGGTCAGGCCCGGGGGCAGGGTGCCGCTGCTCACCGACCAGGTGAACGGCGAGGTCCCGTCGGTCGCCGCGAGCTGGGCGCTGTAGGCCACGCCCACGAAGCCGGGCGGCGGGGCGGCGAAGGTCAGCGTCGGCGCCGCGTTGGGGGTCACCGGCGCAGAGCTGGCCGAGGCCGGACCCGTCCCGGCCGCGTTCCGGGCGGCCACCGTGAAGGTGTACGCGGTGCCGGCGGTCAGGCCGGTGATGCTCTGGCTGGTCGCGGTGCTGGCAAAGGTCTGCGGGGCCTGGGCGGCGGTCCCGATGTAGGGCGTGACGACGTAGCCGGTGACCGCGCTGCCCCCGTTGCTGCTGGGCGCGGTCCAGGAGAGCGTCGCGGCCAGGTCGGCGGCGAGCGCGCTGCCGATGGTCGGGGCGCCCGGCACGTCGTAGGGCACGACGGCGGTGGACTTGTTGCTCTCGTTGGACGTGCCGATCGCGTTGGTCGCCGACACCGTGAACGTGTAGGAGGCGCCGGCGGTCAGGCCGCTCACCGTGAGCGAGGTGGCCGTGCTCGCGACGGGGATCGGGGTCTGCGCGGTGGTCCCCAGGTAGGGCGTCACCGTGTAGCTGGTGATCGGCGAGCCGTTGGCCGCCGGAGCCGACCAGTTCACCACCGCGCTGGTGGTGCCCGCCGTCGCGGTCGGCCTCGTGGGGATCGAGGGCTTGGCGGCGTAGACGTAGCTGTCGGCGCCGGCGACACCGCGGGTGACCACGGTGATGGACACCGTCGCGTTGTTGGACCGCGCCGGCATGTAGACCAGCAGGTTCGAGCCGCTGACCGCGAAGCAGCTGGCCGTCACCCCGGAGGCGCAGGCCAGCAGGGTCACCGGGGTCCCGTTCTGCAGCTGGTTGGTGGTCCCGATCTCGACCGCCGTGGCGGCGGTGATGTTGGACCCGGTGACGGTGACCGTGCCGCCACCCGCCGTCGACCCGGTGCCCGGGGAGACGGCGACCCCGGTGGGAGCCGTCGGCAGGGTGCCCGTGCCCATCGCGGTGGCGGAGCCGGAGGTGGCTCCGGTCGCGGTCGCCGTGGTGGACGAGGAGCTCCGGATGGTGGCCGCGGTGATGCTCGTGGTGGCGATGGCCACGATGGTGATGTCCGGCGAGCTCGAGCCCACGCTGTACGAGGATCCCGTGCTGGTGCAGGAGATCGTCTGCCCCGAGGGAGAGCCGCAGGTGAAGCCGTTGGCGTAGGCGGCCAGCGGCAGCACCCCGGTCGGGGTGGTGTGGGTCACCGTGATCTGGCTGGTGACGGGGGCGCCGGAGACGCTGGTCCTCGCGACGTAGGTCACCGGGTCACCGGCGGCCGAGGTGGATGCGGCGTAGGCGGTGGTCGACACGCTCACGGCCGGGTCGGGGTCGAAGGTGCGCACCTGGACGTCGGAGACCTCGTGCACGTCGTTCGAGCCGCCGGTCGACCCGACGAAGCCGAAGGCCAGCTGCTTGGGCACGCCGTTGGCGTTCACCCAGGTGGTCGCGGGGTAGAGCGTCGAGGGAGCGACCGGGAGCGTTCCGGTCAGTGTCTTCGCCGTTCCGCCGACCGGCGTGGCGATCACCTTGTAGGACCCGGCAGCGACCGACGACCCGTCAGAGCTGGTCAGCGTCGCCGTCGTCGGGTTGACCAGCACCTTGACCGGGACCACCGAGGCCGCACGGGTGCTGGCGCGCAGGGTCAGCTGGGAGGCTGTCGTCCCCGCGTAGGTGGTGGTCAGGCCGCAGTAGCCGACGGTCCCCGACCCGGGGCCGCGGACCACGATCGCGCCGGGGGCGTTGCCCGCGATGTTGGTGGGGTTGGTGCAGCCGCTCCCCGAGGACGAGGTGCCGCTGAAGCCGCCGTAGACGTCCAGCCCCACGCCCAGGTAGCCGTTGGTCACCCCTGACGTCCCGCCGTCGGGGGAGTAGCCCAGCTGGGCACCTCCTGGCCCGATCGTCGTCGGCGGCACGGGGGTGGTCGGGTTGGCCGCCGCCAGCACGAAGCTCATCCCGTCGGCTGAGTTGCCGCCGTACTGGTAGCTGTTGAAGCTGAACTCCAGACCGCTGGTGGTGGCGAAGCCGGTCGACCCGAAGACGCTGCCGATCTGGTTGCCGGCCGCCGCGGTCAGCCGCAGCACCCCGCTGCCCTGGGCGTCGGTGGTGCCCGAGCAGCTGAGCAGCGGCGTCGTCGCGGTGTTGCCGGTCGCAGTCAGGCAGGCCTGGTTCGTCCCGCTCGGCGAGGTGGGCTTGGTCACCGTGCCGGTGCCGTTCACCGTGTTGTTCTTGAACGGGTTGTTGAAGACCACGGCCTCGGCGGCCTCGGCACGGACGGACGGCGGGACCACGGCCAGCAGCCCGCTGAGCATGGCCATCGAGAGGAGCAGGACCAGCCACCGCTGCCGTGGGGGGCTCGTCCGGCTCCGGGTGTCAGCCATCTCGCGAGCTGCCGGAGGAGGTCAGGGCCACAGCGGCACGGTTGACACTGGCCCGGTAGCGACGCCGGGCGCTGCGGACGAGCAGCACGAGCAGCGCGACCGCGCCGGCGAGGATGGCGAACAGGTGCCAGGGGAAGACGACGACCCGGACCGTCTGGGTCTGGACGGGCTGGCCGTCGTTGGCGAAGCTCACGCTGGGATGGCAGACGCACATGAACGGGGGGTCCCAGCTCGTGCTGATGTCGCGGGACGCGTCCCGGGGGACGGTGAAGTCGGGGAACGCCGTGGCGCTCCCGGCCGAGGTCACGCTGAGCGACGCCGGCGCCCGGAAGTCGCGGTGCACGTTGCCGAGGTTGTGCACGGAGGCGGTGACGTCCACGGGACCGCCCCGGCTGAAGGAGGGTGCGCTCAGGCCGGTGAGGGAGACGGAGTCGTCGAGGTCACCGGGCACGGTGATGAACACCGGGGACGCGAGACCGCGCTTGATCCGGACGTTGCCCTTGCCCTGGCCCGAGGGCACGAAGAACAGCAGGGCGAACTGGTGGTCCCCCGGCTCGGCGCCGGCGGGCTGGGCGACCTCGGCCGTGACCACCTGGGTGGCCCCGGGCGCGAGCTCGAAGTGCGACGGCGCCACCGTGACCCAGGTCGAGGCGGCGTACGGGGCGTTCTCCTCGTAGGTGAGAGCGCCCTTGCTGTCCGAGGTGAAGTTGCGCTTCTCCACCTCCACGGTCAGCGGGGACCGCCCACGGTTGACCGCCAGCACCTCCTGGGTCTTGCCGATGTCGTCCGGCGCGACGGCCAACCGGACCGGGCTGATGGTGAGCCCGAACTCCTCCGGGGACAGCGAGTAGGACGTCGACGCACTGGGCGTGCGGGCGGGCGTCGCCGGCACTGCCGGCGCGCCCGCCCCCGTGGCGCTGCTGGTCGGCGCCCCGGGCGCCGGGGTGTCCGCGTTCGCGGCACCCGGGACCAGCGCCCCCATCGTGATGAGGGCGCTGCACCCGAGGACAGAGCTGAGCCGGAGCAGTCCGGTCATGAGGTGACCCCTCGGTCGGCTGGTGCTCAGAGAGCGGTGGCGACGTAGTCCAGGGTGGCGGAGTACGTGTCGTCGGCGACGAAGGGGATGTCGACCGTGTAGTCGTGGCTGTACTCGTCACCCCCCGCCGCGGACCGGCTGGCCTTCGTGTTGATGATGAAGGGCGCGGTGGCGCTCACCGGCGTGTAGGCGGCGGTACCGGCCGTCCGGACCCCGAGGTTCTCGATCGGGATGCTGTCGGTGTTCGTGGGCGCCGTGGCCTCGAGGGTGGGGGACTCGGCCTGGATGGTGACGTTGTAGCCGCCGAGGTTGTTGGTGTTGACCGTGAAGCCCACGGCGTCGTCCTCGGCGACGGTGTCGCCCGGCAGCCCGTTCAGCGTGAACGTCCCGGTCAGCCCCGACAGGGTGATGGCCGAGGAGACGCCCACGTTGGCGACGACCGTGTCGTCGGACTGGTCACCGGGTGCCGCGGAGGCGGAGAGGGTGGCGGCGGTGAGGAAGGCAGCTGCTGCGGCCGTGGTGACCAGGGCGCGGGCGGCGAGCCGCGCGTAGTGCGACCCTGAGTGCGGCGCGACGGTCTGGCCGGAGAGCGGGCTGGTGGGTTCCGAGATCATGCTGGTTCCTCCGTGAGGGATCGATGTGTCGTACCTGAGCCCCCGCCGGAGTCAAACGATACAGATCGCGGTGCCGGCCATCCGGCACTTGGCGGTATTGCCCGGACCCGGCTCGGGCCGACCCCCGGACGCCTGGGCGCGGGACGTCGGCAGCACCCTCCCGAACACCGTCTGACCAGGGGTGACGCTGACCCCGGCCAGGCCCGCCGACCGATCCGGACCGCCGGCGTCGACGAAACTGAGGACCAAAGTCCCACGCCTCCGCGACCCCTGACCACCTGTTCCGGTGACCCTGTCGCGGGGTCACCGCCGACCGGGCGTCAGCGTCCCTCTCCGGCGATCACCACGTGGATGCTGACCTCCTGCTGGTCGCCGATGCCCACGGCGGCGCCGACCGCGGTCGTACCGACCTCGAGCTCCGCGGCCAGGGTCTCCCGTCGGATCAGGTCGGTGTGGCTGCGCACCGCCGCGACCACCTCCGGCCCCCCACCCAGCCGGAGGACGATCTGGTCGCTGACCTCCAGACCTGCCTCCCGCCGGGCCTGCTGGACGACCCGGACGATGTCGCGGGCCAGGCCCTCGGCCGCCAGCTCGGGGGTGACGGTGGTGTCGAGGATGAGGAACCCGCCGCCGGGCATCATGGCCACGGCCCGCTGGTCCGCCGGGTCCGCGTCGGCGACCACCGTCTGCAGGATGTACTCGCCCTCGACCAGGGCGATGCCGCCCGCGGTCACGGTGCCGTCCTCGGCCACCGACCAGTTCCCGGCCTTGGCGGCCCTGATCGCGTCCTGCACGGTCCGGCCCAGCCGGGGCCCGGCCGCCCGGGCCTGCACGGTCAGGGTCTGCCGGACGCCGAAGTCGGCGGAGCCGCCGGCCACGTCGGTCAGCTCCACGGTGCGGACGTTGAGCTCGTCGGCGACCAGGGAGCTGAACGGCGCCAGGCTGGCGGCGTCGTCGGCCACCACGGTCAGGGTGGCCAGCGGCAGCCGGACCCGCAGGTGCTGCGCCTTGCGCAGACCCGAGCCGGTCGAGCAGACCTCCCGCACCCGGTCCATCGCCGCGACCAGCTCGTCGTCGGCCGGCAGCACGCTGGCGTCCGGCCAGTCGGTCAGGTGCACCGAGCGGCCCCCGGTCAACCCCCGCCAGATCTCCTCGCTGACCAGCGGCAGCAGCGGGGCCACGGCCCGGGTCAGCACCTCCAGCACGGTGGCCAGGGTGTCGAAGGCGGCGTGGGACTCCGCCGACCTGCCGTCCCAGAACCGGCCGCGGGAGCGCCGGATGTACCAGTTGGAGAGCACCTCGAGGAAGCCGCGGGTGGCGTCGCAGGCCGCCGCCACCTCGAGGCCGTCGAGCTCGGTGGTCAGCGTCTCGACCAGCTGGCGCAGCTTGGCCAGCACGTAGCGGTCGAGCACGTCGGGCGAGTCGTAGCGGGTCCGCGCCTGGTAGCCGGGCTCGGCGGTCGAGGGCTGGTCGGCACCCTCCGCGCTCCCCTGCTGCGCGGCGTTGGCGTAGAGGGAGAAGAAGTACCAGGCGTTCCAGAGCGGGATCATCACCTGCCGGACGCCCTCACGGATGCCCTGCTCGGTGACGACCAGGTTGCCGCCGCGCAGGATCGGGGAGGACATCAGGAACCAGCGCATCGCGTCGGCGCCGTCGCGGTCGAAGACCTCCCTGACGTCGGGGTAGTTGCGCAGCGACTTGCTCATCTTGAGCCCGTCGCTGCCCAGCACGATGCCGTGGCTGATCGCGCTGAGGAACGCCGGGCGGTCGAACAGCGCGGTGGCCAGCACGTGCATCAGGTAGAACCAGCCGCGGGTCTGCCCGACGTACTCCACGATGAAGTCGCCCGGGAAGTGGTGCTCGAACCACTCCGCGTTCTCGAACGGGTGGTGCACCTGCGCGTAGGGCATCGAGCCCGAGTCGAACCAGACGTCGAACACGTCCTCGATCCGGCGCATGGTGGACCGCCCCGTCGGGTCGTCCGGGTTCGGCCGGGTCAGCTCGTCCACGTAGGGGCGGTGCAGGTCGGTCACCTCGACGCCGAAGTCCGCCTTGAGCTCGGCCAGCGAGCCGTACACGTCGATCCGGGGGTAGCGCGGGTCGTCGGACTTCCACACCGGGATCGGGCTGCCCCAGAAGCGGTTGCGGCTGATCGACCAGTCGCGGGCGCCGGCCAGCCACTTGCCGAACTGGCCCTCCTTGACGTGCCCCGGCACCCAGGTGATCTCCTCGTTCAGCTCCAGCATCCGCGGCTTGAGCGCGGTGACCGCGACGAACCAGCTGGAGACCGCCTTGTAGATCAGCGGCTTCTTGCAGCGCCAGCAGTGCGGGTACGGGTGGTCGTAGCTCTCCCGGCGCAGCAGCACCGTGCCCGGGCTGACCGCGCCGGCCGGGCTCCCCGCGGTCGCGGCCGCCAGGTCGGAGAGGATGGCGGCGTTGGCGTCGAACACCTGCATCCCGGCGTAGTCGGGCACCTCGGTGGTGAACCGGCCGGCCGCGTCGACGGGGACGACGGGGACGATGCCCGCCGCGTCGGTGACCACCTTGTCCTCCTCGCCGAAGGCCGGGGCGATGTGCACCAGCCCGGTGCCGTCCTCGGTGGTGACGTAGTCGGCGGCCAGCACGACGTGGGCGTGCTCGTGGCCGGCGAAGTAGGAGAACGGCGGGGTGTAGCGGCGGCCGAGCAGGTCGGTGCCCTTGAGCCGCTCGACCACGTGCTCGGCCGCGTCCTCGCCGAGCTCGCGGGCGTAGGAGGCGAGCCGGGCCTCGGCGATGACGTAGCGCTCGGACCGGCCGTCGGTCCCCGGGTGCTCGACCACCACGTAGTCGACGTCGGGGTTGACGGCCATGGCCAGGTTGCTGGGCAGCGTCCAGGGCGTGGTCGTCCAGATCAGGGCCAGCTCCCCGGTCTCCAGCCGGAAGCCCACGGTGACGGCCGGGTCCTGCCGGACGCGGTACACCTCGTCGTCCATCCGCAGCTCGTGGCTGGACAGCGGGGTCTCGTCGTTCCAGCAGTAGGGCAGCACGCGCAGCCCCTCGTAGGCCAGGCCCCGGTCGTAGAGGGTCTTGAACGCCCACAGCACGCTCTCCATGTAGGAGAGGTCGAGGGTCTTGTAGTCGTGCTCGAAGTCCACCCAGCGCGCCTGCCGGGTGACGTAGGCCTGCCACTCGTCGGTGTAGCGCAGCACCGAGGCCCGGCAGGCCGCGTTGAAGGTGTCGATCCCGAGCGCGACGATCTCGTCCTTGGTGGTCAGCCCGAGCTGGCGCATCGCCTCCAGCTCGGCGGGCAGGCCGTGGGTGTCCCAGCCGAAGCGCCGCTCGACCCGGCGACCCCGCATGGTCTGGTAGCGCGGGACGACGTCCTTGACGTAGCCGGTCAGCAGGTGCCCGTAGTGCGGCAGCCCGTTGGCGAAGGGCGGCCCGTCGTAGAAGACGAACTCGTTGCTGCCCTCCTCCCCGGCGGGGTTGCGCTCCACCGAGGCGCGGAAGGTGTCGTCGCGCTCCCAGAACGCCAGCACCCGTGCCTCCAGCGCCGGGAACTCGGGGCTGGACGGCACTCCGGCGCCCGAGCCCGACAGGGTGCTCGACCCCGAGGGGGGAACCGGGTCCGCCGAGGGGCCGGTCGTCTGCTTCGGGTAGGTCATCGCTGCGTCCTCGTGTCTCGTCCGACACGAGGACGACCACGTCCCAGAGCCGGGACGCGCCGCGGTACCACCTCGCTTGCCCCGTCGGCTCCTCGTCGAGGCGCCGGCCGGGACCGCTCGTTCGCGGGCGCTGACGGGCCCACCCGTCCGGTTCTACTGAGGGGCCGCACACGGCTCCCGTTCTTCCGGAGGCTCACCGGTGATGGCCGGATCACTGCCTGTGGGCCTCATCCTAGGCGGACCGGCGCCCGACCGGGACCGGGTTCCGGTCCGGGCCGGTCAGGGGCGCTGGGCGACCAGCCGTCGGGCGTACTCGGGCCAGAACACCCCGGCCGCGGGCTCACCCGGGCGGCAGTCGCCGTCGGAGGCGCCCGGCTCCTTGATCCAGAGGAACGCCACGGCCAGGGCCGGCCCGGCCACCAGGCGCGGGTTCTCCCCCAGAGCGGCGCCCGCTGGGTTGCACCAGGCGTCCACGCCGTCCCGGACGGCAGGGGCGCCGCGGCCGTTGCGGGAGACGTCGACCACGAACTGGCGCTGCCCGAGGGCGGCGGAGAGGCGCTCCCCGTACGACACGGAGTCGGCCGTGGTCTGGAAGTTGGCGACGTTCAGGCTGAAGCCATCGGCCCTCGCCACCCCGCTGGAGCGCAGCGCCACCGCCACCGCATCGACGTCGTCGACCCAGCCGGCGTGCCCGGCGTCGACGTAGACGAGGACTCCCGGCTGCTTCTCGAGCACGTCGACGGCCGCAGAGAGCATGTCGAGCGTCGCCGCAGCCTGCTCGGCGCTGCCGCAGGCGCCGCTGACGGCTTGGGCCACCGCGTCGGGCTCCAGCACCACCACGGCCCGGCGGTCGCCGATGCCGGCGGCCAGGGCACCGACCCAGGCGAGGTAGCTCCCTCGGTCGGCGGAGCCGCCTGCGGAGTAGGAGCCGCAGTCCCGGCCGGGTCGGTGGTAGGCCACCAGCACGGGCAGGCCGCTTCCCGCGGTCGCCGCGGTGGTCACCCGCTCAGCCTCGGCGTACGGGCTGTCGTCCTGGCTCGCCAACCAGGTGGCCACCGGCTGGCTGGTGATGGGCGCGAGCGCGTCCGCCGCGGCTGCGTCGCCGGAGGCCCGCGAGGCGTCGGCCGCCCGCTGCGCCGTCGACTCCGGGTCGACCCACAGGCTCGACCCGGAGAGCGGGTTGGCCGGCAGCGGGTCCGGCTGCGCCCCGGCCTGCCCACCGACCGCGCAGCCGCTCAGCGCGAGGGTGAGGCCGAGCAGTCCCGCCAGCGCGAGCCGCAGGCTCACGGCACCTGCACCCAGGTGGCCGTCGAGGGCTTGCCGTTGGCGTCCACGAGGAACAGCATGTACCAGCCCGACGGGGTCAGGTTGCGGTTCGCGTCCAGGCCGAGCCGCACCCCGTCCGCGGTGCGGGTGACGTCGAGGGCGACCGAGCGCTGCTCGGTGTCGGTCACGTGGGTGACCGCACTCGGCCGGACCAGGCGGGCCCGGACGATGTCCCCGGTGGCCCGGACGTCCACGGTGCTCCCCCGGCGGAAGGTGGTCGGTGCCCGGTCGATGGTGGGCCGTGCCCCGTCGGTGAAGAAGTACGGCGGGCGGTAGATCTCCATCCGCTGCTCGAACGTGCCCGCCGTGGAGTTCTGGGCGTCGCCGTAGAGCGGGTCCGAGCCGAGGCTCAGCACGCTGCCGTCCGGCAGCAGCAGCGCCTCGGAGTGGTAGTTGCGGCCCACGTGCGGCGGCGCCGCGTCGGCCATCGTGTTGGACGCCGGGTCGTACAGGCTGGCGGCGAGCACGTCGGAGTCGCCGCGTCCGCGGTAGTCGCCCGAGCCACCGGTGATCAGGACCTGGTCGGTGGGCAGGTCGACCACGGAGGGGTAGCGCACCGGGTGCTGGACGTCCGGCGCCGGAGTGATCACCTCGTCGTCGAAGCTGATCACGGCGGCCCGGGCGGTCGAGCCCGGAGCGTCACCGACGCTGCCGCCCCCGACGAGCAGGGCGTCCTGGTTCTGCGCGGGCGGCAGCAGCGCGCTGCCCGCGGTCTCGTTCATCTTCGGGTCGCGCAGACCCGGGATCTTCTGGAACGAGTTGTCCGCCAGGTTCCACACCCCGGGCGTCCGCATCTGCTCGGCCGGCCCGTAGCCGGCGTTCGCGCCGGTGTAGAGGATGCGGCCGTCGTCACCGCGCACCAGCGCCGGGTAGGTGGGGAACGCACGGTCGAGGTCGGGTCGCGCGCGCCAGGTCCGGCTCTTCACGTCGAAGACCTCGGTGGTGCCCTCGCCGTTGTCGATGAAGACGCCGTACTCGTCCAGGCCGGAGACCGCCATCACGTCGCCGCCGTCGACCGAGACCAGCGAGGGGTACCAGCGGGCCTGGGCCATCGTGCCCGTCTCCACGTACTTCTCCGCGCGGACGTCGAAGATGTAGGACTTGTCGAGGCCGCGGTACTCCTGCTTGTCGAGGGTGATGGTGTCGGCCTCGCCGTACAGACCGTCCTGCACGTGCCCGTCCCAGGTGAACTGGTGGCCCTCGCCGCGGAAGACGTAGGACGCGTCCGGCTCGACCGCCTCCACCCAGACCTTCGTCTGCGACGCCATCTTCATCCCGCCCGCGTGCTTCATCACCATGGGGATCGTCTTCTCCTCGGTGGCGCGGTACTTCTTGCCGGTGGTCCGGTCGGTGAAGGTGTCGCCCACCCGCAGCACGGTGTCGCGCTCGTAGACGGCGTCGTTCACCACGGTGATCACCCCGGCCGCGTGGGTCACGTCCTCGGCCAGCACCTCGTACTTCTTGGTCCCGCCGGCGATCAGGACGTTGCCGTCGGGCAGGAACGCGTGGCCGCCGCAGAAGAGGTCGGCAGGGGTGTCGATCTTGCGGTAGCTGTCGGCAGCCGGGTCCCAGAGCAGGGTCTCGAAGGTGCCGGCCTCGAAGTGGTCGGCGTTGTTGCCCGAGCCCGCCACGATCAGCACCTTGCCGGTGGGGAGCATGACGCTGTGGATGCCGTTCACCCGGAACTTGGCCGGCAGGTCCACGGTGGTCCACTGACCCATGGCCTTCTTGTAGCCGGGCCGGGCCTCGGAGATCATCGTGCCGGCCTGCTCGACCCCGGCGCTGACATGGGTGTAGTTGACCGCGGCGACGGCGCCGATGGTGAGCGCCACCAGGGCGCGGTTGCGGAGACGGAGCCGAGTTCTGCGGTTCATCGGGGTCCTGCGGTTCATCGGGGTTCTCCGGACGTCGTGCTGGTCCCCAGCGGGGACGGGAGGATCGCGACCCGGCCGGCGGCCAGGTGGGTGCGCAGCCGTGAGAGCTGCGCGATGACGAGCGGGGCGAAGCTGACGACCACGGTGAGCACGGCCCAGGTGGTCATGGCCGGGCTGGTGTGACCGAGCAACCGGGCGGCACCCAGGCCGGCCAGCATCAGCACCCCCCAGCCGATGTTCATCCGGAACACGCGCCAGCTGTCGGTCCCCGAGGTGCTGCCCTTCGGGGTGATCGCGAAGGGCACGTTGCGGCCCCGGATCGCGTCGACCAGGGCGACCACGTACATCGGGGCCGACAGGATGGACACGATCATGCCGAGGACGCCGGAGGAGCCTTCCTCCTCGTGGGGGCTCACGTTGTAGCGGCGGTTCCAGAAGTAGATCCCCACCTGCAGGACGGCGGCGTTGACGTAGAGCATCAGCCAGACGCTGGCCACCACCCGGACACCACCGGAGCCGGTCAGCAGGTAGAGCATCACGTTGAGGTTGCCCAGCAGCCAGGACAGGGCCGCCGACGGGTAGTAGCTCATCAGCAGCACGTAGTGCAGCCGCTGTCCCCAGGGCAGCGCACCCAGGAGGCTGCGGGCGCCGCGGCGGACCACGATCTCGTTGGTGCCCCGGGCCCACCGGTTCTGCTGGGTGAAGTAGTCCGACCAGGTGGACGGGCCTTCTCCGACCGCCAGCACGTCCGGGGTGTACACCGACGTGTAGCGGTGCCCGGTCGAGGGGTTGTGGCCGGAGTGCCAGACCAGGGAGGTGGCGGCGTCCTCGGTGATCGAGTCGGCCAGGCCGCCGATCTCCTGCAGCGCGGAGATCCGGACGGCGTTGTTGGTCCCGACGAACATCGGGGCGCGCCACCGGTTGCCGGCCCGCTGCAGCACCGAGTGGAAGAGGTACTGCTGGGACTCGCTCGCCCTGGTGACGAAGTTGTCGTAGTTGCCGTAGACCTGCGGGCCGACGACGAAGGCGACGTCGGGGTCGCGGAAGTAGCCGAGCAGCCGCTGCACCATCTCCGGGTGCGGGACGTGGTCGGTGTCGACCGAGACCCAGAAGTCGTAGCCGCCGCCGTGGGCGTCGAGCCAGGCGTTGTAGTTCCCGTGCTTGGTCCGGGCCTTGAAGGGGCCCCGCTCCTGGTTCCAGCGGTCGACGCCCCGGCGGGTGAAGTGGTTAACCCCGAGCCGGGCGCACATCGCCTTGACCTCGTCGTCGTCGCCCTCGTCGAGCAGCCACAGCTCGACCGTGCCGTCGTACACGAGGTCCTTGGCCGCGGTCAGCGTGGCCTCGGCCATGCTGACCGGCTCCTTGCTGGGCACGATCGAGGTCAAGAAGGCGACCCGGTGACCGCTCTGCGGCACGACCGGGACGGGGTCGCTGGCGTGCACGGTGGCCCGCACCAGGGTGGCCACGTTGACCAGCCGCATCACCTCGATCAGCCCCACCGACGCGATCAGGAGGTAGCTGAGGTAGCGCGCCACCCCGACCAGCCCGACCGGGTAGTGGGACGGCAGCAGCAGCCAGACCAGGAACACCAGCTCGAGCACGAGGGCGGCAGCCAGCAGCGGGTAGGCCGACCGGCGTCGGCCGTCCCGGCGCACCAGGTTGACCATCTCGACCTGGTACCCGTCCTCCGGCGGTGTGGTCAGCGGCCCGGCGAGCCGGGCCACGCTCTCGTAGTCGTAGGCGACGTGCGGCTCGTGCAGCACGTGGACCAGGGTGCTCGGGACGTCGCGCCGCCGGGCTGACGCCGCGGTGCCCGTCGGCTCGTCGCCGGACCCGGTCGGTCGGTGCCACGACCAGGTCTGCTCCCCGACGAGCTCGGCCGGGGCAGGACGGTGCCAGGACCACGCCGGCTGCGGGTCGGCAAGGGTCTCGACGCGAGCGGGCCAGGACCAGGACCAGTCCTGGTCCTGGTCGGGCTCCACCGGCATGGACCCTGTCGAAGTCTCGTCGGGCCGCAGCCGGATGGCGGACGAGCTCATGCGCACCGTCCCGACGGTGCGCCGGCGGTGGAGCAAGCGACCGGTCGGGCGGTGACCCCCTGAGCGACGAGCAGACCTGAGTGAGCTCGCCGTCCGGGCGTGAGCGCGGACGGCGACGTGCGATGTGGCAAGACTGTGGTTCCCCGATGCTTTCTCGACGCCCCCCGACGTCGGACGCTCCCCCGAACGTCTCCACCAGGCTAGGTGGAGGTCCAGCTGGCCCGGTCGGTCTCGAGGTGACCCGGATCACCGGTTGGACGGGCCGGATCTGGGAAGGTCGAGGCTTCTTGTCGTCGAACCGCACCTACAACTCCGGAGGCGGTGAGACAGGTCATACGAACGCTGCGCATCTCGGGGGGTTCCGCTGAGAGCAACGAAGGCCTCTCTCAGCCGGGGCTCAGCAGCAGGGGCAGCCGCAGGTGGTCAGCCGCCGGGGACCAGCTCCAGGCGGTCGGCGGTCCGGGCCTCGACCGCGGCCCGGCCGGCGACGAACGGCCAGGTGCGGTTGGTCGCCCAGAGCTCGGTCTGGTCGTCGTAGTTCGCGCTGGCCGAGTGCCCCGAGGCGCCACTCTGGTTCACCCAGCGTGAGGCGTCGAGGTCGCCGAGGTCGACCAGCATCCGCATGGTCGGCGCGGTCGTGACGCCGTAGCCCAGCCGGTCGTCGTAGCCCATCGCGTTGACCACGCCGGGGCCGCCGCCGACCGGGAGGTGACCCCGGTTCAGCAGCCACTCCACCGCACCGATGCCGCTGGTCCCGAGCGTCTGGTTCTCCAGCCGCACCTGGTGCAGCCGGCCCCACTGCCAGCCGGAGGGGTCCCCCGCCATCAGGGAGGTGATCTCCTTGCGCGCCTGGGTCATCGCGGCCAGCAGGATGTCGTCGCGGTGCTCGACCCTGCCCGGGGTGGTCACGTCGTCCCACCAGGGGTCCTCGGGTCTGCTCACCAGCCCTTCGACGACGGCGTACCAGCGGTCACCCCCGGCGGGCCACTGGTCCTGCGGCAGCTGGTCGCGGAAGGTCAGCGCGAGGATGTCGTGGAACACCACGAAGAAGTACGCGGCCGAGGCTGAGTCCGCGGGCGCGTGGTGGTCCCAGCCGACCAGGGTGCGCTGGCCCTCGGCCACCCACGGGTCGTCGACCTCGACCCGCAGCAGCGCCGGCACCAGGTCCGAGGCCACCCGCACCTCGTCGTCGTAGAAGATCTGCTCCGCCTGGTCCAGGGTCAGCCGGTCCGCCTGGGTCAGCCGCTCGGTGATCTGCTGGCTGCGCCAGCCGTAGGAGTACTCCGACCCCAGCGGGTAGCGGTACTGACGGCCGATCACCTGCTGGTTCGCCGCCACCAGGAAGCCGCTCGGCGGGTTGTAGGTGTAGGGCAGCTGGGCGAAGGGGATGGTGCCCCGCCAGTCGTAGCGCGCGTCCCAGCCGGGGGCCGGCTGCTCCCCGCTCCCCCGACCCCGGACGGGGATGGACCCGGGCAGCTGGTAGCCGATGTTGCCCGAGGTGTCGGCGTAGAGGAGGTTCTGCGACGGCGCGGACAGCAGCGACAGCGCCGAGCGGAACTGGCGGAAGTCCGCGGCGCGGTCCAGGCGCAGCAGGGCGTCCATGGTGCGGCCGGGCCGGGCACCGGCCCAGGCCAGCGAGACCGCGTAGGTCGCCGGCGTCGACGGGCGATCCGACGAGGCGGCCGAGGCCTGCCCCGTCCGGACGCCCAGCTGCTGCAGCTGCACGCTGACGTCGGAGAGCAGCGGCCCGTGCCGGGAGGAGCGGATCCGCAACGGGCGCGGCTGGTCCTCGCCGCGGACCCGGATCTCCTCCGTGCGGACGGTCAGCGGCTCGTAGCCCTCGCCCCGGCGGACGCGGTCGCCCTGCAGCTGCTCGACGTAGAGGTCCTGGACGTCGGCGTAGCTGGTGGTCATCCCCCAGGCGATCGTGGCGTTGTGCCCGATCACCACCCCCGGCACGGCGGCGAGGCTGAAGCCGGAGACCTCGAACGGGCAGGCGCGCGACACCGTGCGGCAGTGCAGGCCGACCTGGGCGAAGGTCGAGGGGATCGAGGTCGCCAGGTGCGGGTCGTTGGCCAGGATGGCGTGACCGCTGGCCGTCCGCGACCCCGCGACCGCGAACGAGTTGGAGCCGATCTCCCCGCTGGCCGCGCCCCGGCGCAGGCCCGCGGGCAGTGCTGCATCGAGGCGGGCCGCGCCGAGCTCCCGCCGGCTCAGACCCGGCACCGCTGGTCGGGCCGAGGTGGCGGGGGCGTCGGGGTCGAAGCGGGTGCCCACCACGTCGCCGCCGGCGAGGACCGGGTCGTAGCCGAGCAGCGGGTGCTCGGGGTAGAGGGCGGCGGCCGCGGTGGCCCCGAGCTCGGCGGTGGCCTGGGCGCGCGAGGTCTCCGAGGTGATGTTCGAGCCGAGCTGCCAGGCCATCACCTTCAGCCAGGAGACCGAGTCGGCGGCGGTCCACTCCTCCGGGGTGTACCGCTCTCCCTGCACGGCGAGCAGTGCGTACTCCAGCGACAGGTCGGACGCTGATCGCCCCCGCAGGTAGGTGTTGACGCCCGCGGCGTACGCGTCGAGGTCGCGTCGGGTGGAGGAGGACAGCAGTCCCAGCTCGGCCTCGGCGGTGCGCCGCCAGCCGAGGGTGCGGACGTAGGCGTCGGTCTCCACCTGGGACGCCCCGAACAGCTCCGACAGCCGTCCGGCGGCGATGTGGCGGCGCACGTCCATCTCGTAGAAGCGGTCCTGGGCGTTGACGAAGCCCTGGGCCTCGAACAGGTCCTCGGAGTTGTCGGCGTAGATCTGCGGCACGCCCTGGGCGTCGCGCAGCACCTCGACCGGGGCCGACAGGCCGGGCAGCACCAGCCGCCCGGACAGCTGCGGCAGCGAGTGGCGGAGCGTCCCGACCGCGACGAACGGCAGCACCACGACCGCCAGGACGAGGGCGGTGACGGGGAAGAGCAGCCAGCGGGGGAGGCGACGCACCCGATCACACTAGTGACGCCGAGGCCTCCTCCAGCGCTGTCCACAAGCCTGTCGGTTGGCAGTCGGTATGCTTGAGTGCTAAGTGCGACGCGCTCCGACGGGCCGTCGACCAGGACACGACCGAGAGAAGCACGCTCATGCCTACCTACCAGTACCGGTGCACCGAGTGCGGGCACGACCTGGAGGCCGTGCAGAAGTTCACCGACTCCGCGCTGACCGAGTGCCCGAACTGCGGAGGGCAGCTGCGCAAGGTCTTCAACGCCGTGGGCGTGGTCTTCAAGGGGTCGGGCTTCTACCGCACCGACAGCCGCGGACCGGAGAAGACCGGGGGCGGCGACGCCCCCAAGAAGTCCGAGGGCAAGGAGGCCGGGAGCTCGGAGAAGTCCGGCTCCGGCGAGAAGTCCGGGTCGGGTGAGAAGTCGGGGTCGACCGAGAAGTCGGGTGGCGACAAGAGCTCCTCGGGCAGCAAGGACAAGGCGCCGGCCGCCTCCGGCTCGGGCTCGGGCTCGGGCTCGGGCTCGGGCTCGGGCTCGTCCACAGGCAGCACCAGCGGGAGCTGACCTGTGGAGGACGCGCACAGCTGAGCCCGAGGTGGCCAGACTGCCGGGGTGAGTCGAGCCACACCTTCCGCACCTGTGCCTGACCGGCGCAGCCGCCGTCGTCCGGGACGTCCCGCTCCGCCACGAGCAGGAGCCGGCCGTCGGGGCGCCTCCTGGCGTGGCTTCGTCCGCGCCCTCTCCTGGCACCGGCGCACCCTGGCGGCCGTGGCCGCCGGGTTGGCCGTGCTCACCGGGATCTCGGCCGCCGTGCCCGACGGGCCCGACCGGACGCCCGTGGTCACGGCCGTCTCCGCCCTGCCGGGTGGCTCCGTGCTCCGCGCCGCCGATCTCGAGGTGCGCGAGCTGGTGACCGCCGACCTGCCCACCGGGGCAGTGCGGGACCCGACCGCACTAGTCGGCAGCACCCTCGCCGCGCCGGTGCCGGCCGGCCAGGTCGTGACCGCCCTGGCAGTGGTGGCTCCCCGGACGAGCGTCTCGGCCGGTCGGCTGCTGGCGCCGGTGCGGCTGGCCGACACCGGCCTGGCGGGGCTGATCCACCCCGGCGACGTGGTGGACGTGATCGGCGCGGACAGCCAGGACGGCGGCGCCCAGGTGGTGGCCCGCTCCGTCCGGGTGGTCGCGGTGCCGACCGCGGACGAGTCGTCGGCGGCAGACACCCCGGGCGCGCTGGTGCTGGTGGAGGTCACCAGCACGACCGCCACCGAGCTGGCCCGGGCGGCGGCCGCCGGCACTCTCACCATCGCCTGGCACTGAGCAGGACGTCGCGGGAACGGGGAGCGGAGTTGTCCACAGGGGGGCTGACAAGCCGGCGCCAGCTGTGCCAGTGTGGCGTCTCGCCAAAGGGGAGGCGGTGGTCGGTGTGCGCAGGACGGTGGGGGCCGTCGCCCTCCTCGGCATGCTCTTCGCCGCCTGCACCCCAGAGGCGGTCCTCCCGACTGCCCCGCCCAGCCCCCCGGTCAGCCAGTCCCCGACCGAGACCGCTCAGGAACGGCAGGAGCGGCTGGACTACGCCGCCGCCGAGAAGTCGTACCGGACCTTCCGCGCCGAGTACAACCGGGTGCTGCGCGCCGGCGGCGCCAAGGAGCCGACAAAGGTGATGAAGGCGACCGCGGGCGGCAAGTACTTAGAAGAACTGATGGAGATTGTGCACGCCGCGAAGGGTTTAGGAGATCACCAAGAGGGCAACGAGAAGGTCATTTTCGTACGGCCAGGAGGCTATAGCTCAACCGAGCTCTCCCTAGAGGTTTGCGAAGACACAAGGGCTACCCGAGTGGTTGACGCGGAGGGAAAGGAGCTCGGACGGGGAGAACTTCGCACTGCGTCGCTTCTGGTCAAGAGTGTCGACGGCCACTGGAAAGTCTGGTCAGGTCAGGGTAAGAAGGTCAATTCATGCGCCTGAGCCGCATCACAGCAAGTGTCCTTCTCGTCACAACTTTACTGACGACAGCCGTCGGCAACCCCGTTGCCGCAGCTGACTCCGGATCAAGCCTCGGCACTGACGCGTGGGGGGCCCGAGTGAAGGCTTGGACCGGGAAGCGCAAGCACACCAGCCATCCCACCAAGCATCCGCCTATCACTGCTCATTCCGCCATTCCTTCGAAGTACACCTACCTCCCGAAATCCAAGTACCAAAGTCAGATGAGCGACTACCGAAACCAGCTAGCCACCGCCATCGCGGCAAACACCGCGCTCACCAACGCCCGAGGTGCGTGCATCGACGACCCCCAGCAGTTCGCCTGCGGCCGCTTCCAGCCCAGCAACCTGCCCGACGCCCCGGACATCCGCCAGGCGGCCGATCCTGCCGACCCGGCGGCCGCCGCACCCGCCGCGCCGGCGCTGTCGCCGCAGGAGGTCGCCTACATCGCCACCGCGCGGCTGCGCCTCAGCGCGCCCGAGCCGATGATCGGCCCCTCGCCCGACCTCAACGAGTGGCAGATGGCCGCCGTCGGCTACCCGCTCTGGCTCTGGGTTGACGGGAACACCGACCCCGCCCCCGTCAGCGACTCGGTTGCCGACATCGGGGTCTCCCTCGACGCGCGCCTGGTGTCCGTCACCTTCGACATGGGTGACGGGCACAAGGCGAGGTGCTCCGACGTCACCACCAGGTGGACCCGCGCGGTGCGACCGGGTGAGAAGTCGCCCACCTGCGGCTACGCCTACCAGGACCCGTCCCTGCCCGAGGGCTCCTACACCGTCACGGCCGACACCGTCTGGGCCGTGGACTGGACGATCAACGGCACCAGCGGGACGATCCCCTTCTACCAGTCGGCCAGCACCCAGATCCCGGTCGGCGAGCTGCAGGTGCTGGTGCGCTG
>Ga0210040_10001926_pt1 | contig 30292 bp, 12 predicted proteins | sample CryGeyCG12114_NA_FD_185462 | JGI IMG/M metagenome (GOLD analysis project Ga0210040, IMG submission 185462) | Groundwater microbial communities from aquifer - Crystal Geyser CG19_WC_8/21/14_NA (SPAdes) (version 2) | ecosystem: Environmental > Aquatic > Deep subsurface > Groundwater | place: USA...
GCGGAAACTAAATTATCTAAATTCATGTAATGTGCTCGGGTTCGGGTGGTTCGGGTGTAATAATATGTGAAGTTCAGATTCAGAAGAAGATAGTTACGAATCTGAAATCGTGAATTAGGGCTGCCGATTTCCATCCCTGCAAGCACTGACGCAATAAGCAATTTAAAAGAATAGATATCGACTGACATACTGACAATACGGCTCCAGTTGGTCAATGACTGGATGTGACAACAACAAAGAATTGTCTTTCCTTGACATGGTTTCAATTTCGTTTGCGTCAAAAATAAGAAACCGTAATTCGGGGCACTCATCACTTTACGTTGGCACCTAGTCTTTATCTCCATTTGTAGGCGACATAAATAGTTCCGCACTAATGATATTACTTAATTACTGGCATTATAAATGAATTAAGTATGTCAAACACTGTTGATCCTTACGCAGGATATTTTTAGTCTAACTGCGATGTGCTGCAATGCGAAAACAGAATATTATGATTTATGATATTCATACATACGAAATGCATTTGCCGAGGAAAACAATCCGCATCAGGCATAGACCATGCAACTAACTGCTAAAGCACTCTTAAATTGCCGGTTTCTTGTACTATAAGACATAAGAAATACGCTATTGACTCGAAATCATGATTAAAACAGTTGTAGGTATCTCATTGATCGAATTTGCGAATAAAAAAAATGCAAAAAGTATTCTCCTCGACGGGGAATTGAACCCCGGTCTCCCGCGTGACAGGCGGGGATACTCACCACTATACTATCGGGGATTGTAACCACATGAGCCGTTTTAACCCAATTTCACGTATGACCAACTTGGAAGCAATGGATAAGTTTTCGCATTACTCATTGCTTGTTGACCATTTATGAAGGAAGTCTTCTTGATTGCATTTCACAACCGTTTCCACTATCCATTGTACTGAACATATATAAGTATAGCAGTGAATGAATGTATTAATACGAGGCGAGAAGGCTAGCAAGAAAAACACGAAAATGAACTCATGGAACAAAACCAAAGATTGAATGCCAAATAAAAACCAGCGTATATAAGTATATGCATGAATGCATTTTTAATTAAAAATTCAGATTCTGAAGATGTTAAGGAAAATGTATTGTTTTTTCCGTCCGGAAACCCCAGGTACGGAAAAAGTAATAAAGCACACGAATATGAATCAAGTAGATGCATTGAAAAAATTCAAGAAAAATTCTAGTTGTACAATTTTGGTCCCAAAAATACTCTCATTCGCTAATCATAATTATGTCACTATTTCCACGTGAGTTTCAATTGGTTGAAAAAGCCGATTCGCAAATAGTTGTGATTATCTACAAATCCATACGAGCAACTGGTATCAAGAAAGAGTAACATAAAGACTCATTTCTTGTCGGCTGCATTATCTATTTTTAACGATAGTCTCATAGACCATAGACGGCCGTTGCCCCAAAAAACGGTAGCATGGCATGGTGCGTACTCCATATATTTTCTTAAAGCAACTAATTACTGCCTCCGCTCTTAAATTATCCTAAAATAGTTTCAGAGTTTGTTTTGGAAATCTGATAAAGTATATTCGTCTTTGGGCAAAACATTTATATTTACAAATATTTCTTTTGATGCTGCCAGTGATTGATGAATTGTGAGAATCGCTAGGGAAATTTGTCGTATTTTTAAAATTCGAACCTGGAGGGAACTTTAAATTGGACTCTACTTTATTCAGCATTTGTTCTCAATTTAACGGCAAATACTGTTCTGTTTTGCAAAGATATATGGGGATGCACTAGGAAATTATTGTAAACTTTTGAGTTGGCAGGTTGAAAGAAAGCCAAACTCACACACGGATCTTTCTCTGGATCCAGTTCCGTTTGCATATTCATGTAATGGCATTTTCTAGTTCAACTTTTTAACTATCTACACAATGTTGCTACCAATGTTATACAGGGGCTAAGAATTTATATTCAGACGAGACATTTCCCTAGTCTTAGAATCTACTGAGGCGATAACTGTACGACTCGAAGTTTTCTCGACAGCTTTCAGTGTTAATTGAAAAGAAAACTGAAAAAAACACGAACAATACATTTATCATTCCATTTTTCACAAAAATTACTTTAAGCAAGAGAAAAATTTTTTACTTTTGTTTATTTCTATAACTTAACCTGCAAATTTTGGGATACATTTTTGAGCTAGTTACTCAATTCTGGTTAAACTCATCTCAATTCATGGACAATTCAAGCGGGGAAGCACCATGGAGGTAAGTTTTGAAAAATTAATACTTTGTATCTTGACTTTTAGCTTTTCTTAAGCAGGTAGGTAGCGGTTATCACATTTTCTGGTCATTTTATATATATTGCACATTGAGACTTCGACTCTGACTCACTCAATAATTTGCATCAGTATATACAATCATTATGCTGTAGTTCACATCATGATCTTGTTGAATTTCAATTAGTTTATTAGTAAAATGAAATAAAATGGATTAGATAATTTATATTTGTGACAGAAGCACTTATCATTCACCATTAATGGAGAAGGCGGATGACAAAATACTATTACATTAAAAAACTATTCGGATGGCCCCATCTTTGCGGAATAGGTAGACTCTATTTTACAGGGAAAATGAAATCATATTATTGTGCATTAGCATGTTCATAATGACTATTTGTGACTTTTAATTTGCTACATGTCGTGTACACAGTAATGCCTTGCAATGTTAAATATGAAGTTCATCACTTTTTAGCCCACGCGGCGCTATAAAGTACCTATGTGCATTTCTTGGAGATGATGGCATTCTTTAGCAATATGACGTTTTTCCCAGCAGTCAGTCTGAAACAACAATTACTCATCTCTTGCAAACAATTCGTATTTTAGAAGTTAGTTTACTTCCAGAAGTTATCAAGTGCAGTTAGATGGTTGATTGTCAATTTTTATTGTTCATTATCATTTCATAAGTTTATAAAATATTGGAGTAATATATTTTGTTCCATTCCCATTGGTTGAGTCTTCGAGAATAACAAATTGAAGTTAACAAAAGAAACGGAGGTGAGAATTTAAGATTACGAATTTAACTGAACAAATTTATGCTTAAGTGTTTAAAATATTTCAGTGGTAAAAGGTAAAGTAAAATAGTAAATATATAGTTGTACAATTTCATACTAAGAGATCTGACGGCGTTGTTTGTGTAACATTGCGTTAAAGTCAAGGACGCTCTTCCTTACAGAAAAAATTGATCGCTGTAGATATGTAATCCTTTTGGCTCATCAATGTCAGAAATAGAAAGCTTCTTCCTGTTTTACAAGTCAATAGAAGTTCACTAAATAATGATTCTTATCGAAGCTTAACGACCAATATTCACAGAATCAGAATCAGTTTATCAAGGGAATTTTAAAGCGCCTAACTGGCTACTAAAAGCAACAGTGCCAGGATTAGAAAAATTATTATTATGCATCACTTTGTTAAAAAAGCCCCAATTCATCATACATATTTATTCAGTCAGTGGATTTATGCCGGTGGTTAGGTCGTGCATATTTATTTTCGTTTTCTGCATCTTCTCCTTTCCTTTCAATTAACAAAACATTTGACACTCCCACATAATTCATGGTAACTTGCTCTTTTCATAATTTAAACATCTTTAAAGTTTATTTTGCTTCCACCTACTCGATTATCATTAGTGTGCTGGGACTCAGAAGCAGAAAGATTATATTTGTAAATCCCACATGTTACACATTCGCTGTAGTGTACAAGTTGTAGTTGAAGAGTGGGAGATTCATTAAAAAGAAAATATATACCATGGGATGGAGTTGCACAATGAATACAAATGGAAATGTAGTCATCATCCTATTTACTTCTTTCTAGCGTTCTCCACTTTATGCGTTCAGATTATAGAATATATTAATTTGTCACAGAACGCCCACTTACCGGCATGCTGCTCGGAGTGAAGTTGCGGAGATGCAATTACGAGGATTAAAAGGAACTTAATATGAAGTTTTAATCGTATTAGAATTACTGTGTGGTTACAATTAACTACTTATGATTCTTAGTTCCGGCAGCAACCGTCATTACCCAACAGTAATGTAAAACTTCTCTTTCATGATGCATAATCTTTTTCATTTCAATATTGGGTTAACAAAAAGAGTAGGTTTGGAAGTATTAGAGTGCAATTTTTTGCATATGTTTCAAGTTTTATTTATTGAGTGCAAATCGAGAAGTGCGAAACCGTAGCTATTTATAACCCGCTGCACAAGGGAAGATCGTGTGTGTCAAATGTCGTCAGTTATAACTGGTTTGTTGATTCTAAGGAAGGGAGATACAACTTTTTGAAAAAGTATAGCTTAATCTATTATCGAGGATACTAAAAAAGCTTCGTGTGGGTAGTTTAGTATATTATTTACATGGCCACGGCTAAATTGGAAGTGGATTGACTCATTTTGTCTGCAACAAAAAAACATATGTTAATCGTTAGAGCTGTTTTTAGTCCATGCGAAAAATATACTAGACGGGCAGTATGTGCATTTTCACAGGTCTCATTCAGTCAGTATAGTCTTGTGGCATTACAACAAATATTAAGTTGTGCCGGTCTTTAAGCTGGTTATCTTTCAAGTCGTTCGTTGTGTTGTTTGTGTGGACAGTTGTACTTACTGACAATCACAGCTCTAGTGACTAAAAGTAAAAATTTACTTTAGCGTCAGGTTTGCATTCAACTTTTACGAGTTTGTGCTTTCCATATGGATTGTAGTTAAAAAACAACGGTAATCTGCATGTGTTTGTTGTCAAGCGGCTCGTAAAGGTAAACTTCTGCTTATGCTGAATTTCCTTGTGTAATATACAATATTTTCCTGGCCACGTAAATCATTGTACTACGTCCAATTTAGGAAGGATAGCCAAAATAATTTTACTAGCAAACCAATTTGTTTTTATGACACTATTACACCTAATTCACAAAAGTTCATATGTTTCAGTCGGAAAATCTATTTTAAAATGTAATATGTTAATAAGCACTAGGTTGCTTCGGTTAGGAAAGCACAAAAGCACGTAAAGGAATTACTTACTATCATTACTGATTACTGTGCACTAAATTCATACCTGATTTAAATAATTATAAAAATGATTTGTAACACTGATTTTTTTTGTTTTAGAGCTATATTTACTAACTGTGAGTGAGTGCTGTGATCATTAACACTGCAAAGGACCGATACTGCTACATCCCCGATACCACTACCAGTATTACTACAGTAACCCCGTCTTAATTCCCAATCTAATTCTAACATGTGTGATGTGCAAGCTCAACAAATGTCTTCGTCTGGTTCTACAACCGCGGGCACACCAGACAAGTCTGGGAGGACGGGAAATCCGAAAGTGGATCCGAATGACCCTCGCGTACGCAAACTAGTGTACTCCATGTACCGAAACATGTTGACTGGGTGTAACGATGAGGCCAATGGCATCATTAGTCAGAAAGATCCTTCCATTGTCAAAGAAGACTTGGGTGTTGCACCTTTGCTTGCGGCTCTTATGTAAGAATATATGTTGTGTTTTTCACCGTAAACAACATTAACATATTTCCGAGTTTCTTTTGTTTTCATCCAATAAGTGTGAGTGTTTATCCTAACACTTTTAGATAATACTTTAGTAATGTTTTCTTGGGCGCATGTTCTGTAAGGTGTTCTATTTTTGTATTTTGTCTGCCAGGTTATTGTTAGCTTAGCGTAGCGTATTAAAATTTTTACAAAGTTAATATGCTCTTGATCGGAGCTAAATAGTAGATTAATGCGGATTAATGCATGAATCATATGTATTATTAAATTCTATAGCATATGCATAAGAGTAAAATGCCATTGTAATGCATAAGAATGAGGAACATAAATGAAGTTGTCAAGGTTGAGTTTAGTCTTCGCGATAATAGCGCTCAAGCTTCTCATTGATTCTAACAGCAAAATGATCAAAGAGCTCGACGACTCGCTTTCAAGATAATGCTTGGCATTCTTTCAAACGGAGATATAAAGGTCATTACATCAGCACTTTTGTATTTCTTGTAATTTTTTATGGCTGGATTAGATAGGCTTAGGCTATGATCAAATGCCTAAGCTGCTGTCCAAAAGATGAAGTTTTGAAGGCTTCGTTTGCATGTCTTGTTGACACATGCAATTCACTGCAATATTTTTAGGTGAATCAAGTTTAATTTTTTTATTGATTTTATGCAAAATTTTAAAGAATTTTGGTTTGTTTAGATCATTTTTTGGGTAAGATAAATTCTTTTGTTTGCTTAATGATGCAGTTGTAAATTGTTTGGGAAGGGGAGCGTTTGAATAGGTAGAGTGGGATTACCAACGTCTTTCAAATAAGTCTTGACCCTGACCAACTGGTCTAAAATGTTGACAGTGATGCGGCAAAATTGTTTTGGCGTGAAGAAATAGGAATTCAATACATTAGCACTGCTCCATTTTGAATTGCCAAAAAATTATATGCATTTATGCCATTGCCATAATTATTTGTGGCAATGACACAGAACCGAACATTATATTCTTTTAATAATTTCGTTATTCACGTTATGTTGATAATGTTGAATTCTTGAAATGCATATTAATAGCATTGCAAAAACTGATAGAAAAAATCTACCAGTAATTATTTGACAGGACAGGGCACATTATCTTCATCATTAAAATTTGTTTAGAAATTGATTTTTTCCTCACATTTTGACATTTTATTACTAGGAGACAGAGTGGAAGCGAGGCCGGTGGAGATTCGCAATATGGTGACGACAGTCAAGCTTCTCCAAATACACCTTTGGGAAATCCAGAGAAAAGTTTACTAGGTACGTTAATGTGCAGTTTTATTGTTGGGTACTAATGTCATTCAATTATTCAATCCAAGCATAAATCAACTAACTAAAAGGTTAAATAATTCTTTAGGACCTCCTCCTCCCCCACCCCCGCCATCTGCTGGCTCTATTCCATCAGTTAGGCTGAACAGTGAGGTAAGTTTTCACTTCAACGTACAAATCCTGTTGTGCAAAATTTCATGTTCATTAGCAACTTTCTAAATATTATTCAGATCGGTCGTAGAGACAAAGGGCCTCCGATGGCGTTAGCCTCAGCGATGGGAAAAGACAAAAAACCCTTCACATATACACCAGGTGGGATCGACCTGAGCGAAATAAAAAGCCCCCGAATGGCCAAACGATTGCAGATGAACGCAGCTTCGGAAGGAATAACGAGTGAGCCGAAACCAATGGCTCCAGAAGGTCAAAAAGTATCCACACCTTTGACTCCCGCAGCTGCTGCAGCTATGACACCTTGTATGGCTGTTCCCGTCTTCCCTACTGGATTTCCATCTGCCCAAAGTTTACACCGGACTCCAGGAAGATCTGCTCCAGAGTTTACTCCCTCCTCTCCACAAATACAGTCCCCTCAAACGCCGCCGAGCCCCGCACCGGTCAAACCCCCTCCTGTTTCTTCTAATTCGCCACCTCCTTCCCCAATTCAAACGCAGGGAGCACCACCACCACCACCACCTCCTCTGCAAAAACAAACATCGGTGCAATATCAGCCTGTGCAATTTAATCCCAAACCATACACTGGGAATGTCAATGCTCCGAATAGCTCTTGTTTCGGTACAAACGTTTCAGCTCCTGGAAATCAGCCTGTTACTTACCTAGTAAACAAGGTGACAACAAATGGCTCAGCATTGGGAAATAGCATGTACACACCGGCGCCACCTCAACCGCAACAGCATGTTGAGCAAAACGTAGTATATCCTGAAAGTCAAAGTAGTAGTAATGGAAGCATGACCAGACCCACGACACAACAGCCTACGAAAGTTCAGGCACGTAGCCAGAATTTGGAATCCATTTATATCCCACCGATTGAGCACAAGCTCAATGGTAATAGTGGATATGATGATAAAAATGTGGAGAAAAAGGTGGATAATAATGCAAGTAGTAGTAGTTTGGCTAGCAGTCGAAGCAATGCAACTATTGTCATACCTACTCCTCCGTCGTCGAATGCTACGAGAAGTCCATGGCAAGGCGCTGGCTCGACATCTAGTGGAGGTGGATCCGCTTCACCAATGACACCACAACTGAATAAGGCACCGATCCCTTGGATGAATTCCTCCAATCGAGGGCAACCAAACACTCCGCCCTATGTTACTACGCCAGAGGGAAGCAGTGGAAATACGCCATGGGGAAATTCTCCTATTGCACGGACGATACCAATAGCTATGGACAAAGGAAATGTTGAAGCAGTGCAGCCTCAACACAGTCGTACGAGATCTGTTCCCATTCAAATGCCGAGAGATGGTAATAATGAAATGACTGCTGGTGGTCCCAACATGCCTATAGATGGAGCTAGATCCATTCCTATTCAAGTAAGTCTTGGCGTTTGTTGAGGGGGTTTATGCGGATAAAACGATGAATGTACAATTATTGTTTTCGCTGATTTGAATGAATTTAGATTGAGAGACAACAAGGAGCTGGAAAACCACCAGGGCCACCAGGATTTATGACCAAAAGAGTTGTTGCACCTGCTTATAATAATCCAATGGGCTTGTACTCCAATCAGAATGCAATGGATGCTTTCGATCGTCAGGCAGGGGAATTAACTGGTGGAATGGATCAGTAAATAAGAATTGAAAAGATTTGCAATACAATTTTTTATAACTTTATGACTAATTTAAAATTGATTTTAAAAACTAGACTTCAAGCTTCTGATGAGCCTCCAATTCGAGATCCTATGCAGTCCAAAGCAATACGTGTTATTCAGAAGGTTGCAGAAAAAGGTATTCATAAGTGGAACTTTTTTCTGCTAAAGCAAATGAGCATGTTTTTCTCCAAAATCTTTAACAATTTAGATGCATCCAACTAATTAAACAGCAATAATACTTGCGTTATTTGTTCAGATTTTTTCACTTGTTACTAATAACACTTTTTAAGTCAAGCAATTCTATTACTTGTCTGCTGCCATTTCAATTCCTTCCCTTCTCTGTCTACATACTTTTGAACTTTTAAATCTGCCATTTATCTCTTTTATTTTCCATTGGAGATTTAAATTAATTTTATCGTTTCACACTATTTTATTAGTGTTCCAACTCGTCTCCAAATTAACACTTTCGTTTCCGAAAACACCTATACCTGTATGTGTTGCCTTTTCCTCTTCCATTCAATCCAAAGTGTTCAGAAATGGCAAATTAAATAGAACTTTCATCGTTATTTAAGAGCTTCGACGTCACGAAGAAAGATTTGGACTGGCAGCAAGACGGGGAATGAGTGAGGCTCAGCAGTTTAGATTCTCAGGTGAATTAATAGCGTTTGCTTTAGGAAACAAATATAATTAATGTTAAAAGCAATGTAATGCAATAGAGGGAGATTGATTGATTATCAATTCAATCTGTTCAGGAAACTAAATTTTTGTGCCTTCATTATTATTGCCGCATATCTAATCAAACATAATATCTCAATATTCAACATAAAATAACAGTGTGTCTGGACTCCTAATAATTATTTACTCTTTAACTACAGAAGATGCACCCGAGGCCCATCAATACAGTGGAAATTCTTCACCCAAACCTTACGCACAAGCACCGTCATTTCCCCAAAGAATCCCTATTCAAATACAGCAGCAGCAACAAACCTCCGGAAATCCTCCCATGATGAAATCCGGACCTTATACTATCCCAATAAGAATGAGCTCTCAATCTCCTGCGCCCGGAGGATCAAAGCCGCAGCAGCAAAAACCCATCTCTAAAGTTCATCAAATCAAAGTTGACTATGATGGTGGCAACAATCAGAACAGAATGGGTTCGTCTGAACAAACCTCCATGGCTTCTCAAGGAGAGATGAAATATATGGGTGGTAATATCCCATCAAGATCCTTCAAAATTTTGCAAGCCATGACAGTAGGAGATACAGAAGCCGATGGTAAGAACTATTGCCATTTGCTTACTTATTTCCTGTCCAGTTTTTTGAACATTTGGATATTTAAGATTTGTAGCCCGTTCTGCTAGCATCTTTTTCTACCTTTCTCAAATAACGATCTACAGTCTCTTGTAAATGTTGTTTCTCTTTTCTACTTTTCCTTTCTATGCCCACTTTCTGCGAATTATTACTACAGTGTAGCCGCTCCAAAAAAAAACTATTCCATCATGATCGTTTTAACTGAGCAATGCACCAATACAAAAACATTATTTTCTCACATTTTTCTGTACATTTAGCATAGGGAATTTGTTTTTGCTGAGATCGTTCGTAATCAGTGCAGTCATTTGTACAAAAGCTTTGGGCTGAAGGGTTAGTAAGGTAGCTAATAGCTATGTAGTACTGCGCGTTATTAACGAAAGCTTATATATTTTTCTGCCAGTTTCGCAATCTGAAGGTTACCCTGATGAAGAAGCAGAAAGATCTTATAATTCTACTCCTCCTTGCCCTAATACCGGTCGTTCCTTTCATTGCCCTAATACCGGGCGTTGCTCTCCTTGCCCTAATACCGGGCGTTCCTCTCCTTACCCTGAAAACATGGATCCTTATGCTTACATGTCATGGTATTACTGGTGGTACTATAATAATTACGCAGCTTCATGTTACTGGCCCAATAGTTACGGTTATGAGTATCCTCCGACCCCACCCCCAATTCCTCCTCCGCCTCCCCCCATGGGGGACTGGGGTGAAAATGGTTGCAATTTTTACCCTCCCCCGTCACCTGATATTTTTAGTCATGCTTACCAGAGACCTTTTACACCGGGTCCCCGTTCCCGACCTAGTTCTCGGTTGGCAGTACCTGAAAATGGAATGAGGAGTCAGTCATTAGTTGAGAATGAAGTACCTAAGATAAATATACAGACAAACGCAGGCAGAGTAAATAGGGCTCATTCTTATGATGACTCAGGAGATAGGTCTCATAAAATAAAATGTGATGATGATGCAACATCCATTTCAAACACAACTTTTGTAAATGAAGGGAGTCATAATGATAACTTTTACTGTAGCCCTCGTGCACAAAATGAGTTACAAAATGATAGTAATGCAGTAGAGAACGGAAACAAGTTTGATGCGATGCGTGAGGATGATACTGATTTTGACATGGAAGACTGGACTGAGACTATAGCTAGTACTAGGCATGAAGAGGAACAGAGTGTGATAGAAAGTGAGACTGGGATGAATGAGGGACAGGGTAGTGCGGATTTTACTACGGAACAACAAATGGAGGAATCTAATAAAGAAGAAAACGGAGATCGAATTGAGGATGAAGAGGAGTCTTCTGCTACATCCACAATTACACTTACTCTTACAAATGGCACTTGCAGTTTGGTTGGTGTGGTAGAAGAGCCTGAAACACCTTCGTCAGAAGACTCTGATACGTTTGTGGAAGACTTTCACAGTCACAATAATATTAGTATTGAAGAGTATTTTTCAGAATCTCTTGATGCATGTAAAGGAGAAAATGGGAAGAATAAATTGAGCACCATTGATGAAATGACGGAACGATCCCGTTCTAGATTGTCCTCTTTGCCAGATGATTCTGTAACTTTAGTTAGTGAGCATTTGGAAGAATTGGACGAAGAGAAAGATAATGAAGAAGAGGAGGAAAGTGATGAAGAGAAGGAAAGTGCTGATGAAGAGGAGGAAAGTTCTGATGAAGAGGAGGATGCGGAATCTATCTCGGAAACAGAGCCCTCATCTAGTGTTAGCGTAATTGAAAACAAGTCGGAACAACAGATAGGAGAATCCCAACACGACGGCACAAATGAGGATGAAATGAGTAGTAGTAGCAGTGAAAGCAGCAGCAGTGATGAAGATGAAGATAATGAAAATGCAGCTGTAACTGTACGCTTGCCATTGCGACTATCGTTTGGAAAAACTAAAAGTTCCAAGGATATTACAACATTGCTCGTGGGGACCAGTGAGATGAAAGAGGAGCCCTTGGAAGAAACTCGATCACATGGTTACTCCAACCAATCAAAGCATTCATTACAAAAGCAAATTAATTTTGAAGTCTCCGAGACAAATGAGGGAGTCACAGATGAAGAGAGTGATGAGCCTGTGGTTTCATTCACCATTTCATTATCCCGACAGAATTCTAAAAACGAGGAAGAGAAATCTCCCAAACCGGAGGTGGAAGAAGTAGTAGACTTTTGGAGCCTCATTAATGAAGATAAAGATACAACTAACAAAAAAGAAGAAAGTGAACTGTCTTTACTACATGTGGAATCTAAAAACAAAAAAATAATGAGTTCCAGGTCCCGTGAGTTTACATCAATTGATGACCTCTGGGCCGATAAGGAAGACATGGATGCCGTTGTTCAAGAATTTCAAACAACGTGTAACTACAAAATGGATTCTACTAATACTGCTCGACATGAAGACTACAACTTTTGGGAGAAACGAAGCAATTCCGTGGAACTAGACCTAAATGACAAAAGCAGACTGAGCAGTGGATTTGAAATCAGTGAGAATTATGAGTCAGACTCAGGATGTAATATCCGAGGCAAAGTTGGATACTTGAGGAAAAAGAAGAGGAGTGCACATTTACGGAAACGGCATTCCGTCTGTTCGGGAACCAATGCGCTCCCTCCTTTGCCCCAATTTAAGAGGTCCAGCATAGTGACGGACCATGATGATGAGGAAACACTTGCACATTATCCAACTCCTGTGCCGTTTCCCCACAGCAGTAACAATAATAACGGAGAGCCTAAAACTTGTGTTGCTACTACTACTACGACTTCATTCACTTTTGCAACATCCGGCTGCGAAGGAAATGAGGTCGAGAGCTCTCAAACTACTCTGACAACAGCAGGAATTGATGAGCAGAGTAGACAATTTGGTTCAACAACGAGTGAAAGTCCCAGCTATAATAGTGAGGGAAATAACAACTCTGCGAACGTAACGTCCTACAAGTTTCAAGTTATTAACTTACCTGGAGAGGAAACCGCTCTGCCTACGTTCAATGTGGATGAAACAATCAATAGCACGAGTAGTACTAAAGATGAAATTACCACTCAGCACCAGGTTTCAAACAGTACTACTACTGCTGCTGTAGAAGAAGGGTCAGATGAGTCTTCCAAAGATAGTAGCAATGCTAGCACAACCGTTGGACAGGACCATGAAGATGAAAGTAAAAAGAATTGTGAAGAGAGAAGAGAAGCGAGGCATGTGGAAATACAAGCGCTCCCAGAGAAAATTAAATTGGCAGGAAATGAGCAGGAGGAAACGTGTACTTGCAAAGAACGGATGAGTCGGGCGGAAAACTTGTTGTGGAGAATTGAGCGTTTCTTGCATGAAAGTTTAAGCCTTGGGAGTGAAGATGATTCGGGAGTTATGACAGACATAAGTCGTCAAATCTCTGATGTGGACACAGATGCAGATGACACCACTGAATTTCTCCTGAGTACGGCTGCAGCGGCTGCCGCAGTTCACAAAAGATATGCTCCTACGGTAGCTAAGGAAATTCGGCCTGAGATTTCTTCAAATGCTCCCCCGAAAAACAGTAATGGTGCTAATAGTTGCAGTGATACTACTACTAGTAATAATGTTGTCATTAGGAGAAGACCACAGTCTGATATTTTCGTGGAAACGGTGGTAAAAGCAGAAATGATGAACATGGCTAGCAGCATTGATGTGGAAACTGTGACCGAAGGTGATGTGAAAATGAGAAATACATCAGCTGAAAGGAAAGCACTTCGATATCAAAGAGCCAAAACCCATTCAAGACTATTTCAGCTGCTTCAGACAGAAAAAACTGGACAAGATGAGGAGGACATTATTAGTGACATTGTACTAGTAGAGCAAAAGGAATACCCGGGAAATGCCACAGTCAATAATAATACAGCCGAGTCAGAGATAAATTGCACTGCTAGCAGTGATCAGCAAATAATGAGGAGTCGATTGACGCCGTTGCCAATTAAAAATGTTTTACAATCTTCAACTTCTTGTGACAGCACATCAAGTCCTTCAGGATCGTCAGGGGTACTCAGTCCTACTTCTCCAGTCACCCGGGATCGACTTTTGGCTGACATTATCAACGAGTTTCATATGAGGCATCAGAGTCAACAGAACACTTTGTCGGTTCGAAGGCGGGCAAAGAAAAACTTCCCATCCAAGATTTTCAAACTACTTCAGAATGAATTTGGGGAAGAGTTCTATCAGACTTTTGACTGTGCGGGGAATGAACTGTTTGCAAATACCATTGGGAGCACTACCAGATGTAGTAGTAGTAGCAATGGCGATGCGGGCGACTCAGCCAAAGAATGTGTCATTCATAAGAGTGAAAGTTTGGAACGGATGGAACAGGAGAGTGAGAAGCAGCAACAAGCAGCATCGGGTGCAGACTATTTTAGTCGCACAACGCCCTCCCCGAATATTGAGAAGATTATGGGAGAACAACGGAAATGTGATGCAGATTCTAGGAAAGTGGGCACCACTGACACGGAATGGATGCATGTACCTATTAGGTTGAGGAAGAAAGCGGTTTTGGGACGCGATCCTAGGATCCCCAAGGCCATGGTCCCTTGATCAAGTTTGGGACTTGGTTTATAGTTATAGTTAGATAAGGACTATAGGAAATCTTTACTCGTGATGGTTGGTTTGGAAAAGTAAGTTAGAGAGAGGTATAGTTAGGAAACCATCATCATCATTGAACTGTAATTTCATACTGCCATGTGAAACTTGCCACTGCATTTACCATTCAGGTCATTTTTTTCAGATTGGATGTTAGGAGGATTGTAAATGGCATGAAAGTAATTATTATGTTGTATAGTTATAGTTAGACGGGCTGGTCCTGATTCATACTTTACTACGATTAATTTCATCTTGTCCAATATGAGCACGTCATTGTGATGAATGTTGTTGTTACGTTTTTGATTGTTATTTATAGCATTTGTGAGGGTGGAAAATAAATAAGTAATTCCCATTTCCTTCTTTATATCTCATCCTTATCTTCCCTTCTTTCCCCTACAAAAAAAAGTTGGTACAAGCAAAAACAAATTCGTAGAAAACAAGGAATCTATGCTCAGCAGTCTTTTGAAGCAGGTATCTCATCTCATCTCTGTGTTGTATAAACTTTACTTTTCTCACCCTTCGATTGCAAAAATAACTTATTGGCAGGCGTCTGTTTTCGTGAAGCATGAGAACTTACATATTGTTGCAGAAGCTCTACAGCAGCAATTTTGTTTGTCAATTTTTTGTTGGCTATTTTTTTTGCTTTATTTTATGTTATTAGCCTTGTGAGCAATGATTTTTTTGGGTCTCACCAGCACACGGACTATATTGGTTTTTTTTTTGTGTTTTGTCTACATATGAGTAGATTATACATTTATCCCTTTAGTTAGTCGTATGCGTTGTACACTGTTGACTTTTTGTGTGTACAATTGACCTCAAAAGAATCTACTTAGATTTAGGTTGTAGGAAACTTTTAGTTAGTTAGGATCTGTGAATTTAGCATGCTCGTTTTTACGAAGGCAGTGAGTCAGAAGTTGAAGATTTTTTCGTCTATTTGTATGCCATATTGGACTATAGTTGAGTAGTTTACGGATAGATAGCGCACGTATTGCATAAAATTTGTACCCCTGTAAGAACTTTCCTTCTCATTTCAAATCCCCGTCACTAAATCTTGAGAAGTGAATTAAGTTAGTAATGGAAGAACTTTTAAAGAATTCCTATACACGCATTGTACTTTCTAATTTTGCCACTTGCCTGTGATCACACTATATGGTTCTAAGATTATCAAGTGTGAGCGAGCAGTTGGGTATGATGGAAGAGTAATTAATTGAATGAGAGTTGTTTCGAGTTTGTTTTTTGGGATTGTTCTGACCTTGCCTGAGAAAGGTTTCAGTTAGAAGCAAATAATAAAATAATAATAACGATACCTTCACTCTCAGAAATCACTTTCAGTTTATATGCCACAGATGAGATGAGATGAAGCCCAAAATTCATTGCTATACTTGACTCTAGCAAATAAAAAAGTGTTTCTCATTAATAAGTGTTCCGAGATTCTACTCAATCTTGTTTTTGTTTTCTGCTGGGAATTATTTCTCTCTCACTCTATATTTTTTCTTCCTCATCATTTCACTTATAGACCTCTATAGATAAAATGAAAAAATCCCACTCTGACTTTCTGCCTTCTTTATCTGCGGTAGTTGTATTTTGGTTTGCAACTTCTTGTGTGTATATATTTACTTTTGTCAGATTTTTTTTTGCTTTCATTTTTCACCAAGTGGCATAAGTAGCCTATGTGACACGCTTCTTGCAACTATGCTATTATGGGTCTATGGGTGTGTTGGTGCGCATTTTGATCAAGGACTCGCACTTATCCTTGTAGAAATTATATTTACCAAATTCACTTACCACTTCAACTTTATGTGTGTCGAATTCAATAACCATGTCGCCCATGGAAATATTAAGTGCAGGCAGAAGCATTATTATCCCGAGAACTTTTGCTCCAAATTGGTACAGATTCAAGGGGGTTCTATTTCTAGTCTTGCTCAACAACTGTAGTCCTTGGAAATGGGCATAACTGTACTACCGTAAGTAAGTAAGTAAAAAGTGTTGACAGTATCCATGAAAAGCACTTTCCTAAGGAATTGCATTATAGTTAGCAGTGCGTAGGAGGTTCTCTACTCTACTTTTTGCCCATTTCTATGATCAGGAGGAAACCATTACCTAATGCGGTTTCCCTGTACCAATTCTAGTGAATTTGACTCTTTGTATTCAGAATTGAAGAAAATGTGAATGCTCGTGCAAATGCAAGCCTTTTTTGATTCTCTTCCATTTATGTATACGTTTTTATCAGGATGTGAGAGTGATATTTTTTTAGTTAGTGAATCCATTGCGAGCTTATTTTTATCTACTGTCTGTCACCCACAAGTAATGGATGTTGGCTGCTTTTCGTGGCTAAAAGGAAGTTTGGGAAATTTATCAACGTGACTGAAACCATGTCTCAAAGTAACAGTGTGGTGGGTTGTAAAAGTTTGAATTTGGCTTTTCTGCTCACTTTCAGAGGAAAAAGCATTATTTCAGTAGACACATGATAGATGCAATAGAAGCCATAGTGAGTGAACAATGGTTTCCTCCCTTTTCACACATGTCATTATGGGCAGCAGTGAGAAGAAGAAAAAAAACTCTTTTTCTTCACTTGTCCCTATTGATTACTATTACTCGGGCTCAACCAAATATATACAGCAGAAAGGATGAGCACCCATGGTCAGTCTTTGTTAGTAGAATCTATGGTCATATTATTTTAGTGAAGTGGTTCTTGTAAAAAGGTTTATAAATCTCGTCACGTCCCCTGCTTTATGTGGGTACAGATGATCCAGGATTTGCCCCTTGTTAACATAACAGAGGATAGGAAAAAAGGATTTGAGTGTGAGTGCAAAAGTTTATTTCCAGCATGAAAATGTACATCTTTAGTATTTTTATGTACCCTCTTGGAGTGATAAATCAAACCAGGAGGTTTTCATCTATTCTCATCCTGCGTTATTATTTCTGTATGTACAATTTTCCACTTCACATCTCATCAAATTCCTGTTGTTTCTGCTTAACACTGTTGATGGTTTCATTTATGGAATCCCATTTGTAACTTTTTACTACTGTACTACGTGCCTTGTATGGATTGGAATAGAAAACTATTATAGCGTATACACGCCAGAAATCATTCCTTAGCAGTTTTGTGTTAATTTTACTACAGTATAGTTAGTTAAACATGAATATAACGCACTTTCCATATTAGGTATGGCCTTTGCTCACGGAATTAATCTCACATGCTGTAACTAACTAACATGGTCTTTGTCAAGAAGTGACATTACTGCAATTTATTATGGCCAGTATCTAATCTTTAGTGTATAACTTTTCTTCCCTTTTGTAATGATTTACACATTGCCAGTCTTAAAATGCACTGGCTCCAAATGATCATTTTTATCTCCCTCCCCCGTTTACAGCTTGCCGTTAAATCTATGATTTAAAACTGGGAAAATGTTGACAAAAAACTTTGTAGACAAAAAAAAAGGGTCGCCTGCACTTACTCGCAACGATTGTTTTTTGACTCGAGATTGGTATATTCTCGTAGTAGACAGCTAATGGGGAAATAATCATAGATTTCATGGAGAAAATCACTTGCATTAAAGCTCAACGAGTCTAGTCATGGTGAACCTTTTTCTCACATTAAAGGGCAAATTGAGGTTCTCGACTTAAGAAAATAGACCCAAATGTTGGTCCAGTGGTTCGTTTTGTTACAAACTATTGGTAACTAACAAACTAACTTTAAGTATAGATGAAGAGAAACATGAGCTAATAATGAAACTTGGGCTGCCCATGAGGCCATAAATTTAGCTCCTAGTAGCAAACTACATAACCCTGTGCTAAGTTGGCTTTGAGCCCAACATTTTGTATAGTGGATACAAGGAGCCTTTGTCCTTCTCACAAGTCCTACACGTTCCATTGGACTCGATAGTTTTTTTTTGTTGAGGTGTAAAGCTTACCCACCGAGTCAACAACATGATGTTTTTTATTGAGCACAAAACACGCATTATTTACAAGTTTTGTGTAACATTATTACCAAAACTTTTATATTAGGACTCTTCTGGAGTTGTTGGGCTATAGAGGTGTCAACTGGAAAGCTTGGGAACAAATTATGGCATGAATATTGTGTGCCAGGAAAAGCAGTTTCTTTCACTTGGTGTCAGTTATATAGCCATTGCTGTGGAATAGTAATGTTCCTAGCCCTGTGGATCCACCCAGCATGGATCTTCATGTGTGCACCAAGTTGTGTGGACATTATTTGCTATATTTAGGTTGGGCAAAAGTATCTGGCATTTTATCCTTGTTTTAGTTAAAACTAAAAGCTCGGAGAGTATAAACAAGATAACATATGAAATATGGGTTGGTTGGTAGCATTTATTTGGGTATAGCAGTGGCAACCATATGGAGGAATTTTATGTTTCGTAAACAAGTTTTTTCGATGAAATATCTTGATATCATTAGTGATATGATACAAGTATTGGGGATAATATACGCGAATTTGATTAAAAAACATGGGGTGACTATTTTTCAAACCTGAAGGTTGTTTAGTTCATGCATTTTTGCTTTGCTTGAGTGAATTTCTTGGTGTTTATCCTTGTATAGTTGATTCTTAGACTAGCTAACTAACTGACTGGCTTGTTTGGTGTAATCCTATCCATTGAATGCTTTTAATGGAGAAATTCTAAAGATGTTTTTTAATCTATTCTACAGAGTCCCAAGGAATATCTGACATGTGAATGGAGTAAGACGAAGAAAAGTATTGTGAAGGAAAAATATCTGTATTTGTCGAGTTATTTAGCGTTTGAAAATTTGGATAATTAATCGCACTTGTGTAAGTCAGGTTTGTTCAACAAACTAATAATGGTTATTGATGATTTTACTCAAATAATGCTCATGTGTGTACGGTATACACAAAAATTGAGTTGAGGATTTTCATACTTGTATTGATTAGAATAATTTAATTGTGTTGATATATTTACTTCATGGTAGTAGTGTGTTTGTGCATTTGACATGCATGAAATTAAATTCTAGTTTGTGTGCTAATAAGAAAATAGTCGTCTGGTTCTTTTATGCAGTCGTAGAGCTTTTTATCTAGGTGGGGAATATTCACGACGAAGGGATTTTAATATTGCGTACTATTATATCGCACTGTTCAACTAAAATGGCTAAAAGCGGAACGAATGACTTTTTGAGCGATGCATGCATTTAGACTTGAACATGATTAGAGATGCGGTGAATGTGTGTTAAACTTATTGTAAAAATGAACTGTGTACTTCATTCTGTATGAGGAAACCCATATTGTGTAAAAAATAGAGCTAGTTCAAGTATTCATTTAAGAGAGTTGTACATTATTTAAGATTTGTTTGTCAACAGAAATGCAATATTCAAGTCATTAAGTCGTATAAGAAGTAAGTTTAATCACTTAATTTCTGTGTATCGACTTCCTTCTAATGTTTGCAATGTTGTCTTCTTATCACTGTACTTAAAGTTGTGAGAAATAAATATATACACAGTGTCCAAAGATAGTAAATTTTTTATTCATACAAAAGTTTACTAGTCCATAGATTACAAAAGGCTTGTCTATACTTGTAGTCTCAAGACAAAACTGGAAGGCATCAACATATTATTATGGCAAGGTCTATCAATTGTAATATTACCTTTAGCTCTCAAACTTTGAAGACTGAATTCAGTGATCAAGTTACAATGATTCACTTGAATTGATATCAGCTCCTTGCAATATTCAGACAACATCCTGAAAAAAGAAATTCAAGCAATTTTTCCCGTCTTTTGGAGTCCTTATAGCTTCTTCAATTTAAACTTTATTATTTGTGTACTTGATCCCATTGTCGGTTACAGATGAACAGGCTCGAATATCCAAATGACGCAAATTTCTGCAGCTTTTGGCAATACTATTCATTGTGGAATCATCCACCGACTGGATGTAGGCTAGATGCAGTCTTGTCAGCCTAAAATCCCATTTAATCCACAAACTTTCAATATATAAATACTGCACATGCACATTGAAACCCACAGTTTGCAGGAAAAATCATTCCGATTGTCAAAAGAACAAATTGTGGGTTCAAAGTCGTTGATCAAAGTAATGAAAGCTTTCATTCACACAATCTCTACTCTATCAATATTAGAGTTCAAAGTTCAGCAAAGATACCAGAGGCATAGTATGGTGAACTATTTGCCGTGCTGAGTCTTTACAAAGAAAATGTATCTGCCGACAGCAATTTTTAGAATAAAGTGAAGGATGAGCCGTAAGTTGTGTAAATTTTGATGGATCGTGGTATTACACTTACCGAAAATAGGTGCGCACCAAAGCTCCTAACATTTGGTTACTCAACTGAGAACAAGATGATAGATCAATCACCATAATGTTCCTTTGATGAGCCATTATGGTTTCAAGTGCCCCTCGAGATACCCATTTGCAACCATGGAGAATAAGGGTATCTAGTTTCTAGAATTAGAGCATTAAAAATTCTTCAACTTTTGAACATCACAAATCACAAGCCACAAGTGATTTACGAATCGATCCATCATGCTCGCTAGACTTTATTTTTAAAGTGTCCAATTAAGTGACTGACTGAGTGCATGAGATTCCCATTTTATGGAATCTATACTCTCTACACCAGTCAGTAACATTTTAAGATCATTTAAATCAGACTTTAATACTGATTCAGAATAAATTCCTCAGTCAGCGTCTTCATTAACTAATATAGACAGATGTATTTAAAACATGTTATATCATGGTCATTGACTTCAACTTACTAACTCGCTTCCAAGGATAAACATGTCTGTCTCTCTGAAACTATGAATACATTTGAAACGCTGCAGAATGAAATAAAAAAAACATCCCAGAATCTATGAATGTGAATCACAGGATGTGTGTTTGAATTTAAATTGTAAAAAAGTGTATTGTCAACAACAAGAAGGGCAAAAAATATGCCAAAAACAGCATTTTATTTTCCCTATTTTTCTCCGCTTTATAAAACACATTCACCCTAAAGCCATATCAAGGTTACAGCTACACTCCATTGACTCTACACAATCAAAGAGCAGTAGTCAGATTCTGTTCTAACTACTAAACTATTCAATTCAAAGGCTAATACACTGTATATATTTAAACACTTTTGACTTATTTTTGGAACTAAACTAACCAATAAGTCTGTAAAAAACGTTAATAAATGTATATTTTAACCACTTGGTTTGTCCAGACTGACTATACTCGCATTTAGCCCTTCGTTTATCCATTATATTATGCCATAGTGGTTTGTTTCTGGACAGTCATCCCATGATTTAGCTTTTGCTTGCCAACCATAACTAAGAAAACAAATGATCTACTGTTCATCTATAAACCAATACAGTATCTATGACACGGAACGTCAATCAAAGTATAAGACCAGAAGTCATGTACATGTCACACCCTACTCCTGCAGAAGATAAATGATGACATGTCACCAAAACTAAATAAATGCATAGGAGACAACACACTGACTCTCATATGTTGTAGTTGTAACTAACTATATACGTAGACTCTAACTCCTTTAAAGCCAAAAATATTTCACGTTTCACGGCTCCCAAATAATATCTGCTTCTATGTATGTCCCATCAATGCATGCATCGATTGCACACAAAGCATCGTTAATCATTCAGACAGCCATCGTCACCATGATATATTTCCTTGTCCGTTTGTTTAGCATATTGGGTAAAAATTCTTGTGGTGACGGTGACACTAACGATTGTGTATGGAGATGAGACTTGTAATGTGTTAGTTTCATTTTCCACCATGGGTGATAATGCTTTAATGGTTTGTGCATTGAAAATCTAATGCCTGTGTGATCATGATATTAGTTAGTCCATGTGGGAAGCCATTAATTTTATGTGGTCATAAAGATATAGATTTATTGTTAGTTGCAGAAGGAGTGTAATAATAAAGATATGGGATAATGTCACCTTGCAATGGACCGAGAGGGCTAGAAGACATGTCCCATCTAATGTGATGCATTCTTTGAGATCGATCAGAGTGAGATTATGATTCCGTTTGAATAGGGATGTGAGCATTTGGTCTGTTACCCAGACACAGTCACGGAGTATGAGTTGCTTCAGTTTTTCACATGGTCTTGTCAAAATCTGCAAGATCGTTAAAATAGCATTAGGTAAGCGTATGATGTTCCACAAAGGCGTTAAAAAACGTCATTTGGCATAAAAGTTGTTAGTTAAGCTAGAATCAGTCACAGTTGTGGAATCAATATGGTCGTGGGTTTACGAAAATGAAGTAAATCAGCCAAGGGTATTTAGTTTCCATATTGGTTATCTCCAGGCAGGGTCACTATACTATAAAATCATGTTGTTGACAGAAATGACTTTAAAATTTTCCATCAACTGTTGACCATTAGTCAAACACAACTAATGGACGAAACCAAATACATGATAAAAGGAAAAAAATGTTTACTTAACAAAACGGTGATGAAAAAAATGTGACAGTGATTGGGTAACTCAGAAGCATGATTGTATTGCAAACTTATATAACTAACTACCACACTATGTATATGTAATGTGGAAGATGACTTTTTGTAAGTTTTTTTCAGTTATGCATGCTTAGGTTGTAGAAATTCGAGTACGACAATACTTTGTGATCTCTGTATGTTTAATAATACAAACACTTATTTTTAACAAGCTACATCATTCTTGAAAAGGGCATTGGATTCTTTTCATACACGAAACTAACTAAACATCTTTCGCTTCCCTGCTTTTCGGTAAACAAATTGAGCCAATAAGAAAACTATAGCTGATTGTGTGAAAAAGTTGCCTGTTATTAGTTAGTTAGCAAGAATGGAGATCTTTACGGCCACATAAGATGTCGGTAGGAGGTTGAATCCGTGACAATAAAGCAGTTGGACCGACTCAGCAGTATATATTATCATTATTATGATTATTATTTGCTTTCTCTTCAAATTCTCCAGAAATCATTTGCAGACTGTCTGATATCTGATGCTATAAATTGTCAAAGTGGGACTCCAGAGAGTTTTGCCCCAGTTAAACTTTTAGTCGACTCAAATATCAAAGTTTAAAGGTTTGGAATTGAAAGCGACATAATTATAATTAGCCCTAGTTTAATTCAACTTGCCATGAAACAAATGTTTGCCTTTTGTCTCCCAAAGTTTCTAAGTTGCAGACATTTAATTATAGAAAGTCAATGACGGCAGCAAATAATGAAAAGTAAACATGCGCAACAAGAATCTAATATGTTAGCAAATTAAATTTGAAATTTCAATGAGTACACATTTTTCCAGAACTGGAGCTATAGAAAGGAAGAGCTAATAAAAAATATTAGAAAAATTCTGTCGCTTTCAGCTCAAAAACAAAGAAAAATCTTCGTTTTGAAAAATACTGGAGCCTCAAAAGTTTTTGTTCATTCTCTGATCAAGCATAAATTGAATAGAGTTGAAGGAAATATCCGGTTGAAAAATAACATGTTTCATAGCAAACTAGCCAATATCTCTAGAAGGCACTTGATTTGCCCGTGGCTCTTACAAAGTATAAGTAAACAACTCAAATTTTATAACTGCGCTTTCACTCTTCCCACAAACTTCTTTTTTAGCCTCATTTTTCTGAGAATAAATACTTCATGCAAATATAAACCCACACTATTTATACAGTTTGTACAAGTTGCTTTAAATGGGACGTAAAAACTGGCAGCTATCGCAAAAAGGAATCACTTTTTTATTCATTTTTATGCATTGGAAAAAAGACTACGGGTTCGTCTTTTCATTGCACATCTCGTCACCACAAAGTCTCATGAATGAATGCATGTTTTGTGAACCATACAACCAGTTTACCAATTCAACTTTCAACAGCATATTACCATATTTTTATACTGGGTCCGAAATAGTAGTTATATTTCGCAACATTTGTTCCCTTCCTTCCTGACTGCCAACTCGAATTTTTACAAAGCTGTTGAACCCTTTAGGAGCTTTGCTTACCTAACCAACTTCATAGCATTAGCATCCCGTTTTAGCGGTGAACAAAGCACTTTTTGTTGTCCACATTTTTCACTGCCAAAGGTTCGTTTCACAATACAAGGGTTCCTTGCCAAATAAATACAAATGCTCTTTCAAACATTCAAAGTGAAACAAATGTCAGCTTTTGTGTGCATACGGGATATACGCAAATAGCCAACTAACTAACTTTATACACTAGAACATTCTTTCTTTCTTTTAATTAAAAACTAGTGTCGGCCTATCCCTACCCTAACTGGTTAGCATAGGTCTTTTTTATTTCTCAGCATGAAACTATATGATGAGAGAGCGTTGGTTTTAACTTTTTAAAGTGGACTCGTCTCTCTCCCCTTCCAGAGAGAGTGAGTTTTTGTATTCTTATCTGTTTCGTAGGGAAGGTTAGGGTAGATTGATTGATGTTGATAGCCATGACTGTTTCTTCCTTTTTTGAGCCCTGTGCATTCTAGTCGACACGAACTCTAGTGTGTATATATCCTCCCCTCCTCTGTTAGTTACTATGTGCATATGAGTGAGCAAGGAAACCTAACCGTAGTCGTTAAATTTAATGTCCTTAGCCTTGAATAAAACTCACAAAACTGTGTATACAATAGCCTACACAAGTTTTTTGTAACGTCCAGAAAGATTGAATCTGATATGGAGAAAAGTTGTTTCGGAAAATTAAGTTACTTTGTTGCAAGCTGAAGGACTGACTACACACAATAGTATTTTTTTCTGAAAAACAAACCAAGCATGCCCAATCTTTTAAATTGACGACTATGGCTTTGAGAGTTAATATTAATCTTGACTACTCATCAAAGCACGGAGACAGCTTTTGTACTTGTACTATGTGTGTGCATACTTAGTTTCTTTCTTGTTATCAACTTTTTCCGCTGACACTGCACAAAACTGAAAACTAACTAACTGACGAGGGATAATGTATTTGCAGTACTTGTGAAATGATGCTGTGACACCAACACACACACACGCACATGCATGCATGCATGTGAGGAAATCAAAGGGAGAGCATGAACAAGACAGTTAGTGTTTGTTCCCAGATTTATGGGAATTGCACATTAGGGTAGGTCATGTAAAAGTCCTTTTAAACCCATCCCTCTCGCATGCTATGTAATAAAGTGATCCTTTCAGCCAGGAAGGAAAAAAATCCCGGGGGGAAACATGATTCGCAATACTGTGGATGCAAAAAAAACGCTCACTGAGATTCTGGAAGGAAATTTTATGACGTTTAGTTAGTTAATAAGTAACTTGAGTCTTTTTCCTTCCTACGCGTAAGAGCATTGGGAAGTTGAAACTTAATGAGCAAAACATGATGATCATTTGGTTGAGGATTAAACTTTTTTGATAAGGAGCTTATTCACCAAGCTCTTTTCATCAACTGGATTATGTTCCATATACATTCAGTGAGTTGGTAAGTAGGATTTTACTTTATATTTCATTTACGTCTAGTTGGAGCGTTAGTAACTAACTAACTAACTAACTAAGGAGACATTAAAAGCTATTGCAATTTCCCCATGTCACTCGGTTTTTTTAAAGCAGGACAAAAGAGATGAAAATCCGTTCTTGAATAGGATTATACAACTACTGCAAAAGCCACTTGATATTCTTGTTAGATGTGATGTAAAGTACTACTGCTGTGAAGATCTGGAACTGACTCACAGGCTTTCAAGGGTGAGCTCACTGAACTGCCACTTAAGTTTAACGAGGGTTGGTTCCTATCTGTCTAGCTCACAAGCCACTTTAAAGGACCAATATAGGCTGAGACAAGATACTGGACGTAGGCTAGGTTACATTTACGTACTTTTAGTTTGTTAGTTGGTATTAGGAATCGTAAGCATAGGTACAGTTAGTTAGTTAGTTGGTTAGTGATGACCTAGAATTGGGAGACGTCAAGTCAGTAAGAAAAGGATCAGATTCTTATTTTCAACTTGTTATAGGGAAAGAACTTGTGATGATGATCACAAGTAAGAAAAGATTTTGTTGGAACCTTTTTTTTCCTTTGCCTAATAATAAAGTGAGGTTTGAGAGAACACTAGCACTTGTACAGAAGTAAAGTACGCTTTCAAAAGCTACTTACTTATCTTGCTCACTATACTTGTTCACATGAGTGGCTCCCAATTAGTGACTCTCGCACACATGGGCTGCAATAATTCTCCTCTCTTTTTCTGATAGTTATTATTATTATAGATAAATTGGGGCCAACAGTTAAAAGAACCGGCTGCAATTCATTGCACAGGTGGCTTTTGACAGTTTAATTCCGTAGGGGTAAGTTATTATCGACTACTACTGCTTCGCTAGCTGGATGCGGTAGAGAATTGTAATTTACAACTACGTTTAATATGGAAGACTGCAAACTCAATCTACTGAAGCATTTAAAAAAATCTGGAAAAATTGAATGGTAGTATAGCAGTATATAGTAGTTAGAATATAGTTACTTACCTCAAACTTTTCTAGAGTGAAAGACGTAGCATAAGAGGCCAGATCGATTTGTTTCTGTGTCTTCAAGTATTCGTCTATCATAGATTGATACAGTTGCGAGCATTGCCTCAAATGCAGAATATCTTCGTAGTTCAAATAGGACAAGATCCGTCTGAAAATCAAATACATGCAGAAATCAACTTTTCAATTTCATTTTCCTTCACGGGGTAAAATGCTAACTAACTAACTAAAGCAGAGAAAATTTCATTCCAAATGGCGTGCTAGTATTACATTGTTCCTTTAATTAAATTGCTAGCATAGAAGCATATAATGCAAGGTTTTACTAAAAGACCTTTTAGTTTCAACTAACTGGAAAGAATCTGAAGCCTCTGAATTCGTATTCATTTATGCTCAAACACAATCGCATCTAAATATATAACCATGGATTTAGTAGTAGCAAGCAAGTTTGGAACAGCGCATCCAATTCATTCCCAAAAGGCTCAAATGTGGAGAATTTATAATGAGCAACCATGAATTCTATACGCTACTGACTGGCTGTAACATCTCACTTACGAAAAAAGTATGTCTTCCCACACCAAGTCTATGAGTGATGGACAGTTGCCACTGTTTCTATTATTCTCATCTACTTGAGTTGTCCCTTTGCTACTAGAACAAGAAAATGATTCTTCCTTTTGTTCCAACACTGCAGGAGACAATGATGACTGCTCCTCATTTTCCATCTCTGCTGATAGTGTTTTCAAACTTCTGGAAACGACACAAGTACATAGAAAATTGAGTGTCTGTTGGAAACACCAAGGGATTTCAAAGTGGACGTGCGGGTGACGCTTATTAATAAAAAAAATGATAGCATAGTATCATTTCGTCCCAGAGTACGGATAACAATGTACAGATGGTACACATGTAAAAGCTTTTTCCAATTTCCAGGCTTTCAGTTCAATCTTATTTCAGGGACGTGACCACAATAGCCCAATAATGGATGTTGAGCAAGTATTTTTTACGTCTTGACTATCTTGTAGTTCATATGAACCAGCAGTATAGAAATAGACGGTGAACAATGGGGAGAAAAATACAGGATACTGTCATGCTATCTATTATTTGAATGCGGGGCCTAGCTATAGCAATATTGTACAGGATAAAGACTAGACTCGAAATTGAAAAAAAACTTGGAAGCATTGTGAAATTAATGTCTTGGGAAATGTGGGCCATTGAATTTGAATGTAAATTGTTTGATTTGTGTATGCTGATTGATTTCTTTGAGCGATTGGATTTAAGATACAAACTGTGCTATGGTTGGTTACAAATAAATCCAGTATAGTCACGTTACTGTGAATATATCCAATGAAATTATCTTCTATACATACAGCTGGGGGCATCGGCCTATTACTTTTTTCCTGTACAAACAGCAAGTCATAATTTCCAGAACGAAACTAAAAGAACAACATTTCCTCATTACTGATCATGCATTTTAAATTAAATTTGGGCACAAAGTTGATTACCAAGCAATTTTTCTCCCCACGATCAAAGCCACACACAATGCACGTTATATGCTGTACAAGCAAGCTACATTAATATGATGTAGTGCAGGAGTTGTCATTTAGTTTTTCATTTTCCGTAAAACGCTCAACATCAAATAAGATTTGAAAGAAATTTCCTCCTGATTCAATTTGATCCTCATGATGCTCTCTGTATTCAATTTCCTCATTTCTCATCTCTGTTCGTTCATCAGTGAAAAAAATAGTCCCAAAGCCCTTTCACATAACGTATAACAAAATGAACGCGAGCAGAAACTCAACATTTCTATCCACTTGACAAGGCTCACAGCAAGGGATTCGTGTTGTAAGCTTAAGCACACATGGCTGTTAAAAATGTGTGTACTGACTGACTGCAATAGAGTGACACGATTGTTTTTTTCCTACAATATAAAATATGAAAGCCTTTTTCCTATCCGTGATGAAAAATGGGGGAGCGGGCAGAATATGGAATGAAAATGATAGGAAATTCATCGTATCATGAGAATAGGTTTTTGTTATATTTATTTTCTAAGTTTACATCACAGATAAAAATGTCTGTATGATGGAACTGGCTTTTTGTAGATCCGTCTAATATTTAAGGCCGCGAAATATAAGTTAAAGACCTATATAAACTGAATATGCGAGGAGTCAATAGCAGATTCTTGTCATTTCATTACTTGATGGAGAAAATACATAAGGTAGTGAATTTGGAATGAATATGAGATAAGCCAAGACCGTTTTTTAGGGAGGAAAAAGTACTATCCTTCACAATAATGGCAAGCATATTCCTTATCTGGATCCTAAAAGCTAGAGCATAGTTAACTGAGGGTGGAAAAACATATCTCTCCAGTTTTATGTAAAAATCCAGATTCTGCGATAAAATGCAGGCTGAAATCATGATTTTAACAACTGCCAAGAAAATTGCTTACCGGAATAATTTTGCTTTCTACCATAGAATGGGTTGGGAGTGGGAGGAAAATATGTTAAATGTATTCTTTTGAGTCAAAGTTGCGCATTCATTTTGCTCATAAACTGTGAAAAGTAATAGCAGTCATTTTTATCTAAAACAATCCCTAGCAGAAACCTTAGTATACAATAGCTGAATGGAGAGAAAAAAACGGAGGAAAATATAATAATGGTACATCTCATATCTACTGAAACCAACTGATGTCAAAAGCAAAAAAGTACAAGAGGCGAAAAAATGGAGAAAAGACTTGAAAATACCTTCCAGGATAATTAATCACTTTTATGGTCTCTACAATGAGAAAACGTAACAAAAGCACAATAGATTACAAAATGTGCACAAGCAACAGTAGATGCCTATTTAGTTTCTACCCAGGACCCACTTTTTTTTTGCAACAATGATGATCTACTGACTGAGCAAACGTATAGAATTGCTGACATGAAAATAATAGAAAAGCGGGTGGTGAAAGCATTTGGAAGTGAATAGGGACATGAAAATTTATTCATTCCTATAGCACTTTGTATGTATTGAACGACGGAAGGAAAATTTGCGCTCCTAAGAACATCTCAAGTAAAGGAGAGAACAAAACTTTTGCTTTCTGTTTTTTCCCCTGTTTCTTTTTAATAATGCAAGGGAAGCTTCATTAATCTTTTACTTTTATTACAGGCAAAAAATAGAGGCAAAGGGGCCATCAACATGTTTCTTTTTCTAGGTTGTCACACTGAAGTGAGCAGTAACAAATTTACGAGAGTGCGCTTTCACCCAACAAACAATGACTGCTGGCGTTTTTTTTAACTGGCCACTTTTTCTTTATCCATTTACATGTTACAGTTGCTCCATGTTCAACTAACTAACTCAAAGTGGA